>Ga0224723_1000956_pt1 | contig 18458 bp, 19 predicted proteins | sample Balambano_FR2_Me_FD_161647 | JGI IMG/M metagenome (GOLD analysis project Ga0224723, IMG submission 161647) | Freshwater sediment microbial communities from Lake Towuti, South Sulawesi, Indonesia - Balambano_FR2_MetaG | ecosystem: Environmental > Aquatic > Freshwater > Lake > Sediment | place...
CCACCCCGGTAGGGTAGCAGGATGACCGGCCCCGACCCCGGCCCCGCCGTCGCGGCCACCCGGGACATCGCGGAGGTCCCCGCAGTCGAGATCGTGACGACGGCGGCCGTGCACCTCATGTCCGCGGCGGCGGTCAAGTGCGGCCTCGCCGAGGGCGACGACGCCGGGGACCTCGTGGACCTCGACGAGGCCCGCACGTTGATCACCGCACTGGCCGGGCTGGTGACAGCCTCGGCCCCGGACCTCGGGTCCCAGCACGCCCGGTCGCTCCGGGACGGACTGCGGTCCCTGCAGCTGGCCTTCCGCGAGGCGTCGGTGGTGCCGGACGCTCCCGGTCAGGGGCCGGGCGAGACGTACACCGGACCGGTCGTCGCTCGATGAGCACCCCCCAGGTACCGCCCGACGTGACGGCGGCCGAGGCCTTCTGGGCGCGGTACCAGGCCCGCGTCGGCGAGCCGCCGGGGGCCCGGTGGTCCGACCTGGTCCAGTTCGGCGACAGCCGTGAGCTGTCGGAGGAACTGCTGGAGCTGGTCCTGCACGGCCCGAAACGCGCGACGGCCGGCTCCGTCGCCGAGTACGAGGCCGGAGGCGTGCCGCTGCCGGTGGTCGGCGACCGGTGGATCGCGCTGGACGGGCACGGCCGACCGCGGGCCGTGCTGCGGACCACCGACGTCCGGGTCGGGCCGCTGTCGTCGGTCGACGACGCCTTCGCCTGGGACGAGGGCGAGGGCGACCGGACGCGCGCGGACTGGCTGCGCAGCCACGTGGCGTACTTCCGCCGCGTGCTGCCCGGCCTGGGCGTCGGGTTCCAGGACGACCTGCCCGTGGTCTTCGAGCGCTTCGACGTGGTGTACACGGAGGACTGACGCCGGCCGACGACCGGGTCGATCAGCCGCGCGAGACGGCGAGCGCGTCCTCGAGGGTGAAGGCCTGCGCGTAGAGGGCCTTGCCGATGATGGCGCCCTCGAGACCGGCGCCGGTGAGCGAGCGCAGGGCGCGGACATCGTCGAGCGACGACACTCCGCCGGAGGCGACCACCGGCGCCGGGGTCCGGGCGCACACCTCACGCAGCAGGTCGAGATTCGGGCCCGTCATCGTGCCGTCGCGGCCGACGTCGGTGACGACGTAGCGGGCGCAGCCGTCGGCGTCCAGGCGGGCCAGCGTCTCCCACAGATCCCCGCCGTCGCGGGTCCATCCCCGGGCCGCCAGCGTGGTGCCGCGGACGTCGAGACCGACGGCGATCCGGTCGCCATGCCGAGCGATCACGCGGCGGGTCCAGTCGGGGTCCTCCAGCGCGGCGGTGCCGAGGTTGACCCGGGCGCACCCGGTCGCCAGGGCCCGGTCCAGCGAGGCGTTGTCCCGGATCCCGCCCGACAGCTCCACCTGCACCCCGAGGTCGGTCAGCCGGGCGGTGACCTCGGCGATGACGTCGGTGTTGGACCCCCGCCCGAACGCCGCGTCGAGGTCGACGAGGTGCAGCCACCAGGCACCGGCCCGCTGCCAGGCGAGGGCCGCGTCCAGCGGATGCCCGTAGGCCGTCTCCGACCCCACCTCCCCCTGTACCAGCCGCACCGCCGTACCCGCGGCCACGTCCACCGCCGGCAACAACACGAGCGGCGGACGACCATCAGACACGACCCGCGACCTTACCCCCGACGGCCGAACCGCCTGCCAAGCATGGTTGGCAGGCGGTTCGGCCGCGAATGTCGCTCCTCAACGGCGTGTCCACGGCACGAAGACCTGCCAACCGCGCTTGGCAGGCGAATGGTCAGAGCAGGGAGCGGACCCAGGTGTCCAGTAGGTGGAGGCCGGCATCGCCCGACTTCTCGGGGTGGAACTGTGTGCCGGCCAGCGCGCCGTGCTCGACGGCGGCGATGAAGGACACCCCGTGCTCGGCCCACGTCACCAGCGGAGCCGGCAGCACCGACCCGTGATCGTCCCAGGTGAATCGCTGCACGGCGTAGGAGTGGACGAAGTAGAAGCGCTCCCCTTCGACACCCGCGAAGAGTCGCGACCCGGGTGGCACGGCGACGGTGTTCCATCCCATGTGGGGCACCCGGGCCGTGGCCGACCCCGGCAGCCGGCACACCGTGCCCGGCCACTGCGCCAGCCCGGTGCGGTCACCGACGCCATCCTCCTCCGAGGCGTCGAACATCGCCTGCAGTCCAACGCAGACGGCCAGCACGGGACGGTCCCCGGCCAGCCGTCGCTCGATCGCCCGGTCCCCGGACAGCTTCCGGATCCCCTCCACCACGGCCGCGAAGGCGCCGACGCCCGGCACGTACAGGCCGTCGGCCTCCTGCGCGGCGACCGTGTCGGGGGTGATCGTGACGTCGGCCCCCACGCGGTCGAGCGCCGCGGCGGCCGAGCGCACGTTGCCGAACCCGTGGTCCATGACGACGACCGTGGGTCCGGACGAGCCCGCCGTCACAGCGCCCCCTTCTCGCTCGGGACCCCGACGACGCGCGGGTCCGGCTCGGCGGCCGCCCGGAAGGCCCTCGCCAGCGCCTTGAACTGGCCCTCGACGACGTGGTGCGGGTCGCGGCCGGCGATCACCCGGATGTGCATCCCGATCCGGGCGTGGAACGCCAGCGTCTCCAGCACGTGCCGGGTGAGCGAGCCGATGTAGTGCCCGCCGATGAGCGCGTACTCCTGGCCGGGGGGCTCGCCGGTGTGGACGCAGTACGGCCGGCCGGACAGGTCGACGGCGGCCATGGCGAGGCACTCGTCCAGTGGCACGGTGGCGTCGCCGAACCGCCGGATCCCCGCCTTGTCGCCCAGCGCCTCGCCCAGCGCCCCCCCGAGGACGATGGCGACGTCCTCGACGGTGTGGTGGGCGTCGACCTCGACGTCGCCGGCCGCCCGCACCGTGAGGTCGCACAGGCTGTGCCGGGCGAAGCTGCGGAGCATGTGATCGTAGAACGGCACGCCCGTCGACACGTCGTGGCGGCCCGAGCCGTCGAGGTCGACCTCGACCGTCACGTCGCTCTCGCCGGTGACCCGGTGCGACCGGGCGACGCGGCGCCGCCCCGCCGTCACCGGCCCGCCCCCGGTGCGACCAAGGCTTCGACGCCCGGCGCGGCCACGACCGAGGAGTCGGCCGCGACGAGGTCCGCCAGGGCGGCGACGGCGGCGTCGGTCTCGGCCGCGGTGCCGGCGGTGATCCGCAGATGGCCCGGCAGGCCGACGTCGCGCACCAGGACCCCGCGGTCCAGCAGCGCCCGCCAGGCCGCGGGCGCGTCGGCGAACCCGCCCACGAGCACGAAGTTGGCATCGGACGGCACGGGCCGGAACCCGAGCCCCCGCACCGCCTCCGTGATCCGGTCGCGCTGGGCGATGGTGGCGGCCACCGTGGCCAGCATGTCGTCGGCGTGGCGCAGCGCCGCGACCGCGGCGGCCTGGGTGAGGGACGACAGGTGGTACGGCAGCCGGACCAGGCGCAGGGCGGCGGTGACCCGGGGATCGGCGACGAGGTAGCCGAGGCGCCCGCCCGCGAACGCGAACGCCTTGCTCATGGTGCGCGTGACCACCAGCAGGGGGTGCTCGGCCAGCACCGTCACCGCGCTGGGCGTACCGGGCCGGGCGAACTCCCCGTACGCCTCGTCCACGACGACGACCGCCCGGGGCGCCGCCGCCAGCACGGCACGGACCACGTCGAGGCCGAGCGCGGTGCCCGTCGGGTTGTTCGGGGAACACAGGAAGACGAGGTCCGGATCGTGCGCGCGGACCTGAGCAGCCGCCTCGGCGGCGGTGAGGCCGAACGGATCCGGCCCGTCCCACGGCCCCCGGGACCCCCGGACCCAGGCAGTCGCCGTCACCCCGGCGATCTCGGCGTGCATGGAGTACGACGGCACGAAGCCGAGCGCCGTCCGGCCGGGCCCGCCGAAGGCGAGGAAGAGGTGCTGGAGGACCTCGTTCGACCCGTTACCGGCCCACAGCCCGTCGGCGTCCAGGGTCACGCCGGTGGCCCGGGCGGCGTAGCGGGCCAGCGCCGCGCGGAGCTCCGTGAACTCGCGGTCCGGGTAGCGGTTGAGCCCCCCGACCTGCTCGGCGACGGCGGCCGCCACCGCCTCGGCCACCCGCGTCGGCACGGGGTGTGGGTTCTCGTTGGTGTTGAGTCGGACCGGGACGTCGATCTGAGGGGCCCCGTACGGGACGCTGCCGCGCAGGTCGTCGCGCAGCGGCAGGTCGGGGAGCGCGAGGTCGCCGGGCACCGGATCAGGGTAGGCGGCCCGCCGGCAGCGCCTCCTCCCCCACCCGAGCGGTCACCGCCTCGCCGTGGGCGGGCAGGTCCTCGGCGTGGGACAGGGTGACGACGTGCCCGGCCACCCCGGCCAGGGCCTCCCGGTCGTACTCGACGACCTGGACCCCCCGTAGGAAGGTCGCCACCTGCAGCCCCGCCGAGTGGCAGGCGCAGCCCCCGGTGGGCAGCACGTGGTTGGACCCCGCGACGTAGTCCCCCAGGCTCACCGGGGTCCACGGCCCGACGAAGACCGCGCCGGCGTTGCGCACCCGCAGCGCGCGTTCCCGGGCGTCCCCGGTGTGGATCTCGAGGTGCTCGGCGGCGTAGGCGTCGACCACCGCCATCCCGGCGTCGAGGTCGTCGACCAGCACGATCGCCGACTGCGGGCCGGAGAGGGACTCGGCGATCCGCTCGTGGTGTTTGGTCCGCGGCACCCGGTCGGACACCTCCGCGGCGACCGCGCGGGCCAGGGACTGCGACGGCGTGACGAGGACCGCCGCGGCCAGGACGTCGTGCTCGGCCTGGCTGATGAGGTCCGCCGCGACGAACGCGGGGTCGGCCGTGTCGTCCGCGAGGACCGCGATCTCGGTCGGGCCGGCCTCGGAGTCGATCCCCACGAGCCCGCGCAGCAGCCGCTTCGCGGCGGTCACGTACACGTTGCCGGGCCCGGTGACGAGGTCCACCGGGGCGCACTCCTCGCCATCCGGGCCGCCGGCGTAGCCGTGGGCGAACATCGCGACCGCCTGGGCGCCGCCGACTGCGTACACCTCCGCCACCCCGAGCAGGGCGCACGCGGCGAGGATCGTCGGGTGCGGCAGCCCGCCGTGCTCGCGCTGCGCCGGGCTGGCGACGGCGATCGACGACACCTCGGCGACCTGGGCGGGGACCACGTTCATGACGACGCTGCTGGGGTAGACGGCCCGGCCCCCGGGCACGTAGAGGCCGACCCGCTCGACCGGTACCCACCGCTGCGTGACCGACGCACCGGGAGCGACGTCGGTGCGGTGACCGGCCGGCAGCTGGTCGGCGTGGACGGCTCGGACCCGGCGGACCGCCTCCTCGAGGGAGTCCCGGACCCCGGGGTCGAGCCGGTCGAGGGCGGCCGCGATCCCGTCCGGCGGGACGCGGAGATGCCGCGGGCGGACCCCGTCGAAGCGCTCGGTGAGGTCGAGCAGCGCCGCCGCGCCCCGGGCCCGGACGTCGTCGCAGACCGGGCGCACGACCTCCAGCACCGCATCGACGTCGGTCGCCGCCCGCGGCACGACGCCGCGCAGGCGCCCGTGGTCGAGCCGCTCTCCGCGCAGGTCCATGGTCCGCAGCACACGTGAAGTCTAGGAAGGCGGCCAGCGGCGGGCACTGCCCACCGTCGTCGACGCCTCCGCACCGGGCTGGCCGACGGTCCTCGTGAGCGCCGGGCGCCGGGGCCTGGAGATCGAGTTGGCGCCCGCCGACCTCGTGGCCGTGACACGGGGGGTGGTGGCCCCGATCGCGCGATCCTAGGTCGCCTACGCTGCCAGACGTGGTCCGGCACGTGCCGCTGTTCCCCCTGGGCAGCGTCCTGTTCCCCGGCCTGGTGCTGCCCCTGCACATCTTCGAGCCGCGCTACCGGGCGCTGGTCCGCGACCTCATGGCGCGCGACCCCGAGGAGCGCGTGTTCGGGGTGGTCGCCATCCGCAGCGGGCACGAGGTGGGCCACGGCGCCGCCCGGGCGCTGTACGACACCGGCTGCCTCGCCCGGGTGCAGACGGTGCAGCAGCTCCCCGACGGGCGCTTCGACATCACCACGGTGGGCACCACCCGGTTCCGGCTGCAGGCGGTCGACTGGCCGCGCACCGACCGGGACGGCGTCCCGGCCGGGCGGCCGTACCTGCGGGCGGCGGTCGAGCTCCTCGACGAGGACGACGGCGAGGCGTCGGGCCTGCTGGCCAGGGCGGTGCGGTCCCAGTTCGCGAAGTACCGCGAGGCGCTGGGGGTGTCGGCGGTGCGCACCGAGGAGCTGGACGCCCGGCTGCTGTCCTACGTCGTGTCGTCCGCGATGCTGCTGGACCTCAGCGACCGCCAGCAGCTGCTGGAGGCGAAGGACACCACCGACCGGCTCCGCCTCGCGCTGCGGCTGCTCCGCCGGGAGGCGGTCATGCTCGGCGAGCTGGGCGCCGTCCCGGGGACCGACGCGGCGCGGATGCAACCGGGGGTGAACTGAGCCGGCGCCGCCGTCGGCGACGAGCGAAGGGCTCAGGCATCCGGCCCGGAGGCGTGCGCCCGCGAGCGGATGGCGGAGGCAGCGGCGTCCCGCGCGGCGTCGGCCGCGACGACGAGCGACGCGACCAGCGGCCAGACGAGGAGCGCGGACGAGGAGCCGAGGCGCAGGTCCCCGCCCGCCCCGTGGCCGACCGCCGCGAGGACGCGGTCGAGACCCACGCCGATCCCCCACGCCGCGACGCTCCCGGCGAGGGACCCCAGCAGCAGCCCCACGAGCCGTCGCACCATGGCGCCGTCCGGCGGGACCGGGCGGCCGACCACCCAGAGGACCGACAGCACCAGGCCGACCGCGGCCCCCAGGGTCGCGAACCAGGCGTCCTGCGCAGCCGGTGCCTGGAGCCCGGCGAGGCCGCCGCCGACCGCCGTGCGCCCGCCCGGCGCGAGGGCCCACCACAGCGACCCGACGACCGGCGCCACGGCGAGCGCGACGAAGGCGCCCCGTCGCCCGGGCCGTCCGGTCACACCAGGCAAGAGGGCCCCAGCAGGGCCTTGAGGTCGCCGAACAACGCCGCCGAGGCGTCGACCCGCAGCCGGTCGTCCAGCCGCATGAGGGTGGCCCGGCCGGGCTGGGTGAGCTTGAGACGGACCTCCGTGACGCCCGGGTGGGTGCCCAGGACGTCCTTGAGGCGCTCCACGACGGGCGGGGTGCACCGCTCGACCGGCAGGACGATGACGACGGCGGGACGATCGGCCTGGGTCGCGATGTCGGGGATCGTGACGTCCTGGGCCCGCAGGGTGACGGAGTCGTCGGAGCGATGGACCTCACCGGCGACGACCACGACGGTGTCCTCGGCCAGGACCGGGCCGACGACCGCGTACACCTGGGGGAACACGAGGACCTCCACCGAGGCGGTGAGATCCTCCACGGTGACCACCGCCCACGGCTGCCCGGCCCGGGACATCTTCCGCTGGATCGACGTCACGAGGCCGGCGACCGTCACCCGGGCGCCGCGGCGCCCCCAGCCGTTGCCGTTCGGCTCCGGCGGCGGCGCCTCGCGCGCCTCCTCGCCCGTGACGTCGGCGACCGAGCGGTCGGCGAGAGTGCCGAGGACCGCCTCGAGCCCGCGCAGGGGATGGTCGGAGACGTACAGGCCGAGCATCTCCCGCTCGCGGGACAGCCGCTCCCGCTTGTCCCACTCGGGCAGCTCGGGCACCGTGACGGCGAGCGCGGACGCGGTCTCGGCCTCCCCGCCCAGCCCGGCGAACAGGTCGAACTGCCCGTCGGCCTGCTTGCGCTTGAGGGCGACCGCGGCGTCGACCGCCTCGTCGAAGCAGGCGGTGAGCGAACGCCGGGTATGGCCGAGGGAGTCGAAGGCGCCGGCCGCGACGAGCGACTCGACGGTCCGCTTGTTGCACACGACCGCGGGCACCTTGTCGAGGAAGTCGGCGAAGTCGGCGAACGGGCCGTGCTCCGTCCGGGCCGAGACGATCGCGTCGACCACCGAGCCGCCGACGTTGCGCACCGCCTCGAGCCCGAAGCGGACGGCGTCACCGACCGGGGTGAAGTCGCGCGCGGACGTGTTGACGTCCGGCGGGAGCACGTCGATGTGCATGCGCCGGCACTCGGCGAGGTAGACGGCGGACTTGTCCTTGTCGTCGCGCACGCTGGTGAGCAGCGCCGCCATGTACTCGCAGGCGTAGTTGGCCTTGAGGTAGGCGGTCCAGTACGAGACCAGCCCGTAGCCGGCGGTGTGGGCCTTGTTGAAGGCGTAGTCCGAGAACGGCAGGAGGATGTTCCACAGGGCCGTGACCGCACCGTCGGAGTACCCGTTGGCGCGCATGCCCGCGGCGAACCCGTCGTACTCCTTCTCGAGCACCTCCTTCTTCTTCTTGCCCATGGCGCGGCGCAGCAGGTCCGCTTTGCCCAGGCTGTACCCGGCGACCTTCTGCGCGATGGCCATGACCTGTTCCTGGTACACGATGAGGCCGTAGGTGGTGTCGAGGATCTCGGCCAGCGGCTCCGCGAGCTCCGGGTGGATCGGGTCGATGGCCTGGAGGCGGTTCTTGCGCTTGGCGTAGTTCGTGTGGGAGTCCGCGCCCATGGGCCCCGGTCGGTACAGGGCCAGGACGGCGGAGATGTCCTCGAAGTTGTCCGGGCGCATGAGCCGCAGCAGCGAGCGCATCGGCCCGCCGTCCAGCTGGAACACCCCGAGGGTGTCCCCGCGCGCGAGCAGCTCGTACGTCGCGGGATCGTCGAGGCCGAGCGACTCCAGCTGCAGCGGCAGCTTGCCGTTGCGCTCGATGTTGCGCAGCGCGTCGTCGATGACGGTGAGGTTGCGCAGCCCGAGGAAGTCCATCTTCAGCAGGCCGAGCGTCTCGCACGTCGGGTAGTCGAACTGCGTGATGGTGGCGCCGTCGGCCTCCCGCCGCATGACGGGGACGTGGTCGAGGAGGGCGTCGCGGCCGATGATGATCCCGGCGGCGTGCACGCCCCACTGCCGCTTGAGGTTCTCCAGCCCGCGGGCGCGGTCGACGACCTCGCGAACCTCGGGCTCGGCGTCGTAGAGCTGGCGGAACTCCGCCGCCTCCGGGTAGCGCCTGTGCTGGGGGTCGAAGATCCCGGAGAGCGGGATGTCCTTGCCCATGACGGCGGGCGGCATCGCCTTCGTCAGCCGCTCGCCGAGGGAGAAGGGGTGCCCGAGGACCCGCGCCGAGTCCTTGATCGCCTGCTTGGCCTTGATCGTCCCGTAGGTGACGATGTAGGCGACGCGCGCGTCGCCGTAGCGGCGGACGCAGTACTCGATGACCTCGCCACGGCGGCGCTCGTCGAAGTCGATGTCGATGTCCGGCATCGACGCGCGCTCGGGGTTGAGGAAGCGCTCGAAGATCAGGCCGTGGCGGAGCGGGTCGAGGTCGGTGATGCCCATGGCGTAGGCGACGAGGGAGCCCGCCGCCGAGCCACGGCCGGGGCCCACCCGGATGCCCTGCTCCTTGGCCCAGCCGATGAAGTCGGCGACGACGAGGAAGTACGACGGGTAGCCCTTCTGGGTGATGACGTCGACCTCGTACTCCGCCTGCTTGCGGACCTCGGCGGGAACGTCCGCGCCGTAACGGCGGTGCAGGCCGCGCACCACCTCCTTGGCGAACCACGAGGCCTCGGTCTCGCCCTCGGGCACCGGGAACCGGGGCATGAGGTCGGCGCCCTCAGCGAACTCCACGTGGCAGCGCTCGGCGATCGCGAGGGTGTTGTCGCAGGCATCTGGCAGCTCCGCGAACAGCCGGCGCATCTCGGCCGCGGTCTTGAGGTGGTAGCCGTCGCCGTCGAACTTGAACCGCTTCGGGTCGTCGAGGCGGGACCCGGACTGGACGCACAGCAGCACCTCGTGCGCAGCCGCGTCCTCGCGCCGGGTGTAGTGGAGGTCGTTGGTCGCCACCAGCGGCAGGTCGAGGTCGCGGGCGATCCGCAGCAGGTCCTCGCGGACCCGGCGCTCGATGTCGAGCCCGTGGTCCATGAGCTCGCAGTAGAGGTTCCCGGCCCCGAAGAGGTCCCGCAGCTCCGCCGCCGCACCCCGGGCCTGCTCGTACTGCCCCAGCCGGAGCCGGGTCTGGACCTCGCCGGAGGGGCAGCCGGTCGTCGCGATGATCCCCTCGTGGTGCCGGTCGAGCAGCTCGGTGTCCATCCGCGGCTTGTAGAAGAAGCCCTCGAGGCTGGCCAGCGACGACAGCCGGAAGAGGTTGTGCATCCCCGCGGTGGTCTCGGCCAGCAGGGTGAGGTGGGTGTACGCCCCCGAGCCCGAGACGTCGTCGCCGGGGCTGGACTGGTTGTCGCCCCACCGGACCCGGACCTTGTCGAAGCGGCTGGTCCCCGGGGTGACGTAGGCCTCGGTTCCCACGATCGGGGTGACGCCGGCCGCGCGAGCGGTCGACCAGAACTCGTAGGCGCCGAACACGTTGCCGTGGTCGGTCATGGCGATGGCGGGCATCCCCTGCCCGGCGGCCGCGGCCACGAGCTCGCCGATCCGTGCCGCCCCGTCGAGCATGGAGTACTCGGTGTGGCAGTGGAGGTGGACGAAGGAGTCGCCCGTCGTCACGGAGGGGGTGTCGGCCATGGTGCGGCGAGTCTAGGTCGGCCCCCCGTCACAACCGGGCCAGCGCCTCGCGCAAGTCGTCGGGGTACGGCGAGCGCACCACGGTCCACTCCCCCGACCCGGGGTGGCGGAAACCGAGCTCGACCGCGTGGAGCCACTGGCGGCCGAGGCCGAGGGACTCGGCGAGCACGGGGTCGGCCCCGTACAGCAGGTCGCCGACGCAGGGGTGCCGGACGGCGGCGGTGTGCACCCGGATCTGGTGGGTGCGTCCGGTCTCCAGCCGGATGTCGAGCAGGGTGACCGCCGATCGCGCCTCGAGAGTCTCGTAGTGCGTGACGGCGGACCGGCCGCCGGCGACGACGGCCCACTTGTGAGGGTGCGCCGGGTGCCGGCCCACGGGGGCGTCGATCGTCCCGGCGCTGGGGTCCGGGTGGCCCTGGACGAGTGCGTGGTAGCGCTTGGCGACGGTGCGGCGGCGGAACTGCTCCTTGAGGTCGGAGTAGGCCCGCTCGCTCTTGGCGACGGCCATCACCCCCGTGGTGCCGACGTCCAGGCGGTGGACGACGCCCTGGCGCTCCTCCGCCCCGCTGGTCGAGATCCGCCGGCCCGCGGCGGCGAGGCCGCCGACGACGGTGGCGCCGGTCCACCCGGGGCTGGGGTGCGCGGCGATGCCGGCCGGCTTGTCGACGACGACCACGTCGTCGTCCTCGAACAGCACGGCCATGCCGGGCACCGGCGCCGGCCCCGGCGCCGCGGGCCGGTCGGGCAGCTCGACCTCCAGCAGCGAACCGGCGACCAGGCGGTCCGACTTGGCGGCGCCCCGGCCGGCCACGACGACGCCGCCCGCGGCGACGATCTCGGCGGCCCGGCTGCGCGACAGCCCGAGCAGGCGGGCCAGGCCCGCGTCGACGCGCTCGCCGTCGAGCCCGTCCGGGACGGGCAGCAGCCGTCGGCTCACCCGTGCCCTCCCCGCGACCGCCCGGGGGGCGCGGTCACCGCGGGGCTCGGTCCGCGACGGGTTCGCGGTACGGGACGCGGGCCACCGTGAGCAGGACGATGGACAGCGCGGCGGTGGTGATGGCGACGTCCGCCAGGTTGAAGACCGGGAAGTCCATCCCCGGGAAGCGCAGCAGCTCGAGGAAGTCGACGACCGCGCCCTGGCCCACACCCGGCGGGCGCGTCAGGCGGTCGACGAGGTTCCCCGCCGCCCCGCCGAGCAGCAGGCCCAGCGCCAGGCCCCACCGCAGCGACCACGCCCGCGCGATCGCCACCAGCAGCACGACCGAGACCGTGGCGGACAGCACGGACAGCGCCTCCGTCATCGACTGCCCGGTGCTGAAGGCGGCTCCGGTGTTGAAGGTGAGCCGGAACCGGAGGTAGCCCTCGATCGCGACGATCGGACCGTCCCCGAGCTCGGCGAGCGCCCAGCGCTTCGTCACCTGGTCGGCGACGACCCAGGCCGCCGCGAGGGCGTACCCCGCGAGCACGGGTGCGAAGTGGCGTGGTGGGCGGGTGGGGACCCGACCCGGGACGGTTCGTGCGACGGCTCAGCCCTGACCGAACGGGAAACCGCCGCTGGACACGTTCGCCGTGTCGTCAGGTTGGAAGGCGTTGCGCAACGGCTGCGGCCCGCCGGCCGCCGCCGCCACCGGCGTGCGGTTCGGCATGACCTGACCCTTGCTGTCGAGCTCGCGCAGCTGGTTCTCGAGGTAGCTCTTGAGGCGGCTGCGGTACTCGCGCTCGAACGACTTCAGCTCATCGATCTTGCGCTCGAGCAGGGAGCGCTCCTGCTCGAGGGAGCCGAGCGTCTGCCGCTGCTTCTCCTCGGCCTCGCGCACCAGGCGGTCGGCGGTCGCCTGCGCCTCGTTGACGATCTTGTCGCGCTGCTCCTGGCCGTTGCGGACGTGCTCGTCGTGCAGCCGCTGCGCGAGCGCTAGCATGCCGGCGACGTCGGAGGTCGACGCGGCGTCGGCCGCCACGGCCGCCGGGATGACCGACGGCATCGGCTCGACCGGCGGCGGCGGGGCCGGAACCGGTGACACCGGCCGCGACACCTCGGTGGCGCCGCCGCGCGAGAGCTCGGCCACCCGCCCCTCGCACTGGGACAGCTGGCTGCGCAGCTGGTCGTTCTCGTCGTTGAGACGCCGCAGCTCGGCCACGACCTCGTCGAGGAAGTCGTCGACCTCGTCCTGGTCGTATCCCTCCCGGAACTTCGTCTGGTTGAACCGCTTGTTGACCACGTCGTCCGGTGTCAACGGCATCTCGTCACCTCGTCAGTGGATCGGGGCCCGGTAGACCCTCCCACGGGAGCGGGAACCGGAGCGAGCCCCGATCCGTCACGTCCGCTGTCCCTTTCATGTATGGGCCTCGCGGCAGCCTACCCCGCCGGGGCGTCGGCGCACGGCCTGTCACGACTAGCCACGCCCCAGTCACGCTGCGAGACCGCGCTGGGAGAACCAGCGGACGTCGGGTCCGACCCTCATGTCCCGAGGGCGCGGAAGAAGTTGTACGCGACGTACGTCACGAAGAACACCACCATGAACCCGAGATCGAGCCGGATCGAGCCGAGCGTGAGCGGCGGGATCACCCGCCGCACCGCTCGCACCGGGGGGTCGGTGAGGCTGAAGACGCCCTCGAGGACGACGACCAGCGGCCCGGTCGGCCGCCAGTCCCGGGCCAGCACGGTGATGAGGCTGACGACGACGCGGGCGAACAGCAGGATGAGGAAGACGAAGAGCAGGCCCGCGATCCCCTGGAAGACGAACGACACCCCGGCAGGTTACGGCTCAGGACTGGTTGAAGAAGCCGGGCGACGGGGGGCCGGACGACTCCTGGACCTCGTTGGTCACCTCGATGGCGGCTGGTGACAGCAGGAAGACCTTGGCGGTCACCCGCTCGACGACCCCCTGGAGGCCGTAGACCAGCCCGGCGGCGAAGTCGACCAGCCGCTTGGCGTCGCCGTCCTCCATCTCCGACAGGTTCATGATCACCGGTACGCCCTCGCGGAAGTGCTCCCCGATGACACGGGCGTCGTTGTACGAGCGCGGGTGGACGGCGGTGATCCGGTGCATGGGTCCCTGCGCCCCCACGATGTGCGGCAGCGGCGTCACCGTCGCCCGGCGCTCGCCGGGACGGCCCTCGCCGAAGCGGTCGGCGTGACGGTCGGCGTGACGGTCCACCTGACGGTCCAATCCCCGGCTCGGGAGGCGTTCGACGCGCTCGCCGACACGCTCGGCCGGCCGGGCCGGGCGCACCCTCTCGTCGTCGTCGTGCTCCACCGGGTCGTCGTCGTAGGCCTCGTCGGCGAGGCCGAGGTACACCAGGGTCTTGCGCAGCGCTCCCACCGCGGCCTCCCTCCATGGTCCCGGGCGCCGCCCGTGGCCGGGGACGGCGCGGACGCAGCGCGTCGTGACCTCGACGCTAGCGGGTGACCTGCCGCGATCCGAGGACCGCGGTCCCGACACGCACGTGTGTCGCGCCGTGCGCGACGGCGGGCTCGAGGTCGCCGCTCATGCCGGCGGACACCCAACGCGCCGACGGGTGGTCGCGGCGGAGGGCAGCCGCGATCCCGGCGAGGCGCGCGAACGCGGCGGCGGCATCCGCGCCAAGCGGCGCGACGGCCATCACCCCGCGCAGCTCCAGGCCGTCCGTCGCGGCGACGGCGTCGGCCAGCCCGGCCACCGCGGCGGGCGGGACGCCGCCCCGCCCGGGGGCCGGTGGTTCGTCGAGGCTGACCTGGACCAGGCACCCCACGGGACGCCGTGCCTCGGCCGCCCCGGCGGCGAGCAGGGGGAGCAGCCGCGGGTCGTCCACGCTGTGGACGACCTGGGCGAGGCGGGCGACCGCCCGGGCCTTGTTGCGCTGGAGGCGGCCGATCGCGTGCCACCGGAGCCGGGTGGCCAGGTCCCCCAGGGCCGCGTGCTTGTCGCGCAGCTGCTGCTGCCGGGACTCGCCGACGTCGAGGACCCCGAGCGCCGCGAGGTGGCGCAGGTCGTCCGCGGGTCGGTCCTTGGTGACGACGACGAGGTGGACGTCGACGGGGTCACGGCCGGCGGCCCGGGCCGCCGCCGCGATGCGCTCACGCGTGCGGCCCAGGCCGGCCGCGATCTCCGCGCGCCGACCCCCGGCGTCCGCCGTCCCGCCGATCCCGTCCGGCCCGGTCACGCCGTCACCGCCACCGCCCCGGCCATCCGCCCGGTGACACGGTCCCGGCGGTGGCTGAACAGCCCGGGGTCCTCGACCGTGCACCGTCCGCCGGCCCTGACGTCGTCGACCCCGAGCCCGGCGAGCTGCCGCCGGACGCCGGCCGCGATGTCGACCGCGGGCGTCCCGGCCCGCGTCACGGCCGCGCTACCGGGCGCCGCGGCCTCGACCTCGTCGCGCATGGCCGCCGGCACCTCGTAGCACCGCCCGCAGACGGCCGGCCCGAGCAGGGCCCGCAACCGGCCGGCACCACGGTCGGCGAGCAGCCGCACCGCGTCGCCCGCGACCCCCGCCACCAGGCCGCGGCGCCCCACGTGGACGGCCGCCGCCAGGCCGGCCCCGGGATCGGCGAGCAGCAGCGGCAGGCAGTCGGCCGCCGTCACCGCCGCGGCGTGACCGGCGGACACCACGACGGCGCCGTCGGCCTCGGGCTCGTCGCCGGGTCCGGGCGCCGACGAGCCGGACGGCACCGCGAGCACCCGGCCACCGTGGACCTGGCGGACGAAGTACAGGCGGTCGGGCGCGACGCCCAGCACGCCCGCGAGCACGCCACGGTTCGCCGCCACCGTCGCCGGGTCGTCACCCACCGCGCTGCCGACGTTGCCCGGACCCAGGGGCGGCTCACCCGCCCCGAGACCGCGACCGGTGACGACGAGGCGGACCCGACCCCAGGTGACGTCGACGACGACCCCGGCCCGGCCGTCCCGGGTCGGCGGTGAGGTCATCGAGGCTTGACGAAGTCCGGGACGTCGAGGTCGTCGTCGTCGAGGAAGCCCGGTCGGCGGGGCCGGACCGGCTCGTCGTCGGTGACACCGGCCCCCTCGACCTCCGGCCCGGGCTCGCCGTCGAGGCCGTCGCCGTCGAGGTCCACCCCGGCGGGGCGGGCGGGGTCGGTCGGCCCGCCGTCCGGCATCGCCCCGACGGTCGCCGGCGCGTGGCCGGCCGCCGCCGCGCCGCCGATCCCGGTCCGCGACGACCCGTAGCGCCGGGACTCGCCCACGGGCACGTCGAAGCCGGCGGCGATGACCGTGACGCGCACCTCGTCGCCGAGGGCGTCGTCGATGACGGCGCCGAAGATGATGTTGGCCTCGGGGTGGGCCGCCTCCTGGACGAGCCGGGCCGCCTCGTTGATCTCGAAGAGGCCGAGATCGGAGCCGCCCTGGATGGACAGCAGGACGCCGTGGGCCCCGTCGACGCTCGCCTCGAGCAGCGGCGACGAGATCGCCATCTCGGCGGCGCAGACGGCCCGGTCCTCGCCGCGGGCCGAGCCGATGCCCATGAGCGCCGAGCCGGCACCCTGCATGACGCTCTTGACGTCGGCGAAGTCGAGGTTGATGAGGCCGGGGGTGGTGATGAGGTCGGTGATGCCCTGGACACCCGACAGCAGCACCTGGTCGGCGGTGCGGAAGGCGTCGAGGACGCTGATCCCCCGGTCGCTGATGGAGAGCAGCCGGTCGTTCGGGATGACGATGAGGGTGTCGACCTCGTCGCGCAGGGCCGAGATGCCGGTCTCGGCCGAGGCGGCGCGCCGGCGCCCCTCGAAGGTGAAGGGGCGGGTGACGACGCCGATGGTGAGGGCGCCCAGGGAGCGGGCGATCCGCGCCACGACGGGGGCGCCGCCGGTGCCGGTGCCGCCGCCCTCGCCCGCGGTGACGAAGACCATGTCGGCGCCGCGGAGCACCTCCTCGATCTCCTCGGCGTGGTCCTCGGCCGCCTTCCGGCCCACGTCGGGGTCGGCCCCGGCGCCCAGTCCGCGGGTGAGTTCGCGCCCGACGTCGAGCTTGATGTCGGCGTCGCTCATGAGCAGCGCCTGGGCGTCGGTGTTGATCGCGATGAACTCGACGCCGCGCAGCCCGACCTCGATCATCCGGTTGACGGCGTTGACGCCGCCCCCGCCGATGCCGACGACCTTGATGACCGCCAGGTAGTTCTGCGGTGCCGCCACTGTTGGCCGCCTCTCCTCGCGTCCGTCGCCGGGACGTACGACACACCGGTCGTGTGACGACCTCAACGCTCAACCTCGGGTTTACCGTTATGCTGCTCGCTCTGAGCCACCACCGACGGTAGGTGCCAGCCCTGACCTCGGCAACGACGCCGGGGCGCGTGTCGGTGCGCCCGCGAGCCTCGGCGAGGACCGTGCGGCCCTCGCCGGGTGGTGGCGGCCGCCTCAGGGGGACGTCGCGGGGGCGTGCGGGGCGCTCACGTCGTACACCCGCGCGTCGACGGTGCCGAGCAGCAGCCGCAGGACCTCCGCCTTGGCCGCGGGCTCGGTCGCCGCCCCCCAGCGGATCTCGCGGCCGTCGAGCACGAGCCGGACGTCGGCCGCCGATCCGGCCGACACCTCGGTGGTCCGGGCCGCGAGGTCGTCGGGCAGGTCCGTCGCGACGGTGCGCGCCGCGGTCAGCGGGCCGGGGCCGGCGCCGAGGTCGACCCGGACCACGGGCAGCCCGCCCGGAGGTCGGGACACCGTCTCCACCACGACCGCGTCGGCGTCCACGAGGGCGACGCCGCCGGCCACCGGCACCGCGGCGACCGGCTCCCGCTCCGTCACGGTGACCACGAGGGTGGCGGGCCAGCGACGGGCCACCTCAGCCCCGACGACCAGCGGCAACTCGCGGACCCGGGACTCGGCGGCCGCGGTGTCGACGAGGGGCAGCGGGCGGCCGACGACGTCGCCGACCCGCGTGAGGACCTCGGCCTCGGCGGTCCGTTCGGCACCGCGGACCTCGACCGTCCGGACGTCCACCGCGCCCTCGTGCCAGGCCCACCACGCGCCGGCGCCGAGGACCGCGACGAGGGCGGCGAACACCGCCGCCCCCACGGCCCGGGCGCGCCGGCGCCGGGCGCGGGCCCGCCCGGACAGGACGTCCGGCGGCAGCCCCGCCGGGCGTCGCGCCCCGGCCGGGCGTCGCGCCCCGGTCACGGCACTCACTCCCGCCCCGCCAGCGCGGCGAGCAGGTCGTCGGCGAGCTCGCCGACGTCGCCGGCGCCGACGGTGAGGACGAGGTCGCCCGGCGCGGCCGCGGCCACGACTGCGGCCACCGCCCGGCGCCGGTCCGGCACGAACCGGCCGTGGGGCACTCCGGCGACGACGAGGCGACCCGTCACCCCGGGTTCCGGGTCCTCCCGGGCGGCGTAGACGTCGAGCGCGACCACGGTGTCGGCCCCGGCGAGCGCCCGGGCGAAGCCGGCCGCGAACAGCCGGGTGCGGCTGTACAGGTGCGGCTGGAAGAGGACGTGGACCCGTCCGGGGGCCGCGACCTCGCGGGCGGTCGCCACGACGGCGGCGACCTCGGTGGGGTGATGGGCGTAGTCATCGACGACGACGACCCCGCCGGCGGCGCCCCGCCGGTCGAACCGGCGCCGGGCGCCGGTGAAGGCGGCGAGCCCCCGCAGGCCGCCCGCCGGGTCGAGGCCGAGGCCCGCGACGCAGGCCGCGTAGGCGAGGGCCGCGTTGGTCACGTTGTGCCGGCCCGGGACCGCGAGGCGCAGCGGATGCCGCCCCGACCGGTCCGCGAGCCACGGCCCGGTCGCCGCCGGGCCGGTGTCGGTGTCGGTGACGAGCACGTCGGGCCGCCCGTCCGGGTCGCCGGAGCCCGCCCGGCCGACCCGGACGACGCGGACGTCCGGGCGGGTCCGGGCGACCGACCGGGCCCAGTCCGCCGCGCCCGGGTCGTCGACCCCGGCCACCGCCGTGCCCCCGGGCCGGATGCGCCCCGCCAGGG
>Ga0224723_1000957_pt1 | contig 18448 bp, 16 predicted proteins | sample Balambano_FR2_Me_FD_161647 | JGI IMG/M metagenome (GOLD analysis project Ga0224723, IMG submission 161647) | Freshwater sediment microbial communities from Lake Towuti, South Sulawesi, Indonesia - Balambano_FR2_MetaG | ecosystem: Environmental > Aquatic > Freshwater > Lake > Sediment | place...
CTGTAGTTAAAGTAATTTAAAAAATTTGATACTTTTTAGTTGGAACCGTTATATAAACTCAAAAGTCTATATTTGCCACAAGCAATGGTGCAATACTATCAACAACTTGGAACACACGCTACGCTCACAGCAACAAGTGGGAGCTAATATGCAACCCAATAACTGGAAAAATTTGTGTTTTTGTATTTTGCTAGCGTTCTGTAGTGCAAGTTGGTATTGCACTAAATTAGATAAAGTGTTGGCTAAAATCGAAACACAGTCTCAACATCAACCACTACAAGCAATAGACGATAATGTCGCTGTAGCTAAGGAAGCTGCAACTTCTAATTTATGCCAGCAGCAAGATTTACAGGTAAAATCTCAACAATCCTCTGTTAATTGTCAACCATTTGGTAAGTCGTCAACTTACGCTCAGGTAGTAATACCGACTCAACCAAATTCCACTAGTCAAATACCAATAGCTCAAACAAATCCCCAACAAATATCACCAGTACCAGAAAATACACAACAGAATCCTCCACAGTTAGAATCACAACCTACACTTGACTTAACTTCACCACCTCCAGCAACAATTGAACAAAAATTACCAGAACTGCAAATAGATAAGTTACAGTCACAAGAAGACTTAAAGCGGCGATTACGAGACAGCAAACAACCACCTACTGATTTAACTATTCGTGGAGAGTTAGGGAATCTGCGCTTATTACAGCAACCATTGGAACAATTAGAACCACCATCATTAGAACCTCAAAAACCTGAATATGAACCTGTAGGTTATTTACTAGGTTATGTGGGTTACTTTCATACAAATAACCTTTTTGCTTCAGAAGTTAACCCTATAGAAGATGGTCTGGTTTTTTCTGGTTTAACATTAGCGTCCGCATCCTTCCCTGTAGGAAAAAAGACATATATTAATGGAGCGATTGACGGAAATTTAATTCGTTACGCAAATCAAGGTAAATATAACTACAACCAAGTTAGATTAAATGTTGGTCTTTACCAGCAACTAACATCACGTATGTATGGTGAAATTGGTTGGAGCAATCAACAGTTGTTTTATGCTAAAGATTTAAATCTGATTGGCAATGAATTTGATGCAGGCGATCGCTTTTTGAATGAACATTCAGTTCGCTTATCTTTGGGACGACGGGACTCACTTAATTCCAGGTTAACGCTAGATAGTTTATATGAATTTCGCGCCAGTTTTTCTGAGCCAGAAAGCCGTAGTCGGCTAACTAATTCCTTATCGCTTTCTCTAAATTATTATTTACAAAAGTCAATGCTAGTTGGTCTTAACTACCAACTCAATTACTCAGATTTTACCCAGCGCCGAAGAGAAGATTTATACCATCGACTGTACGCACAACTAACTTATGGATTAGATAACTACAGTAATGTAAATTTACAAGGAGGAGTTTCTCTAGGTGATTCTACGGAAAGAGACTTAAATTTTAATGGTTGGTTTTTCTCTCTTAACTACAGTTGGGAGTTAGGAAAATTTTAAATCCTACTAATCCAATCACTCCAACTACCAACGTAAAGCTTAGCACCAGTTATTCCGGCTAATTCTAAGGAAAGTAAATTTACACAAGCAGTTACACCAGAACCACAGTAAACTACAATTTCTTTTGCTGCTGCTATGTGTTGCCATCGACGACGTTGTTCTGATTGTGGCAGTAAAGATCCTTTTGTATCTGTCACTTCTAACCATGGTAAATTAATAGCACCAGGAATATGACCAGCAATTTTATCAATTGGCTCCCGTTCACCTCGGTAGCGATCGCTTTCCCGTGAATCTACTAGTACTACTTCTGGCAAATCTTTACAATTTTTTACAGTTTCCCAATCCACTACCATCTCAGTTTGTATTTGAGGGACAAAGTTACCCTTTTGAGGTTCAGGAAGAACATTTGTGTCTGGATACCCGGCTTTTTGCCATCCACTAAAACCAATTTCTAACACAGCAACTTGCTTGTGTCCTAGATAACGTAAAAGCCACCATAACCGAGATGCAAAGGCTAACCGAGAATCATCATAAGCTACAACTATTTTTTCAGAAGTTATCCCAATTGCTGACAATTTCTGGGCCAATTGATTTACATTCGGTAAAGGATGCCTTCCTCCATATTCTTCTTGTGGACTAGAAAGATCCTGATTCAGGTCAAGGTAATAAGCACCTGGAATATGGCTTAATAAGTACTGTTGCCTTCCTAAAAGCGGGTCGGTTAGGGAAAAGCGACAATCTACTATGACAACTTGCGGATTATTAAGATTTGTAAATAGCCATTGAGGAGAAACACTTAGCATGGGAGTGCGGGATGGTAAAATTATTAAGGTTATTTATGACTTTCAACCTAAAAATAATTATACAAATCTTCTAATTTTACCTCTACCATGAATATTGAGGAAAATTTTCTTCCCCAACCAACAGCGGATGGCTCTTTTACCTTTACTTCAAAAGAATTTTGCGAGTCCTTTCACAGCCATTATGGGGCTAAACAAGAAAGTTTTCTCAAGTTTATTGAACCTACTCAACTATCAGAAAAAGCTAGAAGACCACAATTACGATTATTAGATATTTGTTACGGATTAGGATATAACAGCGCGGCTGCTCTGACAACTATTTGGGCTGTTAATCCTAACTGTGATGTAGAAATCATCGCTTTAGAACTTAATCCATCTGTACCACAAGCGGCGATCGCTCACAATCTATTTGTTAGTTGGGATCACAATATCACGACAATTTTGTCTCAGCTTGCATTTGAATATCAAGTACATACAGAGCATCTTCATGCCAAGCTAATAATAGGCGACGCTAGAGTAACTATTAAGCAAATACATCAGTCTAATTTTTTGGCTGATGCAATTTTTCTCGACCCATTTTCACCACCTCAGTGTCCCCAGTTATGGACAATTGAATTTCTAGAATTAGTTTCTCAGTGTTTACATGATGATGGATTATTAGCTACTTATTCTTGTGCTGCTGCTGTTCGCACAGCACTTTTACATACGGGTTTAACAATTGGTTCTACCCCACCAGTCGGAAGAAGAACTCCTGGTACTGTTGCGGGTTTTTATAGAGACTGGACGATAGAACGTCTATCAATGGAATGTGGGATTTCCTCATCTTCCTTTGTTTTACCGATTAGCAAGTCTGAGCAGGAACATTTACTAACTCGTGCAGCAATTCCTTACCGTGACCCACTATTAACAGATTCTAGAGATATTATTATTGCTAGACGACAAAAAGAGCAACAGAACTCTAGCTTAGAACCTACTTCCCATTGGCGGAAACGTTGGGTAAAGGGAGTAGGGAACAGGGAACAGGGAACAGAAAAGAAATTAAGCTGCTGAAGATCAAGAATGCTTGTACCATTATTAATAATACTTAATACTTTTTATGCCTACGGTACGCTAGCGTACTGCTACTTTGAAAGTGCGGCGTAAATTTAATTATAAGGATTTTTTACTCCAAGAAGGGAACAGGCAACAGTTTCTTATCCCCTACTCCCTTCTTCCAAAATTAGACTAAAGTAAAATTTACTACTTAGATAGATGCCATTTTCCTAGCTTTATGCTAAAAAAATATGTGATATAAATCACTACTGTATGCTAATAATTGCTAGTAATAGACTAGGTAAACTATAGTTTGATATTTCCACAAACTTAGAAAAACACAGAGTATTTCAGAGTCTACTCCATAGTAAGGACTTTGAACTAAAAACACCTTACTTAAATATAAACTACCTGAAAGTCACACTTTCTTTATCAATCATGTCAATAAATCTCCGTAAAAAGCCTGATTTAAGATTTAGACTAATTGCCCATACTGGAATTAGATAGCCTTTAAATTTGGCATAAGATTAGCCAATGTTTTAAAAACAGATAAGAAAACTGATGTTGTGCATGACAAAAAACAAGCGGCATATTTAGTGCATATAGCTTGTAACAATCAAAGCACCGAATGCACTCAAGTATTAAACTGGTTTTTGAAATCTGACATTGTTAGCTGTTTTTTTAAGTGGAGTGTCTTTGTGGTTCAAAGAAAGTCCAAATATACAGGCTCTACCGAAGAACTTGTTAGTGGGTCTAACCCCCTAGGTGATGTTAATCTTATCGGTTCAAGTAAAATCGTGAGATTACAAACTGGGAAGGGTTGTTCTAATAACTTATCTCAGTCAAGTGTGGTTGAGATGAAACAAACTTTGCCTTTTTGGATGAATCCTCGTGTTAATTATGGTTATGATTCATTGGTATCAAAAACCCCACAGCCTAAAGGGTTTAAAGTGAATGGCTTTGATTGTGATGCACCGAAAGTTTTGATAGTCGATGACCATGCTCCAAGTCGGATGACTGCTGTAGCTCTTTTGGCAATGGAGGGTTATGAAATTATTGAAGCTGATAGTGGATTTGCGGCGATAGAATTAGTAGCCCAGAAACAACCCGATCTGATACTACTAGATGTAATGATGCCGGGTATGGATGGTTTTGAGGTTTGCCAGAATATTAAGCAAGATGACCATACCAGACTAATCCCAATAATTTTTATTACAGCTTTGAATGACAGGCGATCGCGTATTCGGGGAATTGAGGTTGGAGCAGATGATTTTTTGTCCAAACCTTTTGACCGTGTAGAATTAGCAGCAAGAGTCAAATCTTTAGTGCGGCAAAAGCGATTAAATGAAGATTTAGACCACGCAGAAAGAGTGCTATTTTCCATTGCCAGAGCAATTGAGAGTCGTGACCCAAATACTGGGGATCACTGCGAGAGGTTAGTAGAGTTGGGACAGACCTTTGGTGAGTACTTACAGTTACCACGCCATCAAATTCGAGATTTGATGTGGGGGGGATATCTCCATGATATTGGTAAAGTTGGTATTCCTGACGCAGTGTTATTGAAACAAGGTAAGCTGACCCCCGAAGAATGGCATATTATGAGGCAGCACGTTTTAATTGGTGAGAAAATTTGTCAACCGCTGCGTAGTATGCGTGGAGTTATTCCCATTATTCGCCATCATCACGAGCGTTTTGATGGGGGAGGCTATCCCGATGGGCTGAAGGAAAATGACATTCCTTATCTAGCACAAGTATTTCAGATAATTGATATTTACGATGCCTTGACTAGCGAAAGACCTTATAAATCAGCTTTAACACCCCAAGCAGCTTTGGATGTAATGTTTCACGAAACTGAGTTAGGTTGGCGGAACCCAGAGTTAATGCAAAAATTTGCAGATTTTATATTATCTAACAACTCAGAACAAATGTAAGCAATTAACATTCCGACATTCGATAATTAGCTGGTATGATTTGGGCCTAAACCTCAAAATGCCCAGCTTGTTAATCGCAATTCATTTTCTTGCTGATAGCTAATTATGGTAGTCGTAGCAATTTTAGCGGCGGGACGCGGCACAAGGATGAAATCAAATTTGCCCAAAGTCTTACATTCTTTGGGTGGGCGATCGCTTGTCGAGAGAGTTATCGACAGCGTAGAACCACTTTCACCTTCACGAAGAATGGTGATTGTTGGATATCAAGCCCAAGAAGTTAAAGTAGCTATGCACTCAAAACCAGATGTGGAGTTTGTTGAACAAACTCAACAACTGGGTACAGGTCATGCTATCCAACAATTACTTCCTCACCTAGAGGGTTACACAGGTGATTTGCTGGTATTAAATGGTGATGTACCTTTACTGAGTAGTAACACTCTTAAACATTTATTGCAAACTCACCAAGAAAATCAAAACGCTGCTACAATCCTCACTGCTCACTTACCAGATCCGAAAGGATATGGACGGGTTTTCTGTAACGGTGAGAACATTGTACAGCAGATGGTTGAAGATAAAGACTGTACCGCAGCGCAAAAACAAAATCGCCGCGTCAACGCCGGAATTTACTGCTTTCGGTGGACTGATTTGGCTTTAGTGCTACCAAATCTAGACTCAAATAATGCTCAAAAAGAATACTACCTCACAGATGCGGTGAATATGGTTTCACCAGTGATGGCAGTGGATGTAGATGATTACCAAGAAATTTTGGGAATTAATGATCGTCTACAGTTGGCAAATGCTTATGATATTTTACAAAATCAGATCAAACGAAAATGGATGATGGCGGGTGTAACTTTAATTGACCCAGCTAGCATCACTATTGATGAGACAGTGGAGCTACATCCAGATGTAATTATTGAACCGCAAACTCATCTCCGTGGAAATACGGTGATTCACACAGGTTGTCGTATTGGTCCTGGAAGCATGATTACAAATAGTGAGATTGCGGAAAACGTTACTGTAATGTACTCCGTGATATCAGACAGTATAGTTCAACCAGGAACCCGGGTTGGTCCTTATGCTCATTTACGAGGTCATGCCAAGGTCGGCGCAAATTGCCGCATTGGTAACTTTGTAGAATTGAAAAATACTCAAACAGGCGATCGCACTAACATCTCTCATTTGTCTTACTTAGGGGATGCAACAGTCGGTACTCGCGTCAATATAGGTGCAGGTACAATTACTGCTAACTATGATGGTGTAAACAAGCATCCTACAACTATTGGGGATCGCACTGGTACAGGTTCTAATACAGTTTTAGTTGCACCAATTACTCTGGGCAATGATGTATATGTAGCAGCAGGTTCCACCGTAGCGGAAGATGTACCTGATGATTGTCTAGTAATTGCTCGTGAGCGTCAAGTGGTTAAACCTGGTTGGGTATCGAAAAAAAGAGCTGCCCAAACTGGACAACTCGAAAAATGATTTAGAATTCAGTTAAATTAAACAGCCAATTTGTGTTCCTTGAGGCAATTCCAAAGTATCATCTACTTTTTCGCCATTATGGTAAGCAGCTAGTAAAATATCGCTGGTTTTACCCCAAGCGATCGCCCCGTTGACATCAAGGGCGATCGCTCCAAAATCGCGGTTCCGTTCTTGTGCTTCATTAAATGAACGTTGTATCGCTTCTTTCAAAGGCATTCCATCAATTACACGGATGACGATTCTTGGCGCTAAGCATTCATCCATAATATCTTCTCCAATGCCAGTACAACTGACAGCAGCATTACTGGTAGCATAATTACCTGCTGGCATCGCAGAATCACTAACACGACCAATTCTTTCAAAACCTTTTCCACCAGTAGAAGTACCAGCAGCTAACCTACCATCACCATCTAAAGCAACTACACCTATAGTTCCCCGTCGAGCGGAACTAGTTTCCAATAATTCTGGTTCTGCTACCACCCCAGCCATACTTCTTTGAAAGTTATCTTGGCGTTCTTGTATCCACTCATGTAACCGCAATTCAGTTAAACCGTTGTAGCTAGGAAGTTGTAACTCTCTTGCTAATTCGGCTGCACCAAAATCTGATAGTACTCGGTCAGGAGAAGTTTGTAAAAACTTTACTAAATCAATCGGATTTTTGACCCGCGATACATTAATTACACCACTGAAGCTTTGGGATGTACCATCCATTAAAGATGCACTCATGCGAATTTGACCATCAGATTGCAGTACTGAACCAGTACCAGCATTAAAACGGGGGTCATCTTCTAACATTTGACAACCACGTACCACTGCTTCTTGTGCAGTTACATTTTTTAGTAGTAAGGAATACACTTCTTCAATCACAGCGTAGAGCGATCGCCTGACTGCTTCTAGCCCACCTTTACCATGGAGAGAACTGCCAGCTCCTCCATGAATTATTAATTTAGGTTGTACTACTAACTTCATATAGCTTTGCGATAATAGGGTAAATACAATTTAGTCAACCTCGTTTTTCACTTCAGAACGGCGACGACGACAACGTTCTGAACAGTATTTAACATCATCCCAGCAATCTGCCCATTTCTTGCGCCAAGTGAAAGGACGTTGACATACAGGACAAATTTTTTCGGGTAGGTCAGATTTAGAACGGGTACGTCCCATGAATTAGTTTACAAATGGAAAAAATAATTATAGCCATTTGACAGACCAGACGATTCAGTAAATCATCTACGATAAATCGTTATCTAAAGGCAATAGCAAGCGACTCACTATTCTACCATCAGGTAGTTGATAAAAATGCAGTTCTCCTTTTAACTGTTGCATAAGATTTTGACAAATTACTAAATATGAACCTGGCGGTTGGTCAAGAATTGAAGGTGCAAGTATATCTTTTGCTGTATCTTGTTGTAATTCTGCTAATAACTGTGGTTTAATAATACCGTTGTCTGTAATGGAAACTTCTAAGGAGCTTGCATCTATACGACGACACCAGATGTCTATTCTCCCCCCTGTCAAAGAACGCTCTATAGCTGTAAGTAGTAATTCATACAAAATTAGTTCTATTTTGCTGCTGTCACCTGAAATGGCAATGTTGGACTGAGCTATGGAATAATTTTCTGTTTCTGGGATCTCTTGTCCTAAACCATGAACTCCTACCCATAATTTTTGCTGCTTGAGAAAACTGTCAACTCGTTCGAGCGATCGCTTCAATAAACCAGTGATTGGTATAGTTTCTTCGCTCATCTGTAAATGCCATTGTTCCTGTTTCACTAATTTAGTTATTAAGCTAGCTGTATGATCTAATTGTCTAAGTAGTTGCTGGTAGCGCATCTGCTGTAATTCGCTATTGGGAATACCCAAGTTACTTATCTGACTTAGTAATGAAGTTATAGTTTTCTGGATATCTAATAAACTACGATGTTTGTACCAGTTAATTTGCTGTAAATCTTCGGTTTTCTTTTGTAAAATTTGGTTAATTTGCCCTTGCCTACGTGACCAAGCTAGTTGACAAATTAGTGTTTCTGTAGCCTCTAAGCTTTGTTCTGACCAGTGACGATCTATATGGTCTGCAATTACCACCACACCTGTAGGTTCAAAATCAGTAGCGGTATGTAGTGCCATCACCAAAATTTGACCAATAGCAGAACCATGCAACCATTTTCTCGTATCTACAGGTAAATCATTTACTTTCAAATTTAGTAAACCATCTTTATTCAACGCCCATTGGACAATACTTTCTACTTGCAAAGGAATAACTGTATCCACAGCAATTGCAAATCTAGTGTTAGCAATTACACCAGGGATAATTTTGCCATGGCGTTGACCTGGAGACCAAGATATAAGTATCACTAGAGGACACTTAAGAACAAATGCTATTTGTTTTAAAGCAGTCAGTTCTAAATACTCTTCTTTGGAAGCAATTTTTTGGGTTTGTTCCAGTATCCGGAGGCATTTTTGAAAGCTATGTAATATTTGTTGTTGTTGCTGAGTTACTTCGTACAGTTGATATTGACGTATAACTACACTAATTTGTTGGGCAACAATATGAAGTAATTCTTTTTCTTGAGTTGTCCAAGAATAAGTCTTGTCTTTGCCAATTAATAATAGTGATTCAGGGGCTTTTGTTTGTTGACAGTTACAAATTAAAAGCGATCGCACTCCGATTACCATCAACAGAGAACGCCAATTAAAAAAGCGTAAATCTTCTTCTAAATTTTCAATTCCTACCGCTACTTCTTGTCGCTGCAAAAGTTGCCAGTCTATGTCTTTAAGTGGTTCAAAAGTTCCACTAATAACGTTAGAATTATAAGACTGATGATAAAAAATCTGATAATTATTTTGCTCTGGGTTATACTGCAAAACTATAAAGCATTTAGCAGCCAATTGTGACAAAACTTTAGTAGCACACTGATTTAATACATATTCAACATCATCACTACTGTAGATAACTTGAGCAACTTGACTTTTTAGCTGAGCTTCTTGCCTAATTAATTGAATGCTAGATTCTACATTGTCAGTCGGTATAGTTAGGGAAATTAAACCAGCAGCACTACGAATAAAATTTTTATCTGTTTCCATCCAAATCCGGGGTTCCTTACTTTCCACCGCAAGAAACCCTAACAAATCTTTCTCCCAGGTAATTGGAGCGGCTAAAAGACTACGTACTTGCAGACTTTGGAGTAATTTTGCTGTAAAATGACTTTTGAGAGAGCTACGCCCTTCACCAATACATACAATTTGATTTACTGATAAGGCAAAGTAAAAATCATTTAATTCTTCAACAGTAATTTTGCTGACTCCTGAGGTATGACTTCGTTTATGAGATTGATTTCGACGCCAAAAAAAACGCCCATCACGCTCATACCAGTAAATAGTTGTACGACTTGGAGTTACAAATTCATGAGTAGCATTTACTACTAATTCTAATTTTTGCTCTAGATTATTAAAGATACGTAGATTTTCTAACAAGCGTAATAAAGGCTCGTCAAGATGCTTAGTTTCCTTAAATAATAAGTCCAATTCTTGGTAGCCAAGCAATACTCCTAATTCCCCTAAAATTATAGATAAACGTGCTTTTTCTTCACCATCAAGCACGTATCCCCAACGGCAAGAACCTAGTAGCACAACTCCTAGACAACGGTCTTTTGAGCGGATGGGTAAAATAATAGTACCTTGGATATTGAATTGAAGGGCGGTTTCTTGCCATCCTTGGACTCTTAATTCAGCCCGCAAATCAGCAACACCCAAAGGACGTTGTTCTATTACTACTTGTTCTAATAAATCCCCAGAACTAAGAACTAGCCGCTGTTTTAAGCTTGTTAGGTCATGACTAGGAGTAATTCCTCCTTTACCGTAAAGAATATGCTCTACACGATCATAAAGAGCAACCCAAATTAGTTTGTAGTCAAATTGCTCTTGGAGATAATAAATAGTAGTTCCAATCAAAGCATCAACACTATCTTGTTCCCTAAGGCTTTGAAGTATCCGCCCAAGGGTATAAATTTGTTGTTCACAGGCTATCGGTTTTTGTGGTTGCCCCATCTGATTACTAGTTCACATAGCTTGCTACTATATTAAGATGCCCAGATTACTATCTTGACTAGCTAATCAAAAATAAATAACGACTTACAGTTTTTTTCAACAGTTGGTGTTAATTTGAGTATTTTTAAGCAAGCAATTCGTCCGCTTTTATTTAATCTCACAAAAAATAATCCTGAATTGGCTCAACAACAAACTATTCATAGTTTAAGTTGGCTTGCAACTTCAAGTTTGGTAAACAAGGTTTTCCAGCGCTCTTTGTGTTTATCAGATCCACGTTTGGAACAAAATTTATTTGGGTTACACTTTCCTAACCCTGTAGGTTTAGCAGCAGGTTTTGATAAAGATGGTGTTGCTACTCCTATCTGGGGTAGTTTAGGTTTTGGCTTTGCAGAAGTGGGAACAGTAACTCTTCATCCACAACCTGGAAATCCTCCACCCCGTTTATTTCGTTTACCCGCAGATGCTGCTGCTCTTAACCGTATGGGTTTTAACAATCTGGGTGCTACAGTTATGGCAGCCCGTTTAAAAAATTTGCAACACCTTATACCTATAGGTATTAATCTCGGTAAATCAAAGGTGACACCTTTAGAAGATGCTGCACAAGATTACCTTGGTAGTTTTCGTTTGCTTCAGGATAGTGGTAATTATTTTGTAGTCAATGTCTCTTCACCAAATACCCCTGGTTTGCGATCGCTCCAAGATGCCACAATGCTCAATTCTATTTTAGATGCATTACAGCAGGAAAACAAATCACAAAAACCGATATTTGTCAAGATAGCGCCAGATTTGGAATGGGAAGCGATCGCTGATATTATTGCTTTGACAAAAAGCTATAAATTAGCCGGAATTATTGCTACGAATACCACCATTCGGCGAGATGGGTTGAAAACTAAGGTGATTGTGGAAACAGGTAAATCACCTCAAGAAGAAGCAGGTGGAATTAGCGGTGTTCCGGTACGCGATCGTTCCACAGAAATCATTAGATATATTTATCAACAAACTCAAGGACAAATAACGATTATTGGTGTTGGTGGGATATTTAGTCCCGAAGACGCTTGGGAAAAAATTACCGCAGGAGCAAGTTTAATTCAGGTTTACACAGGCTGGATTTACGAAGGTCCTTGGATGGTAAAACAAATTCTCCAAGGATTGCTGAATAAATTGGAACAGCATAAATTAAATTCTATTTCCGAAGCCGTAGGGGCGAACTGTTGTTCACCCTTATCTTCCGAAAACCAATAAATCATCTCTATTCCACAGGAAAAAATTCCCTAGTTTCACGAGAATAAGTCCAAGCTATACCATCTGGATCGCGGCTGCGAGTCCATTCAGAAAAATCCGGATCGTTACGTCGTTTGTACACCGTACTGGAATAAACATTAAGTCTTTTTGCTAATTCAGATTGAATCAGGGAGCCAAACAATAATTGTTTTTCTAGAGGTATACTTACTTGTTCGTGAGCAGGTTCTAGGATATCTTGTATTTCGACTTCTGGTTCTAAGTTTTCTACTGGAGGAGCTAAAAGAGCAGTTTGAGTATTACTCACGCCTTGCAAAGCCAGTTCTTTTGGAGGCTCACTACTATCAAGAATATTACCTAGAACGCTAGCAGTTAAGAAGTAATAAACTTTATCACCTTGTTCAGGAGTGATAATAGTTGCTCCAAACTCGTCAACTTTTGTTTGTAAGTAACGTTTTGCCGTATCTCCGGAGAAATTACCCTTGATAGCTAAGTCCATTGGTGTAATTTTGCCCTGATTTGCCTGAACAAGTTCATGGAAAATTGGGTTTACTTTCAAACACCACTGTTGCCACTGGTAACGCTGCCAAACATTGACACCAAATACCAACGCAGTCAATATTACCCATATTCGCCACGTAGAAACCAGGAAAATTATCAAAAATGAGATTGGCAAAAGTAGAACCAGAAAACTCTTACCATAGCTTTCTATTGTTTTTGCAGTCATGGCGATTTTTGCCAAGTGTGTTTTTGGGAAAATAATATCATATTGGCAAAAATTCCGACATCTGTTTGTAGTCTTAGGCAAAAAGTATGGCAAAAATACAAAAATATATTTTGCCTTAGAGGCTCAAACCCTTGTAATTACAAGGAAAATTAGGAAGATGTAATTTTATATACGAATCATGAAGATTTTCATTTAATGATGTTAACTAGGTATTTTTACACTTGCGATAGCTTATAAACAGTTAATGTATCCAGGTACTATTGCTAAAATACCTATAGAAGCTGCGAGTTTTGGATATGCCAGCTAAAGATAAGTTTCACGACGTTGTAAAAACAGCATTACAAAAAGATGGGTGGGTTATTACAAGCGAATCTCTGTATATACCTTTGGAGCGTATCACGGGTATGTATATAGATTTAGCGGCAGAAAAAATACTTGTTGCAGACAGACAAGGACAAAAAATTGCTGTTGAAGTCAAAAGTTTTATAAATCCATCTCCAATGTCTGATTTTCATACAGCAATCGGACAATTTATTAATTATCGTTATGGTTTAGCAGCTTTTGAGCCTGATCGTATTTTGTATTTGGCAGTACCGCTAAGAGCTTATGAAGATTTTTTCACTACACCTTTTGTTCAATCCGTGATCAAAGGTAGCCAAATTAATTTACTCGTTTATAACCCAGCTACGGAGGAAATTGTCAGATGGCAAAATTAGAGGAATACCGAGAATACATCCAACGTGTATTAGCAGATTATGCACACTATCGAACTAGTGGTAGTAACAATGATGAATTGGAGATGCAAACTGTCTTTGACACAATACGTGACCATTACCAGTTAATTTATATTGGTTGGATTAAAGGAAAGCGGATTTTTGGGCCTGTAATGCATCTAGATATCAAAAATGACAAGATTTGGATTCAGTGGAACGGTACAGAAGATGATATTGCAGTGGAATTAATGGAGATGGGTGTAGCAAGGCAAGATATAGTCTTAGGATTCCACTCTGCGGATATGCGAAAGTTTACAGATTTTGCTGTGGGATAGAGAAAACCTGACTTGCCATAACTCCTACTCCTACTCCGCACTACTATTATAAATAGATGCTAATTTCCGCTTCACTCGTCCTCTGGGACTGGTAAATTAGTATCAATTTTTTTTGATGTATGCTTGTCTGAGGAATTGGAATTTATGACTTATGATTATGATTTGTTTGTAATTGGTGCAGGTTCTGGAGGTTTAGCAGCTTCTAAACGTGTTGCTAGTTATGGAGCAAAAGTGGCGATCGCGGAAAATGACTTGGTTGGTGGAACTTGTGTGATTCGTGGTTGTGTGCCAAAAAAATTTATGGTCTACGGTTCTCACTTTCCCGCATTAATCCATGATGCAGCAGGTTATGGTTGGAAAGTTGGTGAACCTCAACTAGATTGGGAACATTTTATTACATCTATAGATAAGGAAGTACGACGACTGTCACAGTTGCATATCAGCTTGTTGGATAAAGCTGGTGTAGAACTTATACCTAGTCGTGCTAGTTTGGTAGACCCACACACTGTAGAAGTAGATGGACGCCAAGTTACTGCTGATAAAATTTTAATCGCTGTAGGTGGACGCCCGGTAAAGCCAGATATGCCAGGAATGGAATATGGTATTACCTCTAACGACATATTTCATCTCAAAGAGCAACCAAAACATCTTGCGATCATCGGTGCAGGTTATATTGGCACAGAGTTTGCTTGTATTATGCGTGGTTTGGGATCCGAAGTCACACAAATTAGCCGAGGTGAAAAGCTTCTTAAAGGATTTGACGAGGATATCCGTGACGGTATTGAAGAAGGAATGAATAATCACGGGATTAAAATTATTCGGAAAAATATAGTCAAATCGGTGGAAAAAGTTTCGGAAGGTTTGAAATTAACACTAAGTGATGAAAATCAACCACCGATAATCGCTGATGTATTTTTAGTAGCTACAGGCCGCGCGCCAAATGTTGAAGGACTGGGTTTAGAGAATGCTGGGATAAAGTTAGTGAAAGGTCATATTGAAGGGCCTGGTTATAGCATGATGAATGCTATTAGTGTTAATGAATACAGTCAAACCAGTCAAGAAAATATTTTTGCTGTTGGTGATGTTACTGACAGAATTAATTTAACTCCGGTAGCAATTGGTGAAGGTCGTGCTTTCGCTGATTCTGAATTTGGTAATAATCGTCGAGCATTTAGTCATGAAAATGTTGCCAGTGCAGTGTTTTCTACACCAGAAGCAGCTACTGTCGGGTTAACGGAAACTGAAGCTAAGGAAAAATATGGAGAGAATGTCAAAATCTATCGCGCTCGTTTTCGTCCTATGTACCACAGTTTGACTGGTGGTAACGAGAAAACAATGATGAAGTTGGTGGTAAACACTGACAATGATAGAGTTTTAGGCGCTCACATGGTTGGTGATTATGCTGCTGAGATAATTCAAGGTGTGGCTATTGCTGTGAAAATGGGTGCAACGAAAAAAGACTTTGACGCTACCGTTGGTATTCATCCTTCATCTGCGGAAGAATTTGTGACAATGCGGTAGAGGGAAGGAGAGGGGGAGAGGGGGAGAGAGGTAAAAAGTGTTATTCTTTTATTCTTTTGTTTTTACGTGTTCCCTGTTCCTTGTTCCCTTTTATGTCTTTCATCTACCTACACGGATTTGCATCTAGTCCTAATTCTGCTAAAGCCAAATATTTACGCGATCGCTTTTCGGAAATTCATATTGACCTGAAAATTCCTGACTTGAATGCTGGGGATTTTTCTTCTCTGACTATCACTCGTCAAATCCAGCAAGTTGCTGCGGAATTTCCTATAGATAATGTAACTCTCATTGGTTCTAGCTTAGGAGGGTTGACCGCTGCTTTTTTAGGGGAATACCCTCAGGTGCAACGACTAGTGTTGTTAGCACCTGCTTTTGGCTTTGTATCCCACTTTTTACCTTCACTAGGTGAGGAAACAGTACAGCGTTGGCAACAAGAGAAATATCTTATGGTTCATCACTACGGTGAAAAGCGGGAGTTACCTATACATTACGATTTGATAAGCGACGCTCTACAGTATCAAGAAGAAAAATTACAACGTTCTGTCCCAACATTAATTTTCCACGGAATTCATGATACGGTAATTCCTGCCCAAGTTAGTTGTGTCTTTGCACGCTCACGTCCTTGGGTAGAGTTGATTAAACTAGAGAGCGATCACGCTTTAAGTGATGTGATGGCAGAAATTTGGCTAAAAATAAAAATGTTTTGCCAATTACTTTAAAGATGTATAATATTTAATCCTAAGATAAAAATATTCATAACCATTTGTTCTACAAATGGGGTTGATGCCCTATGGGTAATAGTAATAAAAAGTTATTATGTTGCCATTTATACGCTCAGATTTAGTTCAGTTTACCGCTTATAAACCTCATGCTGAAACTAACTCAGCTTCTCCTATCACCGTTGATAAATTAGATACTAATGAAAGTCCCTATGATTTACCCAGAGAGTTAAAAGAAAAATTAGCTTGGGAGTATCAAAATTTAATTGAAACTAACCGTTACCCTGATGGTGGACATCAAAAGTTAAAAAATGCGATCGCTGATTACGTCAATGAATCAGCTCACCTCTGTTCACCTGCTTTTAGTGCAGATAATATTTCTGTGGGTAATGGTTCAGATGAACTGATTCGGTCGCTATTAATTGCTACCTGTCTCCAAGGAAGTGGCTCTATTTTGGTAGCCCAACCCACATTCTCAATGTACGCTATTTTGGCACAAACTCTAGGAATTTCAGTTGTCACCGTAGCGAGAAAGGAAGAAAACTTTGAAATTGACTTAAAAGTAGCACAAAGAGCTATAGAAAATACTCAAAATCCGCCAATTCGTGCTGTTTTTGTTGTTCATCCTAATTCTCCAACTGCCAACCCTCTAACTGTAGAGGAATTAGCTTGGTTAAGAAGTTTACCACAAAATATATTAGTGGTGATTGATGAAGCTTACTTTGAATTTAGTCAAACAACTTTAGCCACTGAATTACCAGAGCATTCAAACTGGGTCATCTTACGTACCTTTTCTAAAGCTTTTCGCTTAGCTGCTATGCGTGTTGGCTATTGTATCGCCCATCCTGAGTTAACAAATATCGTAGAAAAAGTTCGCTTACCTTACAATCTTCCTAGCTTTTCTATACAAGCAGCATTAATTGCCCTACAAAACCGCAAAATTTTACTTCAATCAATTTCCCAAACTGTCAATGAACGTAGTCAACTCTTACAAACTTTATCTCAAAATCCAAAAGTTAAAGTTTGGGACAGTGCTACAAACTTTATTTTCCTACGTCTTCAGGCTGATGAATTGGAGCAACAAGCTATATCAAAAGAAGTGTATTTAAAGAATGTTATTCGTCAATTGAGAAGTTCAGGTACCTTTGTCCGGGAAATTAATGGAGGTTTAAGAATTACGATAGGAACTCCACAAGAAAATATTCGTACGCTGGATAGATTACAAGTAGCCCTAAAAGGTATTTAATAAACATCTACATGAAACCTCTGTTACTTATGAAGGTTTCATAAAGCCAAGATTCCTATAGCTTAGCTATTGAACCTATGGTTTACATCAAGGTTCAAACCACGTACCATCCTCACTGTTTGTGGGAGTACACCTACTAAAAGAGCAAATGTCTCATCTGGTAGTTCCATCACCATTTGGGATGGGAAGTATTGTTCAAATTGATCGAGAATTTTTTGCACTCGCTGCCCAGGAATTGAGTTCTCAGTAATTTGTTTGATTAACCGAATCCATTGCCGTCTAATCAAATAAGCTTTCTGATGTTCCTCATGAGATTCTAAAGTCAATAACGATAGGTTTCCAATAGGCAAAACGCCTTGACAATCACGATCATAATCACCACCTACTGCTGCTCCTGGTCCTGCAAATTCTGCATGATAACGCTTGAAAAGTATTAAACCATTCCGCCTACGACTGTTGACCATGAAAACTCGTCCACTGTGCAACATTGTTAGCCAATCTGAACCATAGAATTGCTCAGTTCCATCTTGCATTACAAGATAGTCAAGGTAGCTAGTGTCCCGGCAGTAAGTTGATACCATAGAATTTTGATAGCGTTGGCGCTTTTCGCTATCCATGTTTACTTAAATTTTTGATGAATTTAGTAGTAGTCTGCATTCAAACAAGAACGGGTTGATTGTTGAACGAAAAATTTGATTTTTTCTGAGTTATCAACAATTTCTTTAGTCAATCTTAAGTACGATAAGAAAAAATAGACATAGCCCATTAATAGGGTATCCATATTCTATGAGATTTAGCAAAATTTGTCTTTAACTATAAGCATCTTTTTTTAAAGTTTTTATAAAGTTGAATATCTTAAATACGAAGTTACTATGAGGAATCTGAAAATTACTCAAGGTGTTTTCACTTATTTTACTATTATTAAATCCATAATATTCAAAAATATTTTTTTAAATTGTTGTTGATTTTTAAAATCTCTTACTTTAAAGAAGCATATTTTCAACTACATATATATATTCTTCATTTTTTATTAATAATCTCATATTTTGTGAATTCTTTAATAAAAATTATTAAAAAAAAGATAAACATGGTAGTTAATGCCGAGAATGACTGGAAAACAGTATCTGAATTAATAACTATAAAGATATATTT
>Ga0224723_1000958_pt1 | contig 18448 bp, 14 predicted proteins | sample Balambano_FR2_Me_FD_161647 | JGI IMG/M metagenome (GOLD analysis project Ga0224723, IMG submission 161647) | Freshwater sediment microbial communities from Lake Towuti, South Sulawesi, Indonesia - Balambano_FR2_MetaG | ecosystem: Environmental > Aquatic > Freshwater > Lake > Sediment | place...
GCTTTCGGCGCCGGCGCCGAAAGCCGCGAGGCGCTGGGCGTGGTGATCGTGGGCGGCATGGGGCTGTCCACCATTGTCACGCTGTTTGCGATACCGGCGCTTTACCTGCTGCTGGCGCCACTGACCAAGCCGATGGGCACGGTCGCGCGCGCGCTGTCCGAGCTGGAATCGCGCGACAAATCACGCGCCGGCCTTGCGCCGGCGCCGGCGGAGTGAGCGAGCCGCCGGTCCTGGTCGAGGTCGGCGCGCGCCGCACCGCGCGCGTCACGCTGAACCGTCCGCAGGTGAACAACGCCTATGACGGCGCGATGCTGGCCGCCCTGGGGGATGGCGTGCGCCGGCTTGGCGCCGATCCGGCGGTGCGCGCCATCATCATCCGCGGGGCGGGAAAGCACTTTCAGGCCGGCGCCGATCTTGGCTGGCTGCGCGCCATGGCCGAGGCGCCGCCGGCGGAAGCGTTCGCGGCCAGCATGGCCACGACCGGCGCGATGGCCGCGCTGAACGAATGCCCCAAGCCCACCATCGCGCTGGTGCATGGCGCCTGCCTCGGCGGCGGCTGCGGGCTGGTGGCCTGCTGCGACGTGGTGATCGCTGCGACCGATGCGATCTTCGGCCTGACCGAGGTGCGTGTCGGCGTCGCCCCTTCGCCGATCAGCACACACCTGGTCGATGCGCTGGGCCTGCGCCATGCCCGGCGTTACGCGATCACCGGCGAGCGGTTCGACGCGGCGGAGGCGCTGCGGATCGGGCTGGTGCACGAGGTGGTGCGGGCACCGGACCTTGAACCGCGGGGTGAGATGATTGTCGATGAGATCCTGAAATCCGCGCCCGGCGCGATCGCGCGCACCAAGGCGAGCCTGCTGGCGGCGAACGGCCTGGTGCTGGATGGCGCCCGGCTGCATCACCTGGCGCACGATTCCTGGCTGCAGCGGGGCGGTGCGGAAGGGCGCGAGGGGCTCGCCGCGTTCGCCGAAAAGCGCAAGCCTGCCTGGGCGCCATAAGGCTTGAAGCGCAGGGCCTGCGGGCCTAAACTGAACGCCGTTCACAAAGAACCGGAGCGTGCGCCTTGCGGCGCGTCCTGATCCCCCTGGTTGCGATTTTTGTGCTGGCCGCCGGCGGTTTCGGACTGTGGCGGTTCCAGCAGCAGCATGCCGTGGCGACCGCGCCTGTCGCCCGGCCGCCAGGCCCGCCCGGCGGCGTGCCGGTGGAAGCGACGCCCGTGACCGTGCGCGCGCTGGCCGACGAGATCACCGCCATCGGGACGCTGCGCAGCAACGAAAGCGTGATGATCCGCCCGGAGATCGCCGGCCGCATCGCTGCCCTACCGTTCAGCGAGGGCCAGGCGGTGAAGAAGGGCGCAGTGATCGTCCAGCTCGACGATGGCGTGCCGCGGGCCGAACTGGCCAGCGCCGAGGCCAACGCCGTGCTGGCGCGCGCCAACGCCGCACGGCAGGAGGAGCTGTTCGCGCGCGGTGCCGGCAGCGGCCGCGCCCGCGACGAGGCCGTGGCCCAGCTGCGCACCACCGCGGCCGCGGTTGAGCTGATGCGCGCGCGATTGGAGAAGTTCCGTATCGAGGCGCCGTTCGACGGCGTCGTGGGCCTGCGTCGCGTTTCGCCCGGCGACTTCGTGAAGGACGGCGCCGACATCGTGAACCTGGAGAGCCTTGATCCGCTGAAGGTCGATTTCCGCGTGCCGGAGACGCTGCTTGCGAATTTGCGCGTTGGGCAGCGGCTGGATGTGCGCGTCGATGCGTTCCCCGATCGGCTGTTCCCGGGCGAGGTCTATGCGATCGATCCGGCGGTTGATCCTGGCGGCCGCTCGGTGGCGGTGCGCGCGCTGCTGCCGAACCCCGAGGGCATCCTGCGGCCCGGCCTGTTCGCGCGCGTCACGCTGACCCTGCAATCCTGGCCGCAGGCGGTACTGGTGCCGGAAACCGCCATCGTCACCTTCGGCGGGCGCGTGCTGGTGATGAAGGTGGTGGATGGCCGCGCCCAGCCGCAGCCGGTGGGCACCGGCATCCGCGACGGCACGCTGGTGCACGTGACCAGCGGCCTTTCTCCGGGCGACGTGGTGGTGACCGCGGGCCACATGAAGCTGCAGCCGGGCGCGCCGGTTGCCGTTTTGGCACCGCCGCCGCCGAGGGGCTGACATGGTCCTTTCCGAACTCTCGATCCGCCGGCCGGTGCTGGCCACCGTGATGAGCCTGATGATCGTGCTGGTGGGTCTGGTGGCCTGGCAGCGGCTGCCGGTGCGCGAGTATCCGAACATCGACGAGCCGGTGGTGACGGTGGAGACCACCTATCGCGGTGCGTCCGCCGAGATCGTCGAAAGCCGCGTCACCACGCCGCTGGAGGAAAGCCTTTCCGGCATCGAGGGCATCGAGGTGATGAGCTCGATCAGCCGGCAGGAACGCAGCCAGATCACGCTGCGCTTCCGGGTCAGCCGCAATGCCGATGCGGCGGCCAACGACGTGCGCGACCGCGTGGCCCGCGTGCGCAACAACCTGCCGGCCGAGGTCGATGAGCCCGTCGTCGCCAAGGTCGAGGCGGATGCCCAGCCCGTCATCTACCTGGCCTTCAGCAGCGACCGGCACAACGCGCTGGAAGTGACCGACATCGCCGACCGCATCGCCAAGCCGCTGCTGCAGAATCTGGATGGCGTCGCCGAGATCCGCATCTTCGGCGCGCGCAAGTATGCGATGCGGCTGTGGCTGGATCCCGTGCGGATCGCCGGCTTCGGCCTGACCCCAGCCGATGTCGAGGCGGCGCTGCGCCGGCAGAACGTGGAACTGCCATCAGGGCGCATCGAAAGCCGCGACCGGGAATTCAACGTGGTCGCCGAGACCGACATGCGTACCGAGGAGGAGTTTGCCCGCCTGGTGATCGCCCAGCGCCAGGGCTACCTGGTGCGGCTTTCCGACATCGGCCGGGTGGAGCTGGGGCCGGAGGAGGAGCGCGTGATTGCCCGCTTCCGCGGCCAGCCCGCCGTGGCGCTGGGCGTGATCAAGCAGAGCACCGCGAACCCGCTGACGGTCAGCCGTGCCGTCAATGCCGCCCTGCCCGATCTGCCGCGCCGCCTGCCGGAAGGCATGCGCGCCGAACTCGCCTATGACAGCGCGGTGTTCATCGACAAGGCCATCAGCAACGTCTTCACCGTGATCGGCGAGGCGGTGCTGCTGGTGCTGCTGGTGATCTTCCTGTTCCTGCGCAGCCTGCGCGCCACGCTGATCCCGCTGGTGACGATCCCGGTCAGCCTGATCGGCGCGTTCGCGATCATGGCGGCGCTGGGATTCACCATCAACACGTTGACGCTGCTGGCGATGGTGCTGGCAGTGGGGCTGGTGGTGGACGACGCAATCGTCATGCTGGAGAACATCTCCCGCTACGTCGAAGCAGGCATGAAGCCGTTCGACGCGGCGATCAAGGGCGCGAACGAGATCGGTTTCGCAGTGGTCGCGATGACCTTCACGCTGGCTGCCGTGTACATCCCCGTGGCGTTGCAGACCGGCCGCACCGGGCGGCTGTTCGTGGAGTTCGCCCTGACGCTGGCGGCCACCGTGATCGTCTCGGGGTTCGTGGCACTCACGCTCTCGCCGATGATGTGCTCGAAACTGCTGAAGGCGAACGCGCATCATGGCGCGGCCTATCGCTTCGGCGAGCGTGTGCTGGATGGCCTGACGCGTGGCTATCGGGCATCGCTGCGGGCGGCGCTGCATGCGCGCACGCTGGTGCTGGCGCTTGGCCTGCTGGCCGGCTTCAGCTCCTGGACATTCCTGCAGGTTCTGCGCACCGAACTTTCTCCAACCGAGGACCGGGGCTTCGTGATCAGTATCGCGATCGCGCCCGAAGGCTCGACGCTGGACTACACCGCCCGCTACCTGGAGCGGTTGGAGGCGGCAGTCGCCTCAAAGCCGGAAGTGTCACGCTACTTCGCCGTGGCCGGCTTCCCCGTGGTTTCCCAGGCGATCATGTTCGCCGGCCTGGTGCCGTGGGAGGAGCGCACGGTGAAGCAGCAGCAGGTGGTCGCCTCGCTGTTCGGGCCGTATTTCGCCAATCCCGGTGTGCTGGCCTTCCCCGTCAACCCGCCCAGTTTCGGCCAGCGCGCGACCGAACGGCCCATCAACATGGTGCTTCAGACCACCGGCAGCTATGCCGAGCTGCAGGCCGCGCTGGATGCCATGCTGGCTGAGGCGCGAAGATTTCCCGGCATGCTGAACCTGGATACCGACCTGCGCCTGAACAAGCCGCAGCTGCGGGTGCTGGTCGATCGCGACAAGGTGCAAAGCTTGGGCATCAGCGAGGAGCAGATCGCGCGCACGCTGGAAACCATGCTGGGTGGACGCAAGGTCACGCAGTTCAAGCGCGACGGCAAGCAGTACGAAGTGATCGTGCAGGTGGACAAGCCCGACCGCGCCACCCCTTCCGACCTGCGCGGCATCTTCGTGCGCGCGAACGACGGCACGCTGGTGCAGCTCTCGAACGTGGTGCGTATCGGGGAAACGGTGGCGCCGCGCGAACTGAATCACTTCAACAAGCTCCGTTCGGCCAGCATCACCGCGACGCCCGCCCCCGGCTTCACCCAGGGCGACGGCCTGGCCTTCCTGGTCGAGGCCGCCAACCGTGTGCTTCCCCCCGGCGTGCAGTACGATTTCGATGGGCAGAGCCGCGAGTTCCGCGCCACCAGCCAGGGCCTGATCGTCACCTTCGTCCTTGCCCTGTTCTTCATCTATCTGGTGCTGGCCGCGCAGTTCGAGAGTTTCATCCACCCTTTCACCATCATGCTGTCGGTTCCCCTTGCGGTCGCCGGTGCGCTGCTGGCGCTGTGGGCAACCGGGCAGACGCTGAACGTCTATTCGCAGATCGGCCTGGTGACGCTGATCGGCCTCATCACCAAGAACGGCATCCTGATCGTCGAGTTCGCCAATCAGCTGCGCGAGCAGGGGCGCGGCGTGATGGCGGCGGTGGAGGAAGCATCCGCGCTTCGCCTGCGCCCGATCCTGATGACCACGCTCGCGACCATCCTGGGCGCCGTGCCGCTGGCGACCGCGATCGGCGCCGGCGCGGAAAGCCGACAGGCGATCGGCTGGGTGATCGTGGGCGGCATGAGTTTCGGCACGCTGTTTACGCTGTACGTGGTGCCCGTGGTGTACACGCTTCTGGCCGGCGGCCGACGGGTGGCGGAACCGGTCGGACAGGTGGCCCCGGCCGAGTAGGCTTTACGGCCGCACGCATCCGCGCCATCACTGGCCGCATGCAACTCTCCTTCCTGACCTGGGCCGAGGCCGAGGCGCAGTTCCGCAAAGACCCCATGGTGATCGTGCCGATCGGCAGCACCGAACAGCACGGGCCCAACGGCCTTATCGGCACCGACGCGCTGAATGCCGAGGCCGTCGCCATCGCGGTCGGGCGCGAGACCGATGCGGTGGTCGCGCCGGTGATGGCGATAGGCATGGCGCAGCACCATCTGGCGTTCAGCGGGTCGATCACGCTGCGCCCCAGCACGATGATCGCGTTTGTCTCGGACTATGTCTTCTCGCTTGCGCGTCACGGCGTACGAAAATTCTTCTTCATCAACGGGCATGGCGGCAATATCGCGCCGCTGTCTGCGGCCTTCAGCGAGATCTACGCCACCGCCAGCCTCGATCCCACGGGCCAGGTGCCGCGCCTGCGCTGCGTGCAGCACAACTGGTTCGATCAGAAGTCGGTGCGCGCCTATGGCGACGAGGCGTTCGGCGACAAGGAAGGCAGCCACGCCACGCCCAGCGAAGTGTCGCTGACACAGCATCTGTTCCCCGATGCGATCAAGCGGGTGAACATGCCGCCGGTCACCAAGGCGCATCGCCGCTTCACCGACGCGATCGACTATCGCACGCTGCACCCCGACGGCCGGATGGCAAGCGAGCCGTCGCTGGCCACGCCCGCACATGGCAAGGCGCTGTTCGACCGCGCGGTTGCCGACCTCTCCGCCACCGTCCGCGCGTTCCGCGACGAGCCGTGACGCCTCCTTCGTGGGGGTTCGGCAAGACCTTCGCGCGCGTCTCCCTGCCCCTGGTGGGCATGAGTTTCCTGAACCAGGGCATCCGCAGTGTCACGGCGGTGATCGGGCCGGAGATCGCCGCCGAGTTTTCCCTTTCGGCGTCCGATCTGGGGCTGCTCGCGGCGCTGCTGTTCGCGGCCTATGCGGTGGCGCAGATTCCGGTCGGCGTCGCGCTTGATCGCTGGGGGCCGGGCACGGTGCAGACCGTGCTTGCGCTGCTGATTGCGGCAGGATCGGTGCTGTTCGCGCTGGCCGGCGGCTGGCTGGAGCTTGCGGCGGCGCGGGTGGTGCTGGGCGTGGGCATTGCCGCGGCGCTGATGGCGCAGATGAAGGCCGGCGCGCAGTGGTATCCGCCGGCGAGGGTGCCTGCGGTGAACGGGCTGTGCGTGTGCCTGGGCGCGCTTGGCGGGCTTGCGGCGACATGGCCGGCCAGCCTTGCGCTTCGCATTACCGACTGGCGTGGCCTCAGCCTTGGCATCGCCGTGCTGGCCTTGGCGGTTGCGCTTTGGGTGCGGCTATCGGTGCCCGACCGGCCGCCGGGGGCAGCGCCGCAGTCAACGACCTTGGCGGGCGCGGTGGCGACGGTTGGCGTGATCTATCGCAGCGCCGAATTCTGGCGCGTGGTGCCGGCGGTGGCGCTGTTGTCCGCGCTCAACTTCACCTGGCAGGGGTTATGGGCCGGCCCGTGGCTCCGCGATGTCGCGGGCCTGGGTACCGAGGCGCGGGCACAGGTGCTGTTCGCCTACGCAGCGGGCCTGGCCGCCGGATCGCTGCTGTGGGGTGTGGCGGCAAGCGCGCTGTCAGGGCGCGGCATCCCGCCGATGCGTGCTGTCTATGCCGCCATGTTCGGCCTGGCCGTCATTCAGCTGGTGCTTGCGTTGCGGCCCGAAAGGTTCCTGATGCCGCTGTGGGCTGCGTTCTCGTTCACCGCCGCGGCCGGGTCGATCGGCTACACGCTGATCGCGCAGCGCTTCCCGGTGGCGCTGACCGGACGCGTTTCCACCGCCATCAATGCAACCATGCTGGCGATGGTGTTTGCATTGCAGTCGGCGATCGGCGCAGTCCTCGATCTCTGGCCCCGTACTGCATCGGGCGGATGGGATCCCCGCGCATACTCCGCCGCCCTGGTGATGACGATCGTGGTGCAGGCGCTGGCCACGGGCTGGATGCTGCGCGGCCGCAGGCTTCCCGCCGCGATGGCGGATCGCCTATAACTCCGCCCCACCGCAAGGCGAGGAAGGGGTTCAGGGCACAATGACCACGGGCACGGCCAAGATCGCGGCAACGCGCACGCCGATAAGCGGCGGCCGCATGATCGCCAGCCAGCTCGCGCTCCACGGCGCCGATACCGTGTTCGCCGTGCCGGGCGAATCCTATCTTGATCTGCTCGATGGCCTGTACGACGTGCGCGACCAGGTCCGCCTGATCACCTGCCGGTTCGAGGCAGGGGCGGTGAACATGGCCGAAGCCTACGGCAAACTCACCGGCCGGCCTGGCGTGGCGATCGTCACCCGCGGGCCTGGTGCCTGCCATGGCGCCATCGGCGTACACACGGCGCAGCAGGATTCCACGCCGCTGATCCTGCTGGTGGGCCAGATTCCCAGCGACGAGACCGATCGCGATTCCTTCCAGGAGATCGACTATCGCCGCATGTTCGGTGGCATCGCGAAGTGGACCACGCAGATCGACCACGCCGACCGTGTGCCGGAAATCATGCACCGTGCGTTCCACGTCGCGGTCGCGGGCCGGCCCGGCCCCGTCGTGATCGCGCTGCCCGAGGACATGCAGCTCGACAAGGTCACGGTGCCGGCCGGCAACCGCTATGTGCCCGCCGGCATCGCCTGTGATCCGCAGCAGGTGGCCGAAATGCGCGCACGGCTCGCCAAGGCGCGCCGTCCGCTGGTGCTGCTGGGCGGCGGCGCGTTCTGGAGCGATGCGGGCCGCGCTGACATCAAGACCTTCGCCGAGGCGAACCGGCTGCCCGTGGCGGTCGGGTTCCGCCGGCAGATGTGCTTCGACGGCACCTCGCCCTGCTATGTCGGCGACCTTGGCGTCGGCCCCGATCCGGCGCTGGTGGCGCGCGCGCGCGAGGCCGATTTCATCCTTGCCGTCGGCAACCGCCTGTCGGAAAGCGTGACGCAGGGCTACAGTCTGTTCGCGCACCCCAAGCCCGATGCCACGATCGTGCAGGTGCATCCCTGCCCGGAGGAGCTGGCGCGGGTTTATCAGGCCGACCTGGCGATCTCGGCCGACGTCAACGTCTTCGCTGCCGCGGCGCGGGCCTTGCCGGCGCTCGACTCATCTGCCTGGGCGAAGTGGGCAAGCGACCTGCGCGGCGTGCGCGAGGCAGGGCGTACGCCACCTGACTATGGCGGCGCGCTTGACCTGGCGAAGTGCATGCGGGAGCTTGAATCGCTGCTGCCCGACGACTGCGTGCTGACGACCGATGCCGGCAATTTCTCGGGCTGGGCCACGCGCTTCCTCAATTTCGGGCCGCGGCAACGTTTCATCGGTCCAAGCAACGGGGCGATGGGCTATGGCGTGCCGGCCGCCATTGCCGCCAAGGTAATGGAGCCTGACCGGCTGGCGGTGTGCTTCGTCGGCGATGGCGGCTTCCTGATGACCGGGCAGGAGATCGCGACCGCCTTCCATCACGGCGTGAACCCCATCCTGCTGGTGTTCAACAACCAGATGTATGGCACGATCCGCATGCACCAGGAGCGCGACTATCCACACCGCGTTTCGGGCACCAGTCTCACCAATCCCGATTTCGCGAAGTTCATCGAGAGTTTCGGCGGGCACGGCGAAACGGTGACGGCAACGGGCCAGTTCCGTCCGGCGTTCGAGCGCGCCGTGGCCAGCGGCAAGCCGGCGCTGATCGAACTGGTGTGCGACCCCGACCAGCTGTCGTCGCGCGTCACCATTTCCGGCCTCCGCGCCAAGGCCAAGGCCGAGGGCCGCGTTTCCGGCACGGCCCCCAACTTGCGCGAGGTGCCGAAGCCGGCTGCCCGTCCGCGTGGCCCCGCGCCGCGCGCCGGCAAGCCGAAGCCGAAGCGATAGGGTAATGCGGCTGTTCGGCCGACGTACCCGGCCGGCCGATCGCGAGGAGCAGTTCACCGACCGCGTCGCCGCCATTCTGGCCGAACGCGGCATCGCCGGCGTACTTGATGTCGGCGCCAACCGCGGCGGTTACGGCGCAAGCCTTCGTCGGGCCGGGTACTCAGGGAGCATCGTCTCGTTCGAACCGGGTGCCGCCGCGCACGCCGCCCTGGTGCAGACGGTTGGGAACGACCCTGCCTGGATCATTGCGCCGCGCATGGCACTGGGCGAGGCGCCTGGCGAGGCGACGCTGCACGGCTTCAATCGCGACGACATGAACTCGCTGCTGGCCGTGCGCGACGCGGCGGGCGATGCGTTTCCCGCGCTGACGCCACAGGGCGCCGAGACGGTGCCGATCTGCCGTCTCGATAGCGTGCTGGACACCGTGGCGCCAGGGCTTGGCGCGTCGCTGCTGCTGAAGATCGATACACAGGGGTCAGAGCTTGCCGTCCTGAAAGGGGCGGCAGGGATCATGCCGCGCATCGCCGCGCTGCAAGTGGAGATCGCGCTGTCGCCCATCTATGCCGGCCAGCCGCGCTTCGCCGAGGTCGTGGCGGCGGCCGACGGGCTGGGGTTCGATCCGGTGCTGGCAAGCCAGGGCTTCTACGCCAAGCGCCTGCGCCGCCAGCTCGACATCGACCTGCTGTTCCTGCGCCGCTGATCCGCCTATCCTGCGGCGGGAGGAGCAAGCCATGCAGACCCGCATCCCCTGCGTGATCATGCGCGGCGGCACCAGCCGCGGGCCATACTTCCTGGGTCATGATCTGCCGCGCGATGCGGCAACGCGCGATGCCGTGCTGCTGGCCGCGATGGGCAGCCCGCACCAGCTCCAGGTCGATGGCATCGGCGGCACCTGGAACCAGACCAGCAAGGTGGCGATTGTATCCCGCGCGACCGAACCCGGCATCGATGTCGATTACCTGTTTGCCCAGGTCGCAGTGGACCGGCCGATCGTCGATACGCGGCCCAACTGCGGCAACATGCTGGCCGGTGTCGGGCCATTCGCGATCGAAGCCGGCCTGGTGCGGGCGGCCGACCCGACGACCACCGTGCGTATCCGCAACCGCAACACCGGCGCGCTGGTCGAGGCGCTGGTGCAGACGCCGGGCGGCCATGTGACCTACGAAGGCGATGCCGCGATCCCGGGTGTGGACGGCACGGCGGCGCCGATCGAGCTGCGCTTCCGCAAGGTGGCCGGCGCCAAGACCGGCAAACTGTTTCCTACCGGCGACCGGCGCGAAGCGATCGACGGCGTGGCGGTGAGCCTGATCGATTGCGCCATGCCGATGATGCTGCTGGAGGCCGCAAGCGTCGGCGCCGATGTCACGGCAACGCCCGCGGCACTCGATGCCGATCGGGACATGTTCGCCCGAATCGAGGCGCTGCGGCTGGAGGCCGGCCGCCGCATGGGCCTTGGCGACGTGCGGGACAGCGTGATCCCGAAGGTCGGGCTGCTGGGCCGGTCGGATGCGGCAACGCTCGCCGTGCGCTACCTCACGCCGCACGAGACACACAAGACGCTGGCGGTCACCGGTGGGATCGCGATCGCCTCCGCTGCCCGGCTGACGGGCACGCTGGCCCATGCAATGGCCCACCAACACGACGGCCCCGTGCGCATCGCCCATCCCGCGGGCGTGCTGGAGGTGCTGCTGGAACTGGATGGCGACCACGGTGTCGCCTGGGCCGGCGTGATGCGTACCGCCCGCCGCATTCTTGAGGGCACGCTGTTTGTTCCACGCGATGTGTGGGCGGGCCACGACACGGCGCGCCAGGCCGCCGAGTAGGGGAGCATGACCATGGTCAGGCGCCGCACGCTGCTGGCTACCGCGCTGCTTTCGCCGGGAATTGCCCTGGCGCAGGCCGGTGCCGATTTCCCCAACCGCCCCTTGCGCATCGTGCTGGCCTTTGCGGCCGGCGGCGGCACCGACCTGATCGCGCGCACGCTGGCCGGCGCGATGCAGGCCAACCTGAAGCAGCCCGTGGTGGTCGAGAACCGTCCCGGCGCGGGCGGGAATCTGGCGACCGAGAACGTCGCCGGCAGTCCGCCCGATGGCTACTCGATCCTGATGGGCAACCACGGCCCGATGAGCGTGAACCCATCGCTGTTCCGCAACATGCGCGTCGATCCTGAACGCGCCCTGGTGCCGTTGGGGCTGGTGGCGGATGCGCCCTTGGTCGTCGTGGTGGGATCGAAGAGCAAGGCGAAGACGTTCCCGGAACTGCTGGACGAAATCCGTGCCGCGAAGGGCGAGATCACCTACGGCTCAGCCTCCAACGGCTCGGCAAGCCACCTGGCGGCGGCGCTGATGCTGCAGATGGCGGGACTGGAGGCGATTCATGTGCCCTATCGCGGCGCCGCACCGGCGCTGACCGACGTGGTGGCGGGCCAGATTCACTTCATGATCACCACGCTGCCCTCGGTCGTCGGCCTGATCCAGGGCGGGCAGGTGCGGCCACTGGCCGTGACCGGGGCCGAGCGCGCACACGTGATGCCCGAGCTGCCGACGGTGGCCGAGGCGGGCGTGCCCGGCTACAAGGCCACCGCCTGGTATGGGCTGCTGGTCCCGCGCGCGACGCCCGCACCGATCCAGGCCAAGCTGTTCCAGTCGATGCGCGCCGCACTGTCCGACCCGCTGGTGGTGCAGCGCCTGCGCGAGGAGGGCGCCGAACCGTCGTCGCTGGACGGTCCGGGCTTTGCCGCGCTGATCCGCGAGGAGCGCGTGCGCTGGGCGGAGGTGATCCGCAAGGCCAACATCACGGTGGACTGACGCGCGGCTACAGCAGCGCGGCCCCCACGGCCGCCCCGGCCGCCAGCGGTAGCAACGGGTGCGCGCGGGTCAACGCCGCGACCAGTGCCGCGCCCGCGCCGATGCCCCAGGCCAGGATGCCGCCTTCCAGGTTGCGCGCGATCAGCACGCCGGAACTGGCGACCAGCGCACAGCTGATGGGCCCCAACGCCATCTGCACGGCCTTGGCGCGTGCCGGACTGAAGGACCGCTTGAGCTTGCGGAAGGTCAGTACCGCGATGACGCTGGACGGCACGACGAACGCACTGATTGCCATCGCGCCGGCCAGCGGCCCCGCCACCTTCCACCCGACCAGCGCCAGGATCATCACGCTGGGGCCGGGCGCGGCCTGGCTGATGGCGAAGAGCTCGTTGAACTCAGCGGCGCTCAGCCACGCACGGTTCTCCACCGCGATGCGGAACAGTTCCGGCACGATCGCGATGGCTCCGCCCACCGCCAGCATCGACAGCACGAAGGCAACGCCCGCGATCTCCAGCGCCAGGTTCATGTAAGTTTCCGAAGCGCACCGTGTGCCCAAAGCGTCAGCGGCAGCGCCACCAGCAGCACCACCCCCAGCGGCAGGCGCAGAATGGCAACGGCGACGAAGATCGCGAGCATGATCGCGACGCCGACAATTCGCTTGATGCTGCCGCGCGCCAGTTTCAGCGCGGTTGCCAGCACCAGCCCGCAGGCGGCCGCCGCCATGCCAGAAAGTGCGCCGGCAACACGGGGGTCCTGCGCGAAGGCATAAAGTGTCGAGGCAATGGCGATCGCCACCAGCGTCGGTGGCAGGATCATGCCGCTGACGGCCGCCGCGGCGCCAAGCCAGCCGGCGTGCCGGTCGCCGAGTGCCGCCGAGACATTCACCATGTTCGGCCCCGGCAGCATCTGGCCGATTGCCAGATGCTCGGCGAACTCGGCATCGGTGAACCATTGCAGCCGCACCACCAGGGCATGGCGCGCGATCGGGATCAGCTGGCCGAAGGCGGTCAGACTGATGCGGCTGAACGCGACGAACAGCTGAAGCGGGGTGAGGCGCACGCCACCGGGCGGCGGCGCCTCAGCGTCCAACCGCGTAGCCCTGCATGCCACGCGCGTTGGCGCCTGCCTTCAGCAGGCCGCCCTCGCTGCGCGCGGCGGAGAGCCTGCCTTCGTTCCACGGCGGCCCGACCTCCAGCGCATGGCCCCGTGCACGCAGGGCCTCGGCCACGTCCTCGCCGAAGCGGGATTCGATCACCACCCGCCCGGGACGCGCGCTCCGTGGCCAGAACGAACTCGGCCAGTGCTCGGTGTGGAAGCCGGGCGCGTCGATCGCCTGCTGGATATCCAGGCCGTGATGCACCATTCGCAGGAACATGGCGCAGGCCCACTGGTCCTGCTGTTCGCCGCCTGGTGTCCCGAAGGCCATCCAGGGCCGGCCGTCGCGCAAGCACAGTGCCGGCGACAGCGTGGTGCGAGGGCGCTTGCGCGGTGCCAGGCTGTTGGGCAGGCCGGGCTTCAGCCAGAACATCTGGCCGCGCGTGGTGATCGGAAACCCGGTCCCCGGCACCACCGGCGAGGATTGCAGCCAGCCGCCCGAGGGCGTGGCCGCGACCATGTTGCCCAACCTATCGATCACATCAACATGGCATGTGTCGCCGCCGATCGCGCCAAGCCTGGCGACGGTCGGCTCGCCGGCGCCCAGATTGGCCAGGTTGCCGGCCTCGCGCAGCGCGGCCTCATGGTCCACCCAGCCGGCATGGCCAGCGATCGTGCCCGGGCGCAGCGCGTGGCTTGCCGCCTCGCCGATCAGGTCGCGGCGTTCGGCGTTGTAGGCGTCGGACAGCAGCACATCCATCGGCACGGTGGCGAAGGTCGGGTCGCCGTAGAACGCCTCGCGATCCGCAAAGGCCAGTTTCTGCGCCTCGACGACTGTGTGCACGAAGTCCGCACCAACCGGGTCCATTGCGGCAAGGTCGAGCCCCTTCAGCAGGGCCAGCGTCTGGAGGAACGCGCCGCCCTGGCTCCAGGGGCCGCATTTCAGCAGGCGGTGGCGGCCGTAATCGTACGCCAGCGGCGCTTCGATCGTGGCGCGCCATTCGGCGAAGTCCTGCGCCGTCAGCAGGCCGCGATGGCGGCGGTTGGACGTGTCGATCAGCTCGGATTCATAGAACCGCCCGACAGCCTCGGCCACGAAGCCCTGATACCAAAGCGCGCGCGCGCGGGCGATTTCCTGCTCGCGCGATCCGCCCGAGCTTTCGCGCAGGATGCGCGCATAAGTCGCGGCCAGGTCGGGGTTGCGGAACAGGCTGCCGGGCGCCGGCACGGTGCCACCGGGCAGGAAGGTGGCCGCCGAGCTCGGCCATTCGGCGGTGAACAGCGGCGCGATCCGGCTGATCGTGGCGCTGATCCGTGGCACCAGCGGAAAGCCGCGCTCCGCATAGCCGATGGCGAAGGCCAGCACGTCGGCAAGCCGCCAGCTGCCGTGCCGCTCGAGCATGGTCAGCCACGCATCGAACGATCCCGGCACCACGGCGGGCAGCAGCCCGGTGCCAGGCACAAGATCAAGGTCCAGCTGCTCGAAATGCGCGATGCTCGCCGCGGCGGGTGCCACGCCCTGACCGCAGATGACCTCCTGCGTGCCGGTTGCGGCGCTGTGCAGGATGATGGGGCAATCGCCGCCGGGGCCGTTCAGGTGCGGTTCCACAACCTGCAAGGTAAAGCCCGCGGCACAGGCGGCATCGAACGCGTTGCCGCCCCGTTCCAGCACTGCCATGGCCACCCCGCTTGCCAGCCAGTGGGTGCTGGCGACGACGCCGAAGGTGCCAAGGATTTCCGGCCGGGTGCAGAACTCCGGCGACCAGGCGGGAGGAGACGGTGCGGGGGAAAGCATGCAGCCATCCTGCGCCCGCCCACCTTCCGGTCAAGGGGCGCATGGCTTACGCTCGTTTCCAATGTTCGAAAAGCCCGATCGCGTCGATACAAGCCCGCGCGTGTCCGACGAAGTGAAGTGCACCACCTGCTACATGTGCGCCTGCCGCTGTGGCATACGGGTTCACCTGAAGGATGGCGGCATCCGCTTCATCGAGGGCAACCGGGATCATCCGGTGAACAAGGGCGTGCTTTGCGCCAAGGGCAGCGCCGGGATCATGCAGCACTACTCGCCGGCGCGCCTGACCGCGCCGCTGAAGCGCGTGGGGCCGCGCGGATCGGGCGCGTTCGAGGTGATCTCGTGGGACGAGGCGCTGGCCACCGCGACGGAATGGCTCGGCGCGGTGCGCGCCAAAAATCCGCGCAAACTGGCGTTCTTCACCGGGCGCGACCAGAGCCAGGCGCTGACCGGCTACTGGGCGCAGATGTATGGCACCCCAAACTTCGCGGCGCACGGCGGGTTCTGCAGCGTGAACATGGCGGCGGCCGGGCTGTACACGCTGGGCTTCAGCTTCTGGGAATTTGGCGAGCCGGATTTCGAGCACACGAACCTGTTCCTGATGTTCGGCGTGGCCGAGGATCACGATTCAAACCCGATCAAGATGGGCCTTGCCCGGCTGAAGGAGCGCGGGGCGAAGTTCATCAGCGTCAACCCGGTGCAGACCGGCTACTCCGCGATCGCCGACGAATGGCTGCCGATCCGCCCCGGCACCGATGGCGTCTTCGTGCTGGCGCTGGTGCATGAGCTGATCCGCGCCGGGAGGGTCGATCTTGAGTCGCTGGTGCGCTTCGCCAATGCCGGCTGGCTGGTGGTGGATGCGCCGGGCACGGCGCGCCACGGGCTGTTCGCGCGCAGCCCTGATGGCGCACCGCTGTCGTGGGATCGCAACACAACCGCGCTGGCCGACGCACGCGCGGCCGGCATCTCGCCGGCCCTGTCGGGACGGTTCGCGGTTGATGGCATCGAGGCGGTGCCGGTGATGGAGCTGATCGCCCGCCGCTACGCCGATCCCGCCCATTCGCCCGAGGCGGCGGAGAAGATCTGCGGGATCCCGGCGGCGCGCATCCGGGCGCTGGCGCAGGAGCTGGCGACAGCCGCGCTCGACAGCGGCCTGTCGCTGGATGTGCCGTGGACCGACTGGGCGGGCAGGGAGCACGCGACCATGCCAATGCGCCCCGTGGCGATGCACGCGATGCGCGGCATCTCGGCCCACAGCAACGGCTTCCAGACATGCCGCGCCATTCACCTGCTGCAGCTGCTGCTGGGCGCCGTCGAGGCACCGGGCAGTTTCCGGGCCAAGTCACCGTTTCCGCGCGCCTGCCCGCCGCCGATTCGCCCGGCCGGCAGGCCTGATCAGGTAGTTGCCGGCAAGCCGATGCCGGGCCCCCCGCTGGGCTTTCCGATGGGACCCGAAGACCTGCTGCTCGACCCGAGCGGTACGCCGCAGCGGATCGACAAGGCGTATTCGTGGGAAGCGCCCGTGGCCGCCCACGGCATGATGCACATGGTGATCCGGAACGCCTGGGCGGCTGACCCTTACCCGATCGACGTGCTGTTCATGTACATGGCGAACATGGCCTGGAACTCGGCGATGAACAGCGCCGGCACGATCCGTATGCTGACCGACCAACGACCCGACGGCTCGTACCGCATTCCAAAAATCATCTACGCCGATGCGTTCTGGAGCGAGACCGTTCCCTATGCCGACCTGATCCTGCCCGACACGACCTATCTGGAGCGGTGGGACTGCATCAGCCTGCTCGATCGCCCGATCGGTTCGGCGCACGGGCCGGCCGATGCGATCCGCCAGCCGGTGGTGGCGCCCGATCGCGACGTGCGGCCATTCCAGGATGTGCTGATCGATCTCGGCGCGCGGCTGTCGCTGCCCGGCTTCACCAACGAGGACGGCGCGGCCCGCTATCCGGGTGGCTATGCCGACTACATCGTCAACCACCAGCGGGCGCCCGGCATCGGCCCGCTGGCCGGCTGGCGCGGTGCCGACGGATCGAAAGAAGGCAAGGGCGAGCCGAACCCCGATCAGCTGCAACGCTACATCGCGCATGGCGCGTTCTGGCGCCACGAACTGCCGATGGAGGCGCAGTATTTCAAGCACGCGAACAAGGCATATCTCGATCACGCCGCTGGCTTCGGCCTCATTCCGAAGGCCGAACAGATCGTGATGCAGCTCTATGTCGAACCGCTGCAGAAGTTCCGCCTGGCCGCCGAGGGGCATGGTGCCGTGCAGCCGCCCGAGCATCTGCGCACGCGCATCGCCACGCATTTCGACCCGCTGCCGATCTGGTATCCGCCGTTCGAAGGCGCGGCAGTTGATGCCCAGAAATTTCCGCTGCACGCGATCACGCAGCGGCCGGCCGCGATGTACCACTCCTGGGGCAGCCAGAATGCGTGGCTGCGCCAGATCCACGGCGAGAATTTCCTCTACATCAATCGCCACACTGCCGCTTCGCTTGGTATCGGGGATGGCGACTGGGTCGCGGTTACCTCGCACCACGGCCGTATCGAGGCACCGGTGAAACTGATGGACGGGGTGGAGCCGCACACCGTGTGGACATGGAATGCAATCGGCAAGCGGGCAGGGGCGTGGAACCTGGACCCGGGCGCGCCCGAGGCGGTGCGCGGGTTCCTGCTGAACCACCTGATCTCGGAGCTCCTGCCCGACGGCTCGCGCGGCAACAGCGATCCCGTAACCGGCCAGGCCGCATGGTACGATCTTCGCGTCAGTATCGAGCGGATCGCTGCGCGCACACACGCAGCGCCCCAGCTGCCCGCGCTCGAACGTCCCGACTTCCTGCGCGAACCTGAACGGATCCTGCGCTACGGGGCGGCGCGATGACCGACCTGCCGCCGCCGGGCACGAAGAAGCTCGGGCTGGTGATCGACCTGGATACCTGCGTCGGCTGTCATGCCTGCGCGGTGAACTGCAAGGAATGGAACACGTCGGGCCACAGCGCGCCGCTGCCGGATCGCGACCCGTACGGCGCCGATCCGTCGGGCGTATGGTTCAACCGCGTGCATTCGTTCGAGATGTGGGATGACACCGCCGGTGCGTCGCGCACCGTGAACTTCCCGAAATCCTGCCTGCACTGCGACGAGCCGGCCTGCGTCACGGTGTGCCCCACCGGCGCCAGCTACAAACGGGCGGAGGACGGGATCGTGCTGGTCAATCCGGATACCTGCATCGGCTGCAAACTCTGCTCCTGGGCCTGCCCATACGGCGCGCGCGAGTACGACTGGGATGCGGGCGTGATGAAGAAGTGCACGCTGTGCATCGACCGCATCTACAACGAGAACCTGCCCGAACCCGAGCGCGAGCCCGCCTGTGTCACCACCTGCCCGGCACATGCCCGGCACTTCGGCGACCTGGGCGATCCCGCGAGCAAGGTATCGAAGCTCGTGGCGGCGCGCGGCGGCGTCGATCTGATGCCAGAGCTCGGGTATCGGCCGGTGAACAAGTACCTGCCGCCCCGACCTCGCCCGGCGGCTCCGCCGGCTCCGGTGATCGAGGATGCCGCGGGTGGGTTGCTGGGGTGGCTCGATCGGGTGCTGTCGCGGTGACGCTGGCGGCGCTTCGCGTGTGGCCCCGCGCCCCCACCC
>Ga0224723_1000959_pt1 | contig 18439 bp, 14 predicted proteins | sample Balambano_FR2_Me_FD_161647 | JGI IMG/M metagenome (GOLD analysis project Ga0224723, IMG submission 161647) | Freshwater sediment microbial communities from Lake Towuti, South Sulawesi, Indonesia - Balambano_FR2_MetaG | ecosystem: Environmental > Aquatic > Freshwater > Lake > Sediment | place...
TGACCAGGAAGTTAATCACTGCAGCCAGAAACACACCGTATTTAATTCCGTTCGCCTGGAGCTGACTAATATCGTCTAGGTTAGCAGCCTGCAGTGCCGGGTTAAGGATTAGCGGCGTAATGATGTCTCTCACAAAGGAGTCTACAATCTGGCTAAACGCAGCTCCAATCACGACTGCAACTGCAAGGTCAAGCACGTTGCCTCGCATAATAAATTCGCGAAAATCCGCCAGAAAGCCTGTTGCAGCACGTCTTCCTCTTCTAACTGCCATATTTTCTACACCTTGTATTTTCTACGCCTTAGGATACAGTTCCAGGTGAACAGATGCCGTTAATCTCCTGTTTCTAAGGAAAAAAGTCAACCCGTCCTCTCAAAATTCCTACTCTAGATGGAGATGTCTTCTGACGCGATTCCCTCTACAGGGAACGGCGAAGCAGCCGAATTCAGTTTAATGCGATCGGCATTGCTCGCTCATCTCAATCACATCGTTCGCGATCGCGACCCCTACCTCGCCAGCCAGGGTCATTTTTACGTGCGAGAGTATGTGCGCGAGCAGTTAGCGCAGTGGGGCACAGTCGAGACGCACGGGTTTGCTGTGCGGGGAAACTGGCATCAAAATCTGATTTTGAATCTGCCCGGTCAGGCGAATCGCCCACCGATCTTGATTGGTGCGCACTATGACGCCGTTCCTGGTACGCCGGGCGCAGATGATAATGCTTCGGGGGTGGCAGTCTTGCTGGAGCTAGCGCGGATTTTTGCAGCAAAGCCTGCTCGTTATTCTCTACGGCTGGTTGCCTTTGACATGGAAGAGTATGGCTTGTTCGGCAGTGCAGCTTATGCCCACGAACTCAAACAGCAAAACCAGTCTCTGCGGCTGATGATTTCTCTGGAAATGCTGGGCTACTGCGATCGATCGCCTCAGTCGCAACACTATCCTGCTTTTCTCCAGTATCTTTATCCCGATCGCGGTGATTTCATTGCGCTGGTGGGAAATGTGCAGACCACGCTTGATTTGCTGCGCCTACAGCGACAAATTCGCAGCGTTGGTAAAGTTGGCTGTGAGTGGCTGCCTGCCGGAAAGCGAGGCATGATTGTGCCCGTGACGCGCAGCAGCGACCATGCTTCTTTTTGGGACAAAGGCTATCCAGCCATGATGATCACTGATACTGCGTTCCTGCGAAATCCTCACTACCACAAAAGCAGCGATCGCCTGGAAACCCTCGACCTGGACTTTATGACAGGGGTTTGCACTGGGTTAGCGGCTGGAATTCGATCGCTCTAGACTGCAAGTTAAACTGCAAGAAAAATTTGCGCTGCTCCTGCCAATTTACGCTAATCTAATACGCACTCTCCGCTGGTTTCTGACCTGCAGATTGGCTTGCGTTATTCAGGACGTCGTTAAGGTCTGCGATCGCTGTGAAGCTCCGTCATTTCATCCCGTTTTTTGATTCCTCGGCTCAAGACTGGGGTCAGGAAAGCCGTTTGCTGCGCTGGCTTACCTTTCTATGGCTGTTTGTGGGTTTGGTCGTGATGTTTTCGGCATCCTATGCCGTTGCGGATGCTAAGACTGGCGACGGGCTATACTACTTCAAAATTCAGTTGCTCTGGATTTTCTTGGGCATGATCGGGTTCAACACCCTGGTACATTTGCCCCTGCGCTTTGTTTTGGGTCTGGCAAACTGGATTTTGCTGCTGCTGCTGGGGCTGGTGCTCATGACGCTGCTGCCAGGAGTCGGAACAGAGGTAAACGGAGCCACCCGATGGCTGGTGCTAGGCTCTGTGGGGATTCAGCCGTCTGAGCTGATCAAGCCCTTTCTAGTGTTGCAGAGTGCCCGCATTTTTGGACAGTGGCAGTGGCTGAGCTGGGGAACTCGTCTGGTCTGGGTCGGCATTTTTGGGACAACGATCGCCGCAATTCTCCTGCAGCCAAACCTGAGTACGGCGGCGCTCTGCGGCATGATGGTGTGGCTGATTGCGCTGGCGGCAGGTCTGCCTTACTGGTATCTGGGCGGTGCGGCGGGTCTGGGGATTTTGGCAGCGGTGGTAAGCGTTAGCATTAAGGCTTATCAGCGGCGGCGACTAATCGCGTTTCTCAATCCCTGGGCAGATCCAAAGGGAGATGGATATCAGTTGATTCAAAGCCTGCTGGCGATCGGCTCAGGGGGTTTGTTTGGCAGCGGTTTCGGGCTGTCGCAGCAAAAGCTGTTTTTCCTGCCGATTCAAGATACTGATTTCATCTTTGCAGTATTTGCCGAGGAATTTGGCTTGATTGGCTGCTGCTTTCTGTTTCTAATGCTGGCGGGTTACGCAACGCTGGCGATTCGGGTTGCGATGAAGGCAAAAAATCAGGTACATCAGTTAGTCGCGGTTGGCGTCATGATTTTGATGGTAGGTCAATCGCTGCTCAATATCGGGGTCGCAAGCGGAGCACTGCCAACCACAGGGCTACCTTTTCCGCTGTTTAGCTATGGCGGAAGTTCCATGATCGCGAGTTTGCTGGCAGCCGGGCTGCTGATTCGAGTTGCCAGGGAAAGCACGAGCGCAGAAGTGATTGCGATCGATCCCCGCTTCGCCAAGTCTGATTCATGATGGAGTTAACTCAGGTCGCTGTGTTTGCCCGCTATTAAAGAAATTAGGATAGCCTGAGGGATTCAACCCACTGTTGAACACTTCGTTTCTTAAAATAACTCAGCCATGACACAAAAAATTCTTGTTGCTGTTGATGAATCTCCATTCGCCGAGATCGTTTTTGAGCAGAGCCTGAAAATGGCGAAAGCGTTCCAGGCTTCGCTGATGGTGCTGCACGTTCTGTCGCTTGATGAAGAAGGAAGTCCCCAAATGCCGATAGCGGCGTCTGGTCCAGGATCTTATGTTGTGCTGGAAACTACGGTCATGGAGGCTTATCAGGAGCGGTGGAAGGAGTACGAAAAGAAGGGGCTTTCCCAGCTTCAGGGCTTCACCGATCGCGCGACAGAAGCTGGAATCGCGACCGAATTTAGCCAGCTCTCTGGTCGTCCGGGCAAGACAATTTGTGACCTGGCAAAAAACTGGCAGGCAGACTTGATTATGCTGGGACGCAGAGGGCGATCGGGCTGGGGTGAGCTGTTTCTGGGCAGCGTCAGCACTTATGTAGTGCATCATGCGCCCTGTCCCGTCATGGTGGTTCCTGCAAAAACGCAGGCTTGAGTCATCTTGCCTGAGCTGACTTGCCTGAATTTACAGAGACTGCATGTTGAGGAGCTGCGAATCCTGCAGTTTGTCCATCCAGCCTTCCAGATAAGCGAGATTTTCCTGCTGTTGCTCCGGGTTTGTCGTGTCGATCGGATGAGGCATTAAACCTTTGATAGCGGCTGTCGTGACGCAAAACATCGCTTTCTGGAAGCTGAGACAGATTTTCACCCGCAGATCATCTTCACCCCGCAATTCCTGAAGATAGACCTGCCGCAGGGCATTGGGCAAAAAGTGAGTCATGTCTTGCATCAGCAGCGTCGGCGGAATTCCAGCTCCTCCCACAGGCAGCGGATCGGCAAACAGAGCGCCGTAGTTAAAATCTGCCTGATTTGCGGAAATTTGACCCGCCTGTGCGTTGTAGGAAATCGTGCCGAAGAAGGGAAACGATCGAAAGAAAACTGCTTCGACGTAAGGCACTGCCGTATCTTTCAAGAAAGTGAGACCCGCCGATTCAGGAATAATTTCATAGCATTCGCCGCGAATCTCGATCGCGTAGGTGATTGGCTGCATTGCCGCTTCGACCAGCCCATCCTGAATATGCTGTACAACCTGGGGAATTGTTTCAATCTCGCCTCGATCGTAGCGATCGGACAAATTCAGAAACATCCGGCTCATTACGTTCCAAAACTGCCCCAGCGCACTGTAGTAGCACAGCAGCCGCACCTGCTCCGGCAGGAATTCGGGAAAGAGACGATCGAGTCCCTGCATCATCCCATTTCCCTTTAGCTTGGCACGAATCGCTGCCCCTGCCCGCTGGCTAAACTCTTCGCTGTCTAGATAGGTATCCAGCCCTTCTGCTCCGTGCCAGAACATGGCTTTCATGCAGTATTCGGCGAATTCGTAGTTAATGCGATCGTGCCACCAGTGCTTCAGCAGTTTCGAGAAGGTGACTTCACCGTTGAAATACTTGAAGAAAGGAAACAGCACCAAAAACTGATGCTCGGCAATAAACGTGAGATTGCGCTGATAGGCATCCAGTACAACGCCATAGCTCTTGAGAATGCTGACCACTTCCAGCACGTTCCCAGGAGAGTCAGGCAACAGTGCGCCACCCGACTGGATTTTTTCAATCAAATCAGCAAGGGGATGAGAACGATGGGGCGGAACAAGAGTTACCATGTGCGGATTTTGCCAGAGGTGAAGGAGAGGGGGAAAACAGCGAGGAATCAAGGGACTATGGGGGGATTACCGTACAGAGAGCATCCTACCAGAGACAGACCCGGAGTCGATTGCGGGTGCAGCCGGAGCCGAAATCTCAATTTCCCTTTTAGAGTGCTGCGAAGCAACTGGTACAGGTTTGACTGGCGCAGCGGGAATAGACCAATTCATTGCAGTCCGGCTTGGGATCTCAAGACCCAGAGAATTTGCGATCGCTACGCTCCAGCGGGTCATCCAGGCTGGCTGCAGCCCCAGCAAAATGACAAGAACCGCAACAAGCACAGAAGGAATCCGATCGCGCCAGCGCACGGGGGGTAGGTTTGCCAGCGACTCCGGCAATCGACCAAAGAAGACTTTGTTAATCAAAATCAAAAAGTAGACAGCGGTGAGTCCGGTTCCGACCATGCACAGCAATGTCTGGACTGGAAATACAGGCAGGCTGCCGCGATACACAATAAACTCGGCAATAAAACCAACCATGCCGGGAATTCCTGCACTTGCCATTGCTCCAACAACCATCAGGCTGCCGACCACAGGTAGACCGCGTTCAGGGTTCAGCAATCCGCGCAGTACGTTAATATCGCGAGTTCCCGTTTTGGCATAGACGACGCCCACCAGCAAAAACAGCAGCGCTGAAATTAAGCCGTGGCTGATCATCTGGGCGATCGCCCCCATCAGGCTGAGCGGAGTTGCGGCAGCGGCTGCTAAAATGACGTATCCCATGTGACCGACCGAGCTGTAAGCCACAATCTTTTTCATGTCGGTCTGGGCGATCGCCGCAAACGAGCCATAGAGAACGCTGATCACAGCAATTGCTGCAATCCAGGGCGACAGCACTTCCCAGGCATCGGGAAACAGTCCCAGCCCAAATCGCAGCATTCCGTAAGTCCCCAGCTTCAGCAAAACGCCAGCCAGCAGAACCGATGCCGGAGTCGGAGCTTCAACGTGGGCATCTGGCAACCATGTGTGTAGCGGCACGATCGGAATTTTGATGCCAAATCCAATCAGCAGCGTCACGAGCAGCACAATCTGAGTGGCTAGAGATAAATCGTGGATACGAACAATTTCATAGTCAAAGCTGCCGGATGCGCTCAGGAGCGATAAGCCAAAGAAAGCTGCCAGAATGACGACGCCCGAAACGGCGGTGTAGATCAAAAACTTCGTTGCCGCATAGCCGCGCTTTGCTCCGCCCCAAATCGCAATGATCAGGTAAAGCGGAATCAGCTCTAATTCGTAGAACAGGAAAAATAGCAGCAGATTTTGCGAGAGAAACGCTCCGGCAACGGCTCCGTTCAGCAGCAGCACGAGGCTGTAAAACAGTTTGGGACGATTGATTTGAGTATCACTGCTGTAGAGCGCAATCCAGGTGAGCACTCCGTTCATGACCAGCAGGGGCAGCGACAGTCCGTCCACGCCAAGCTGATAGCTCAAGCCCAAATTCTCAATCCAGGGAAGCGACTCCTGAAACTGCAGTGCTGCATCTGCCAGGCTGAACTGGCTGACCAGGTAAAGCGACCAGACGACAACGACGCTACATAATACAAGCGCAATCTGTCGCGATCGCCCCACCCAGGCTAACGGCAACAGACTGATGAACAGAACGCCTAGAAACGGAAGCCAAACAAAAAGACTCAGCATTACGACAGAAGGGAATAGAGCAGGAAGGACAGCAAATGATGGATCAGCAATTGGCAACAGCGAGCGCAGAAGCAGCCCTCTGAAGGTGTGAGCCTAAAAGAGTGAATCCCAGAGGAGCCATCCCGTCAGGCTGAGGGCAAGCATCAGTCCCACAAACAGACTCAGCAGGTAGTTGCGCGACTGTCCTGAGATCGTGTATTTCAGGCTTTCTCCGCTAAAAATTGAGGCAACTCCGACAAAGTTCACCAGCCCGTCTACCACATAGCGATCGAGCCAGGCAGTGAGACGTGACCCCTGCACAACGCCAAACACAACGCTAAGTTTGTAGAGGCGATCGATAAAAAAGTCGTAAGCCAGCACGTCCCGCAACGTAGACCCGACGAGCGGAGTAGATCTTTGCCCAGTTGGATTTAGATACATCACGCCTGCGAGAACTGCGCCGCCAACGCCTGACGCGAGCAGCCCACCGAGCAAATTCAGGTTAATGTCGCTCAGTGACGGTAGAAGCTGCCACTGTTTTAAGAGGAACGGCAGCAACAGGGTAAAAATGGAGAGCGTGACCATTGGCACTGCCATGAGCCAGGGCACCTCGGGCGCACGGCGCGTTTTTGGCTGAGGCTTGCCCCAGAAGACCAAGCCGAAGACTCGCACCAGGTTAAATGCCGTGAGTCCATTGACGATGAGCAGCACCGTGACCAGCCAGGGGGAAACAGCCCAAACGCCTTCCATCCACTGCACCATTGCCCAAAAGCCGCCCAAGGGCAACAAAGCAACTGAAGCTAGTGCGCCAACGACATAGGCAAGGGTTGTGGCAGGCATCCGCTTGGCAAGCCCGCCCATCTCGGTGAGATCCTGCGTGCTGGTCGTCAAAATAATGGAGCCAACACTCATAAATAGCAGTGCTTTGGCAACGCCGTGGGCAAACAAAAACATGAGCGCCAGGTTGTCCTGCTGCGTTCCCACCGCCAGAAAAACCAGACCAAGGTAGGCGCTAGTGGAATGGGACAACGTTCGTTTGATATCAATCTGGGCGATCGATACCAGAGAAGCTCCGATCGCAGTCAATGACCCCAGCGCCATTAGCGTCGTGAGCGTCACGGGTGAGAGTGCCAGCACTGGCTGAAGCTTGATCAGCACGTAAGCACCACAGGCGACCACCGCAGAATTTCGCAAAATTGAAGCTGGGTTTGGACCCTCCATCGCTTCATCCAACCACAAATTGAGCGGAAATTGAGCGCATTTTCCGGTTGGACCTGCCAGCAGCGATAGCCCCAGTAGCATTGCAATCACAGCAGGAAGTTGAACGTTCTCTGCCCACAATGCAAGATGGGTAAAATCCATGCTGCCTGCCAGCGTCGATAGGGTAACAACCCCCATCAGCAGGAGTAAATCTCCCACGCGCTTCGTCAGGAAAGCGTCTCGTGCTGCTGTTACCACAAGCGGCTGGGCATACCAAAAGCCAACGAGTAGATAGGTGGAGAGGGTTAGCATTTCCAGCAGGGCATAGGTGAGAAACAGCGAATCGCTCAATGCAATACCGCTCATTGCTGCCTCGAAGAAGCCCATCAGCGCGTAGAATCTCGCCAGTGCCCAGTCTTTCTCCAGATAGCCCAGCGCAAAAATTTGTGCTAGCAGACTCAATCCCGTGACAAACAGTGCAGCCGCAACGCTGGTGCGAGAGGTTTCCAGAGTCAGCCAGATATCAAAGTCAGGAACGCTTAGCCAGGGAATCAGCGATCGAACTGGCTCTTGATACCAAACTGCTTTCAAGAGCAAAGCACTGTGAATCAATGCCAGAACCGTCATCAGGATGTTGAAGTAGGCGGCTGGTCTGGGTCCAGTACGACGAACAAGTCCGATCGACCAGGGCAAGGTCAGAATCGCACCAACTAAACCGTACAAGGGAACCCACCAGCTCGTCTGAACGAGAAGCTGATCCATTACTGACTTTTCCTTTTTCCTTATTTAGAAGCTGCTGTATAAATGCTAAAGCTGGGATGCTTACAGCTCAAAATCAAGACAATAACTCTGAGCAGGGAAAGCGCTCCAGCCGAAATAGGATGATCTAATTCAGCACGATGATCCACGCGGCTGCCTTCTACTAGGCAGAGGTAAATCTTTGGCAGAAGTTTGCCTTAATCATGCGAAAGGAGTTCTTTGCAGAAAACAAACTGTTCTAACCAATTGATTCTTATTAGGGAAATACTAGCATCTTATAGCGTGATCTCAAGGCGCAGTACATCTTAATAAATTGATATACCCTGCTTTTCTCCGCATCAGTCCTGGGAAGCAGGAAAGGTTGGACCGGTTCATAAGTTTTTACTTATCAATGGTATAATTTCTCCTACAGGTTAGGACGGAGAAGTATCAGTAAATTGGTGCTTACGACAATCCTTTATCAAGCTTTTTCAATCGTGTTTTCCGCTCTCATCAATTTAATTTTGCAGAAGCTTGCATTTTTCAACTTTGAGTTATCTGAAAAACGAGTTGTCTGTAAAACACTTGCTTAGAGAATTGATATCAGATTGAAGGTAGCAAAGTATAAGGTCAGCTTATGTTTAATATAAAAACAATCATTTCAGTTTATATTGCATAAGGTTGTCCATCCCCTGTATTCTTAATTTTGGGAATTCTAAGGTGTTTCCTGAAAGTTCAACAATCGGTGATCCCGTGAGAATTTTCGGAAGCAGTTCAGTGCCATTCTCGTTTTGCTCTACGGGAGACCAAGAATGCCAATTGCAGTTGGGATGATTGAGACTAAAGGCTTTCCTGCAGTCGTAGAAGCGGCAGATGCCATGGTGAAAGCGGCGCGGGTAACTTTAGTTGGCTATGAAAAGATTGGCAGCGGTCTTGTGACTGTCATCGTCCGGGGCGATGTCTCAGAGGTTCAAGCGTCGCTTGCGGCTGGGATTGAAAGTGCCAACCGAGTGAACGGCGGACAGGTTGTTTCCACCCACATCATTGCTCGTCCTCACGAAAATCTGGAATATGTGCTGCCGATTCGCTATACCGAGGCGGTAGAGCAGTTCCGCTCCTAGTCATTTACTAGGTTCAAGCGATCGCTGGTGACGGTCAGCGATCGTGTTTAGCAAGGTTACGAAGACTCATTAACTGGAAGGGAGAAAGATTCATGGCTATTGCAGTTGGAATGGTAGAAACCCTGGGCTTTCCGGCGGTTGTCGAAGCGGCAGACGCGATGGTAAAAGCAGCTCGTGTCACACTGGTGGGCTACGAGAAGATCGGGAGCGGTCGTGTCACTGTGATCGTTCGGGGCGATGTCTCAGAGGTTCAAGCTTCTGTTTCTGCTGGAATTGAAAGCGTGAAGCGGGTTAACGGTGGTCAAGTTCTGTCTACTCATATCATTGCCCGTCCTCACGAAAACCTGGAATACGTGCTGCCGATTCGCTACACCGAAGCAGTTGAGGCGTTCCGCGAGAGCGTGAGCGGTATCCGCCCCATTAGCCGTTCCTAAGCGATCGTCTCTGATACCTAATGCAAATTGCTAAGGTCTGCGGTACGGTTGTCAGCACCCAAAAAGAGCCAAGCCTGACCGGTGTTAAGTTTCTTCTAGTGCAGTTCATTGATAAGGAAGGGCAGCTTTTGCCAGAGTACGAAGTGGCTGCTGACAGCGTTGGGGCGGGAAATGATGAGTGGGTGCTTGTAAGTCGCGGCAGTGCGGCACGGCAAACTCCTCGTGGTGAATCACGCCCGCTGGATGCGCTGGTGGTTGGCATTATTGACACGGTCAGCGTCGATAATTTGCGCCTCTACAGTAAGCGGGATCAAGATCGATAGGCTACCTTGAATCAGAGCGACTTGTTGAAGCGTTGCCTCTGGTTTAAGGTGGCTTTCCGAGCAAAGGCTCAAACTGTTATCTGCAGCGATCGCCTGAGGCTGTGGTTGAAGATGGCGGCTCATGATGAATATCGAGGCTTGTATCACCGACTCATTTTGTCTTACACAACGCTGTGTTAAGTTCTCTGGCAACGGCTTCTGCTGTTGTTTCAGATGGGAGAAAAATGATTTATGGTAGTCCGTGGCTCTGCTACTCCCTCTACCCCTTGGTCAGGGAGCATGGCGCAACCTAGGATTGACGAGACTGCCTCCGTCCATTCCTTTTCCAACATCATTGGGAATGTGGCGATTGGTGCAGGGGCGCTGATTGCCCCTGGGACTTCTATTCGCGCTGACGAAGGGAGTCCTTTTTCCATCGGCGCAGGAAGCTGGGTTCAGGATGGCGTGATTATTCATGGGCTGAAGCAGGGACGAGTGGTCGGTGACGATCAGCAGGAGTATTCGGTTTGGATTGGCAAGAATACTTCGATCGCCCACATGGCTCTGGTTCATGGTCCGGTTTACGTGGGCGACCACTGTTTTATTGGTTTTCGGTCAACAGTTTTTAATGCCAGGGTTGGTGCAGGATGCATTGTGATGATGCATGCGCTGATTCAGGATGTCGAAGTGCCACCGGGTAAGTTTGTTCCTTCGGGGTCAATTATTACTCAGCAGCAGCAGGCGGATCGATTGCCTGATGTTCAAAAGGCTGATCTGGAGTTTGCAGCTCATCTTATCGGCATGAATCATGCCCTGCGATCGGGCTATCACAGCACAGACACAACAACTCACTTTGCTCCCATTCGGCAGCAGTTAGAGCGGGTCTATCACAGGGAAACCCAGACAGACCCCGGCGATCGTTCTCGCGAATTCAGTTCTTCTAGCGATTCACAGGATCAAATGCAACACACTCGTTTAGCTCCGGCAGTTGTGGAGCAAGTTCGTCGGCTTCTCTCTCAAGGTCTTCGGATTGGCATGGAACATGCTGACCCGCGTCGCTTTCAAACCAGCTCGTGGAGTAGCTGTACACCGATTCAATCCAACCGTGAATCGGATGTGCTGGCTGCGCTGGAGGGCTGCATGGCCGAACATGGCGGCGAGTATGTGCGCGTCTTTGGCATTGACATCAAAACGAAGCGGCGTGTTTCTGAAATGATCGTGCAGCGTCCGGGCGATAAGCCTGCTCCGGTTAGCTCACCTTCCAGCAGCTACGCCTCCACTTCCAGCAGCTCCGGTTCTGGCTCCTCCAGCTATAGCTCGACTCAGTCCAGCAGCTACAGCAGCTACGGATCGTCAGGCAGCGGTCGCCTGAGTGCAGAAGTGATGGATAAAGTGCGCCAGCTTGTTGCGCAAGGATTCAAAATTGGAACTGAGCATGCCGACAGCCGCCGTTTCCGGACAAGTTCGTGGTATAGCTGCGCTCCCATTCAGGCAACGCGAGAATCGGAGGCGATCGCTGCACTAGAGAGCTGTCTAGCAGAGCACAGCGGCGAATATGTACGGCTGTTCGGAATTGACACCAAATCAAAGCAGCGCATTTCTGAAATGATTGTGCAGCGTCCAGGGGACACCGGAAATGGCGGTTCTCCCGCACCCAGCAGCTACAAAGCACCCACCAGCAACAATGGCTACAGTGCGCCTGCGGCGAGCCAGCCTGCGTCGGGAAGCGGCAAATTAAGCCGTGAAGTGGTTGATCAGGTCAGACAGCTTCTCGCTCAGGGCTATCGAGTTTCAGCAGAACATGCGGATGCTCGCCGCTTCCAGACCAGCTCCTGGAAAACCTGTGCGCCGATTCAGTCGAACCGGGAGTCGGATGTGTTCTCTGCGATCGAAGGCTGTATGGCGGAAAACGCAGGGGAGTATGTGCGGCTGTTTGGCGTGGATACAAAGTCGAAGCGTCGGGTTGCGGAGGTTATCGTCCAGCGTCCGTAGTTCCTGGAAGATCCTATGGAATCTGGATGAAGGAAACTCACTATGCCTCGCCCTCGCCCTGTCATTGACGACACCCATCTGTTAGTCAGTGGCAATGTTGTGATTCATCCGACTGCGACGATCGCGCCTGATGTTTTGCTGCAAGCCGACCCTGATTGTCAGCTCGTTGTTGCTGCTGGAGCCTGTATAGGTACAGGCTCGGTGCTTCATGCCTATCAGGGAAAGCTGACGATCGAATCGGGTGCAACGCTGGGCAGCGGGGTGCTGGTGGTGGGGCATGGAACGATCGGCGCAGAGGCATGTATTGGCGCGATGAGTACGATCATCAATCGTTCGATCGAGGCAAATCAGTCCGTCCCTCCGGGTTCTCTCATCGGGGATCACAGCCGTCAGGCTGATCTCCCGATCGATCCTGCTACGGTCAGCACATTTGTTCCTCCTTCTCCGCCTTCTCCGCCGTCTACGTTTCAAACCTTCTCGCCTTCCCCTCCCGCACCGCAGCCCACCCATCAAACCTTCATAGCACCCGAAACGAACGGTGCAACCCCGCCTGCGCCTCCAAATCCTCCATCTGCTCCGCCGACTGCCATCACCCCTTCTGAGCCTCCGTCCAAGAAGGCGATGACGCAGGTTTACGGTCAGGCATATCTGGAGCGCATCATGATCACGATGTTTCCCTATCGGCAGCAATTGGAACTACCCGCCGAGCCACCCGAAAACCCGCCCGATTCCCCAGCAGGATAGGTGCGCTCTCTGAAGGACAAGCTATGCTTGGGGTGGAAGCATTTTGCATTTCAGGTTTCACCATCCGCCTCCCAAGACTGCTATGACTTATTCGACCGGATCATCCATGTACAGCGAGAGCGCCTTGGGGCTGGTTTCAACCCGCAGTTTTCCGGCGATCGTGGGCACTGCCGATATGATGCTGAAGTCTGCGGCCGTGCGGCTGGTAGGCTACGAAAAAATTGGTAGCGGATATTGCACGGCGATCGTGCGGGGACGAATTTCCGATGTGCGGCTGGCGGTTGAGCAGGGAGCCGATGTCGCGGAGCAGTTTGGTGAACTGGTGGCAAAGACGGTAATTCCTCGCCCAATGCCTAATTTAGAACTGATTCTGCCGATCAGCGGTCAGCTTTCACGCCTTGCTTCAGAACAGGGAACCAGTCGGCTCAGCAATCTAGCGATCGGGCTACTGGAAACGCGCGGTTTTCCGGCGATGGTCGGCGCAGCAGACGCAATGCTGAAATCTGCGGATGTGCTGCTGTCTTCCTACGAATTCATCGGCGACGGACTCTGCACTGTCATTATTCGCGGACAAACGGCAGATGTGGCAGTTGCAGTCGAAGCCGGGATGCACGAAGCTGAGCGCATTGGCGAACTTCATGCCGTGATGGTAATTCCCCGTCCGCTGGAAGATTTGGAAGATACGCTGCCTGTGGCAAGCTGCTGGGTCGAGAAGAAAGAGCCGATCGCCCTCCCGATCAATTTGCGCCAGACCCAAAAAGAACTGGTAGGGCAACAGGTGGAACTGCCCGACCTTCAGCAAATTGCAGTGCCAGAGGAAGTCGAACGCGATGGATAGGTGACAATGACTTCTCGGCAAGGGCGGTGGCAGTTCTGGATCGATCGGGGCGGCACGTTTACCGATATTGTGGCGCAGCGTCCCGATGGATCTCTGACCATTCACAAGCTGCTGTCTGAAAATCCCGATCGCTATCGTGATGCACCGCTGCAGGGCATTCGAGAGGTGATGGGTATCCCTGAGGGAGTGCCGCTGCCTGCAGATCAGATTATGGCAGTCAAAATGGGAACGACAGTTGCAACGAACGCACTGCTGGAGCGCAAGGGCGATCGAACCGTATTGCTAATTACTCAAGGATTCCGCGACGCACTGCGGATCGGCTACCAGAACCGCCCCAATATTTTTGCCCGACAGATTATCCTGCCAGAAATGCTGTACGAGCAGGTGATCGAAGTTGAGGAACGCTGCACCGCCCAGGGAGAAATTCTGACGCCGCTCAATCTCACTCGCCTCACCGCAGACCTCCAGAACGCTTATGATGCCGGAATTCGTGCCTGTGCGATCGTCTTGATGCACGGCTATCGCTATCCCGCCCATGAACAGCAGGTTGCTGAGGTTGCCAAGGCGATCGGGTTTACCCAAATTTCAGTTTCCCATCGCGTTAGCCCGTTGATGAAGCTGGTCAGCCGAGGAGATACAACGGTCGTTGATGCCTATCTATCGCCCATTTTGAGGCGCTATGTCGATCGACTTGTCGCTGCGCTCTGCGTCGTAGCGCGGGGCGATCGCATTGCCGCCGAACTTCAGCACTCGAACACAGATGCCAAACCCGCACTGATGTTTATGCAGTCCAATGGCGGACTGACCGATGCCAGCCTGTTTCAGGGCAAGGACAGTATTCTTTCTGGTCCGGCTGGCGGAATTGTGGGAGCGGTGCAGACCAGCGCAAGAGCCGGGTTCGCCAAAATTATCGGCTTTGATATGGGCGGCACTTCCACCGATGTGTCTCACTTTAATGGCGAGTACGAGCGAGTGTTTGAAACAGAAGTGGCTGGGGTGCGGCTCCGAGCACCGATGATGTCGATCCACACTGTTGCAGCAGGGGGCGGCTCTATTTTGCAGTTCGACGGCTCTCGCTATCGGGTTGGACCTGAATCAGCAGGAGCGCATCCCGGACCTGCTTGCTATCGCAAAGGCGGACCCCTGACGGTCACAGACTGCAATGTGATGCTGGGCAGAATCCAGCCGCAGTTTTTTCCGCAGGTGTTTGGGCAGGCGGGCAATCAGCCGATCGACTTTCAGATTGTTCAGCAGAAATTTACTGATTTATCCACAGAAATCACAGCAAAGACAGGCAACCCGCAAACGGCGCAGCAAGTCGCGGAAGGATTTTTAACGATCGCGATCGACAAAATGGCAGCGGCAATCAAGAAAATCTCGATTCAGCGCGGCTATGACGTGACCGAATACACGCTTTGCTGTTTCGGCGGCGCAGGGGGTCAGCACGCTTGCCGAATTGCCGATGCGCTGGGCATGAGCCAGGTTTTTCTCCACCCCTATGCGGGCGTACTTTCGGCTTATGGCATGGGTTTGGCAGACATCAGCACGATTCGCGAACAGGCGATCGAAGCCAGGCTCACTGATGAAGTCTTACCTGATCTGAGCGAAGTGCTGGAAAAACTCGCTGCCGAAGCTTGTGCTGCCGTTCAGCAGCAGGGCATCTTGCCGGAAAATGTTCGATCGCTTTCCAGAGTTCATCTACGCTACGAGGGCACGGATTCTGCGCTAGTCGTTGACTTTGGCGGTCGTCCAGCCATGCTGCGCCAGTACGAGGCAGCATATCAGCAGCGATATGGATTTGTGATGGCGAACAAGCCGCTGATTGTGGAAGCGGTGTCGGTAGAGGCGATCGGCAAAACCACTGCCCCGGTCGAAAGTTCAACCGCTCCTATAAGAACTCAGCCCCTTTCCCCAGCCACCACGGCGCGAATGTACACCCACGGGCAGGAATACGACACGCCCGTTTTTCTGCGGGAGCAGCTTTGCAACGGCGATCGCCTCACGGGCCCAGCTTTGCTGATTGAAGCAACCAGCACGAACGTGATCGAACCCGGATGGCAGGCAGTGTTAACTGAACAGAATCATCTGCTGCTGCAAAAACAACGCAATGCCGTTGCCCTGCACGACACCCGCATCAATCAGCCAATTGACAAGCCCGATCCAGTGCTGCTGGAAATTTTTAACAATCTGGTGCGATCGATCGCCGAGGAAATGGGTGTGACGCTGCAAAACACCAGCTATTCGGTGAACATCAAAGAACGGCTCGATTTCTCCTGCGCTGTTTTCGATCGCAGCGGACAGTTAGTAGCCAACGCGCCCCACATTCCGGTGCATCTGGGTTCGATGAGCGAAAGTGTCCAGAGCCTGATGACCGCAAAGGGTAACACGCTGAAGCCGGGCGATGTCTACGTGCAAAATAATCCCTACAACGGCGGCACTCATCTGCCTGATATTACCGTGATCACGCCAGTCTTTCTGGACACCGATACGCCGCAGTTCTACGTCGCCTCACGCGGACATCACGCCGATATTGGCGGAATTACCCCCGGTTCGATGCCGCCCCACAGTCAGACGATCGAGCAAGAAGGCGTTTTAATTGATAACTTCCTCCTGGTTGAGCAGGGACAGTTCCGCGAAGCAGAAATGCGGCAGTTGTTAACTACCGGAGCTTATCCGGTGCGCAATCCTGACCAAAATATCGCAGATCTTCAGGCGCAGGTGGCAGCCAACGAGCGGGGCGTGCAGGAACTCCGGCGCATGGTGGCGCACTACGGACTAGAAACCGTGCAAACCTATATGCAGTATGTTCAGGACAATGCAGCCGAATCGGTGCGACGAGTTCTCAGCCTGCTTCAGGACGGCAGCTTTACCTATCCGCTTGATGACGGCACGAAAATTCAGGTCAAAGTCACGATCGATCGGCTTACCGCTACGCGCCGCGCCGCAGCGCAAAGCGATCGCCCCCAGCGCACAGCCCAAATCGACTTCACAGGCACATCGCCGCAGCAGCCCAATAACCTCAACGCGCCTCTGGCAATCTGTAAAGCTGTTGTTCTCTATGTCTTCCGAACGCTCGTAGAAGACGATATTCCCCTCAATGCAGGCTGTCTTCAGCCCTTGACTCTCATAATTCCAGAAGGCAGTCTGCTGAATCCACGCTATCCCGCTGCAGTGGTTGCAGGCAATGTCGAAACGTCTCAGGCGATCGCCAATGCGCTTTACGGTGCGCTCGGAGTGATGGCAGCCGCCCAGGGCACAATGAACAATTTCACCTTTGGCAACGATCGCTATCAATATTACGAAACCCTCTGTGGCGGATCGGGAGCGGGCAGAGATTTTGACGGCACAGACGCCGTACAAACCCACATGACCAATTCTCGCCTCACCGATCCAGAAGTTTTGGAATGGCGATTTCCAGTTCTGCTAGAAAACTTTGCCATTCGGAAAGAGAGCGGCGGAGCAGGCACTCACAGCGGTGGCAATGGAGTTATTCGCTGTCTGCAGTTTCGAGAACCGATGACGGCAGCCATTCTCTCCAGCCACCGAGTCATTCCCCCCTTTGGATTGGCAGGGGGTCAACCAGGGTCAGTTGGGCGAAATGTCGTCTTGCGATCGACCGGGGAAACAGAACCTTTGGGCGGCAGAGCCGAGATTGCGATGAATCCAGGCGATCGGTTTGTGATCGAAACGCCCGGCGGCGGGGGCTACGGCACTCCTTCAGCCTGAGAGGAACGATTCTTTTTTGGGGTCGGCTATTCCACAGCCAATCGAGACACAGCCGTGGTCACTGCCTGCTCCTTTTGCAGATCTTTCCCCTGCCTGTATTCGATCGCCTGAGGAACATTGATATCGGGCACTACTCCTACTCCTTCTAACCGCTCTCCATCGACAAACACATCGGCAACGGCAAGGTAAAGCAAGCTGCCGTCCCGCATCAGGAAAGCCCGTCCCCCAACCACTGCGCCCGGTGTTTTCGCACCCACGATCGTTCCCAATTGATGCTTGCGGAAACCGTAAGCCAAAATTTCTTTACCGCTGCGACTGCCTTCATTAATCAGCATCACCGTCGGTTTTGACCAGGCAGAGCTAAAGCGATATTGATCGCCGTCCCGCTGCACCATCGCCATTGTTAAGCTGCGCGGATTAAACAGATTCAGATAGTCCGGTACTGCCCCGCCCCAGCCCTCACGCAAATCCAGCACTAGGGCCTCGGCTTCCTTGAGCCGATCGGACAAAAGCTCGGTTTCAAGCTGCTCCTGATATTGATCGCCAGCGTAGGACCAGACGTGAATGTAGCCGATGCGATGCCCCTCCTGATCGATCGTTTCAACGCTTGCTTTCAGTGCGTCCAGAAACATGCTGATGCCGTCAAGTTGTTTGGGCGTAATGGTAATTGTTTCCTGGCTTTGCGGCTCAGACGATCGTTGAATTAAGACCTGAACGGGCTTGTCTGCTTTTTCGGCAAAGGACTGAATGGGCTGAAACGGCTGATTGTCTACAGACAAAATTCGATCGCCTGCCTGTAACCCTGCTTCAGCCGCAGGACTTCCATCCAGAACAGCGCGAACAAAGGTTTCTCCGTTTGCCTCTGCCGTAAACATGCCAATGCCGACATATTGAGGCTTGCCATCCGGCAAAAACTGCTTTGCCTGCTCCTGTAAGTCAGAATCACGCGGCAAAAAGATCCCCAAAAGCTGATAGTAAGCAGGCTCATCCGGCGTGTAGAAATGGGTGTGAGATGTTTTTAGCTCCGCCAGCATTTGATTGATGACTTCTGCGGCTTCTGCTCTGGAACTGGCTTGCCTGACCGAAGCTCCATACTTCTGCCGCATTGCTCGCCAATCTACGCCATTGAAATTGGGATCAAAAAACTGCTGATCAACGGTTTCCCAAACCTGATCAAACACATCCGCCTGCGATCGCCCAAACGTTGGCGGTGAAGCCAGAAAATACATCAGAGCGATTGTCAGACTAATTACGCTGATGACAGTAAAACGACGAATTCGAGTCAAATGAATTTTTCCCATTCGCTGATCCTGACACAAACGCAGAATCATTGGTCAC
>Ga0224723_1000960_pt1 | contig 18422 bp, 13 predicted proteins | sample Balambano_FR2_Me_FD_161647 | JGI IMG/M metagenome (GOLD analysis project Ga0224723, IMG submission 161647) | Freshwater sediment microbial communities from Lake Towuti, South Sulawesi, Indonesia - Balambano_FR2_MetaG | ecosystem: Environmental > Aquatic > Freshwater > Lake > Sediment | place...
TTTGCAGCTCGGTCGAGAGGAAAATAACCCGCTGGTCTTCTGGCAGATTGTTGTAGGCAGTCGGCAGAATTTGCAAATAATCAATGATTTCGTTGAGCGTGTCCGAGTGGCGATTGCTTTCCTGGCGGATATCAAGGTGTGCCAGGATAAAGCCGTAGATTTCAACCTGACAGATCAGGTGCTCCATTTCGCGGCATTCCAGCCGAGTTTCCTTCAGGTTGCGCTGAATCAGCTGTAGCTCTGCCAGAAAATCTGCGCCCGATCGATAAAAGGTGGTTGGCGTGCCGTCGATCGCCTCTGCTTGCAGGTAATCGCTGTTGTAAAGCTGCTGACTGCGCTCCAGCGTGTTTTCCAGCCGCTTCTGAATATATGCCAGCTTCAGGCGATAGGGTTCCTGGCGAAACTTGATCGCGTGCTGCTCATATACCTCCGGCAACTGCACCTGATCCTGCTCCAGCGATTCCAGCAGTTCGGGCAGCACATCGCTCCAATGCAGCGACATACTCAGCAAGTTGATCAGGTTTTTAACCGAGTTAATGTATTTCGAAAGCACCAGGTTTCGCTGATAGCACGCCGTCTTCCAGGTAATTTCCGGCGTCACAGAAGGGTTGCCATCTCGATCGGAGCCGACCCAGGAGCCAAACTGGCAGAAGTTATACTGCGGCGGACGCAGTTCGGGAAAGGTCGCTTTGAGCGATCGATGAAACCGCTGATAAAGCTGAGGAATCGCATCAAACAGCACTTCCTGGAAATAGTGCAGCGCGTAGTCTACCTCGTCCAGCACCGTGGGCTTAAACTGGTGCAGCTCGTCGGTTCGCCACCAGAGGCGAATTTCATCTGTGAGGCGATCGCGCAAGTCCTCGGTTTCCCAGGAGGAAGACAGCCCCACAGCCTTGAGATTTTCTTCGGCGCGATCGAGCTGCCGCAAAATGTTGGCGATGCGTCGCTGCTTATCCCGAATCGTGTGGCGCACAATTTCGGTGGGGTGGGCGGTGAACACCAGCCGCACATCGAGATTGTCAATAATTTGCTGAATTAACCGGGGCGGCACGTTCAGGGCACGCAGACGGGGCAGCAGTCCTTGCAGAGTCACGGCATCGCGGCGCATTGAGGAGTCGTGCAGCGCTTTTTCGAGCAGGTCAGCATGAAGATTGCTGCCGTTTGCCTCCACATCATCGATCGACGAAGGCGTGACGTTAAAAACCGAAGCTTTTCCCCCAGCTTGCTCGTAGGCAGCCCGATACTGCTGCTGCTGTCCTCGCTGCTCATAGTGCTGCTCCACAATGTTAATGAGCTGAAAATAGAGCGCAAAGGCACGGGCGGCTCGAATCGCTTCGTTTAAGTCCAAAGATTCAATCACCTTGAGCGCCGAGGACTCGATCACATCCTGAACGTCTTCTTTTTTGGCATAGAGAAACCGGAGCTGATGCAGCAGATCAACAAGCTGCTGACCGCATTCCTGCTGCAAGACCGCTTCCCATAGATCCTCCACGATTCGGAGTCGATGACGCAAAAATAGATCAGAGGCAGTATCAACAGTCAGATCGTCCATTTGCGCCTCGGTCAGAGTATTGGAGGGAAATGCGTCGTCTGAGGGATGCAGGGTGGAGCTCATAGTCTATCCGCGCAAGATCATTCGATAATTCTAGGGGTTTTGTCAGTGCAAATCCAGATTTTTCCTGTGCTTGAGCGGCGAGGCTCAATCCACGTTAAGAAGTTCTAACTTTCTTAAGAATTCTGCTTGATTGCCTAACTAATTATTAATTTGTTTGGAGCAATTCATTCTTGTGCTAACACTTCGGTTTAACGCTTTGCCCGATCGCTATTTTGTTTTCGCGTTCCCGCGATTGAGGGTTGTGCTGAGAGCTGACAATGACCATTGATTCAAGCCGCCATCCTGAGAAAGTGCTGGCTTATTCTTACACTGATCCACTGTTTGAGTCTGTGCCCGATCCGGCAGTTTGGGGTAGAACGGTCGATCGCATTTATCAGGATATGGGCGATACAAAACCGCTCCGAAGCGATCGAGGCAATCATCGACCCCAGCTTCAGCAGCTTATGCACGACTGCCAGAGCGCAGCCGTTGCCTGTGTGCTGGTGCGTCGTCTGGCGGAATTGGGCGATAGCGTTGTAGAGGTGGGCGATCGGCTGCGGGAATTTGAGCAGCTTGGGATTCCGCTGATTGCCGTTGCAGAACCCATCCCCACTTCGGGAGAACCACTTCAGATTGATAGCGAAATCAGATCAGATGATATCGGAGCAGAAAATCCGCCCCTGCGCCGATCGGATCTGCTGTATCTGCTGCAAACCGTTCACCAGAGCCACGTCAGCCGCAAGCTGAAGCGAGGGCACGCCCAGAATCGAATCAAAACGCTGCCCCCTCCTGGCAAAGCGCCCTATGGCTATCGGCGCGGCAAAGATCGCTACACGATCGATCGCAGCACGGCTCCGGTGGTGAAAGACTTTTTCGAGCATTTTTTGCTCTATGGCTCTTTACGCAGTAGCGTGCGCTACCTGCAAAAGAAATATGGCAAAAAGATTTCGGCTTCCACCGCAAAACGCTGGCTGACCAGTCCAGTCTATCGGGGTGATCTGCGCTATCAAAACGGAGAAGTGGTGCAGGACACCCATGCGCCCATTCTCTCTCGCGACGAAGCTGCCCAAGTCGATCGACTGCTGCGACGCAATCGCCGGATGCCTGCTCGCTCTGCCAGTGCCCCTCGATCGCTCTCCGGTTTAGTGACCTGCGCGAATTGCGGCTCTGCAATGAAAATCAGTCGAGTCAAGGCAGCGCGATCGCATCAGGAATATCTGTACCTGCGTCCGGTGAGCTGTGAGCATCAGCCGAAATGCCGCGCGATTCCTTATTCAGAAGTGTTGCAGGGCACGATCGATCGAGTCTGTCAGGATCTGCCGCAAGCCGTCAATGCTGCTTCGCTGCCAGACACTGACGGCATCCAGCAAGGCATTTCAGGACAAATCAATGCCAAACAAGCCATCCTCGAACAGTTGCCGTCTCTGATCGAGCAGGGGATTCTGGACTCAGAAACCGCTGCCCTGCGTGCCTACAAACTGCGCAACGAACTGGCAACCCTTCAGGCACAACTCGCTCAGTTACCTCCGGTGAATTTGAAGGCGATCGCCCAAGTTGTCTCAATTTCTCAATTCTGGCTGGATCTGTCCGAAGCCGAACGCCGATTCTATTTCCGGGAGTTTATCCGCGAGATTCAAATTGTTCGCGAGGAGCAAGATTGGCAGATTAAGCTAGTATTCATTTTCTAGTTGAATTGCTTCAGGTTGTTAGCAAGTTGTCAGTGAAAATCAAGCAAAATTAAACCGTCGTTTTCTCATCAACGCCATACCAGCGCACTGCAAGCTCGTAGAGGCGATCGAGTGCCCCAGATAGCTCCTTGCCGCGATCGGTCAGGCTGTAAGTAACTTGTGGCGGAATCGTGGGTTCATGGTGGCGATGGATTATTTCAAGGGATTCCAGCATTCGCAGCCTGTCAGTTAAAACCTTGGTTGAGATGCCATCCACTCTGCGCCGCAATTCACCAAAGCGCAAGGCACCATTCGTATCCAGAATCCATAAAATATATAGCGTCCATTGCCCTGAAAGCTGGCGCAGCAATATTTCTAGCGGACAGCATTTGGGTTCTGTCATCAAAGCACTCCAGGGTCAGAGGTAGTTACTAAAAGGAAGCTACTTTACTTTAGTAATCTTGCACCTTAATGTCTAGATAGCAACTGAGACTTGGGGTTAATCACAAATGGCAAGCATTCTACATGTTGATTCCAGTCCGCGCGGCGATCGCTCAAAATCACGCAAGCTTGCAAAAGAGTTCATCGATACATGGCTAAATTTGCATCCTAATGATGTCATTACCTACCGCGATCTAAGACAGACGCCAATTCCTCACGTCACAGAAGAATGGATTGCGGCTGACTTTACACCGCCAGAAGCTTTAACTCCAGAAATGGCTGAAGTTCTCAAGTTTTCTGATGAATTAGTGAATGAATTTTTGATGGCTGACCGCTGTATTTTCAGTGTCCCCATGTATAACTTCAGCATTCCATCTAACTTCAAGGCGTATATCGATCAAATTGTTCGTATCGATCGCACATTCACCCTTGAAAATGAGCAGTTCAGGGGGCTAGCAACAAATAAGAAAGTGCTTTTTATTACCGCACGAGGTGTCGATTATGGAGCAGGTTCACCCTATAAAGGCTGGGATTGCCAAGAACCTGCTTTGCGTTACGCCTTTCAATTTATCGGAGTAGCAGACATTCAGTTTATTCACGCCAATAGCCTGGATTTGGGAGATGAAGCAAGACAACGAGGGCTAGGTGAAGCTCAATCTAAAATTCAAGCCTTAGTGACTTGCTGGTAGCGCCAGCAGTCTAACGCCAGGTGCAGACAACAAAAAATCCTCCATCCTGGATAGCCTCAGATGAAGGATTCAGCTTTGTTTGAAGTACTGCCAGTTTAAACAGCTTAAACAGCCGTTTGAGCAGTGTTAGAGGAAACCTAAGGCAATCAAGCTAGGGAAGCCACTCGACGATCGCCTCCTCTTTTGTATTCGTGTTGCGTTCGGGTGTGGTGCGGGTGAACTCTAGATGAACCGATCGGGTTTGTTCGCCATCCGCAGCAACCGCCATGATCGGGAAATGAATCATTCCATCCTGGAAAGACATCTGGAAGCGAAACGTGCCGTCTGGGTTGAGCTGAATCGGGCGACCACCGATCGTTACCGTCGCATCAGGTTCGGTTGCGCCGTACACAATCAATTCAGCATCAGCAATCAACCAGAACTGTCGCGGACGCATCGAGGGTAACAGACCTGCCCCAGACATGCCCATCCCAGACATCGTATACAATCCCGCGCCAGACATGCCCATGCCCGAAGTCATGTACATGCCAACGCCGGACATGCCAACCGCACCTATACCCACACCCGACATCATGCCCATGCCGGAGGTCGTGTAAACCGCGCCGCCCATGCCCACCCCGGACATGCCCATGCCGGAGGTCGTGTAAGCTGCACCGCTCATCATGCCTGCGCCAGACATCCCGATGCCCGATGCAGTCGGCACTGCCCACTTGCCCACCCCCGATGGGAAAACATAGGAGCTGATTGCTTCTTCGGGAACCTGCTGCATTGAGCCAAACACAGATCCCGCAACGCGCTGCGCCTCGGCAGACTGCGCCATCTCAAAGACACGCTCGTAAACCGGACTGACACCCGTTGCTGCCACAGTCGCCAATTGCCGGGTGGGGTAGGGAAGCTCCTTCACCATCTTGCCGCGCAGATCATCTTCCCAAACTACAGTGATGAACTGGTCATCGATCCAGTCTGAGGGGTAAACGGGCGGAATGCGGACGGGAGCCGATCGTGCCAGCATTAGCCAGCGACCATCAAACGCGACATAGCCGATTTCAACGATGTAGTCTCGATCGCTCACCGGAATCGGCAAATACCACTCCCGCGCCAGTTCGTCGCACTCATATTGCTGCAAGCTGTGCGGACGCTGCATCTCGATGTTGATATCGGTCACGTCATAAAACCGCAGTGCCAGACGCACGCCGCCCTGTTGACGCAGTTCCTCTTTACGCGAGTTTGGAATGTCCCAATAGGCATAAGCCCACTGTGGGTCACGCGGCAGCAGCACGATCCGAGTTTCGCCATAGCCGTCTGGCAGGTCAGGCAGCATCTCATCAACCACCGCAAGCGCCTGTGCCGCTTCGATGCGATCGGTTTGCTCTGCATCCAGTCCGACATCAAACTTTGCTGCTTCCACTTCTGCCTGTGCCTCTATAGAACGAGTTGGATTAGAGCCGAACCGCATCCGCTGAATTTCTTGAATCGAGCTAAGAAGCTGGTCTTTTCTCATGCGGCTGTAGCGTGAAATGCCCAGCTCACTTGCAATTCGGCGAAGCTGCCGGAGGGTCATTTCTTCGATCGGCGGACGTTCTGCGGACATGATCAGACCTCCAGATATTTATCGGTTGAGCGTAAGTGCTTCAGGCGGTAGTCAGAGAAGAAACCAGAAACGACAGGAAAAATGGGATCGAATCTAAACATGAAATTTGTGCTCTTGGGATCGCAGGGGATCAACGTGTCCCTATCTTGCAGAAAACTGAGCCGAGAATCAAGTAGTACAAAGGTTGAATATGTCGGGATCAACGGAAGAACACCTTAAAGCTCGATCAGTATATCAAGATTTCATAACACTTAATCTTTTGGGATCGAAGATTGGGATCAATAATGTCAAATTTTCCTGATATTTTTGCTGCCGCACTAATTGACATGCTGTTTAGTCAAACAATTGGCAACGTTCAGAGAGTATCCAGGCAGCGTCCAGGCAATATGCAGCTTGAGCACCAGCGATCTAGACCCGCCTAGACCTGCAACTTGCTGTTTGCACAAGCCGTCTTGACTGTCACAATGACTAAAGTCTGACTTTAATATTTCTGCTGAAATTTCTTCTGAGTACCCCTATGCCGATCGACTACCCCACAGAGGAAACCGCTTCGCATCGTGCGCCTCGTCAGAGTCGATTGATCAGCAATATTTTGTCTCCAGCCGTTCGGCTCTGGCTGCGATCGCAAGTTGAGTCTGTCGCAGATCTGCAATTTCAGCTTGAAGGCGGCGATCGCCAAATCCTATCGGGATATTTACCCAAAGTGGCGATCGCTGCACAGCAGGCAGTTTATCAGGGGCTGCATCTCAGCCAGGTTGCGCTCACCGGAGAAAACATTCGCGTCAATCTGGGGCAGGTGCTGCGGGGAAAGCCGCTCCAGTTACTCGAAGTCGTCCCCGTTTTCGGAAATCTCGTTCTACATCAGGCGGATCTAACCGCTTCACTCCAGGCTTCCCTACTGGCAGCCGCTCTGTCTGATTTGATGACCGTTTTATTTCAGCCCAATACACGCCATCTTTTGCCCTCCGAACTTGCGGCGGCGATCGGAGCAGGGTCAATCCATCTCACTCAGCCCCAAATTGAACTGGGCAATCAGCAGCTTACGCTTGGCGGCATTTTGACAAACGCACCGGGTCACAATCCCAGAGAAGAAACTGCCGCACACCGCCTCCCCCTGCTGCTCCGAACCGGAATTATCCTCTCTAACAGCTCTCAGCTTTGCCTCCAACACCCGGAACTCCTGCCTACCTTGAATGCCACAAATGCCACAAAAGGAAACCCCCTGCCCCATCTGCATCAATTTGCGATCGATCTGGGTCAGGAGGTTGAGATTCAGGAGCTTATTCTAGAACCCGAGAGGCTAGTGTGTCGGGGGAGGATTAATGTGGTGCCAGGGTAAGTGGTCGCCTATCCCACCACCTCAATCGCCCGCTTCACCAACCCTTCTGGCCTAATCCCGTTAAACGCCATCAGCTCGTTTGCGGTTGCGGTTGTTTCGCCGCGTTTCCAGGCGATCGTGTCTCGCTTAGCGGTGCTGCGGAGCATGATCGGTTCCAGCATTCCGCTGACTCCCCCTGCAACACCAATCAGGGCATCGCCGCCAAAGAAGCGATCGAAGCCAGCATCATCAAGAAACTGACCGTCTGGCTCAGAGCAGGTGTCCCAGGCAACATCCGAGGAGCGATAGAGACGACGCGGACTGACCACAGAAACAATCCGTACTCCATAGCCCTGCTGCTCAAGCTGACTTGCCGCTTCAAATACGGGTAGCAAGATCATGTCGCCGACGACAGCAAAGACGATCGTTTTTGATCCGCTGCTCTCTTTAAGGACGATCGCGCCTTCCTGCAGAGCTTGACGAGTTTGCTCTAGCGTGGTGTAGATCGGCAGGGGGGACTTACTGGCGGTAATGACGATGCCTTTGTTTTGCGTCGTTAAGCCCCAGTCGTAGCAAACCTGAATACTGTTCGCATCAGGTGGAAACAGCGGGAAGACGTTGCCGTTTCGCATCATTGCCGCAAAATAAGCCTCAATTTCCGGGCGCTGGTGCGTCCAGCCATTGCGTCCTTGCTCCAGTGCGCCTGCGGTGAAGAGGGTCATTGTGGAAGGCGTGGGGCGGCGCAGTTCTGCCATCGCCTGAGTCACGGTCTGCCAGATCGGTAAGCCGTTGATTGCAAATGACTCATAAGAACACCAGAGCGTGCGTGCGCCCATAAGAGCCAAACCTGCTGCTAATCCGGCACAGGCATCTTCGCTGAGCGGTTCGTAAACCTGGCCGTCGGGCTGCTGGTTATAGAGTGGATCGATCGTCGGGTGAATAATCTTCAGCGCCTGGTTGATGTTGGCAATTCCAGACGCTTCGTTGCCGTCTGCATTGGTGACAAGATACTGGCGATCAATCTCTCCCACCTTCGCAACTAGCCGCCCCATTGCCGTGGTTGCTACTTTCTTTTCACCGCCAACCTCGTATTCTTCCAGCGGCAGTTGACCCAGATCGGGCAGCGGCAGGACTGATTCTGTCACCGCAACTTGGCTAGCAGGTCCACCCGCCGATCGCTCACAGTTGGTTCTCACCAGCTCCCAGGCTGCGGCAGGCAGGGCGCGAGATTTCAGCCCGCTCACGATGTCCGGGTTATCCAGCGTGTGATGGGCATAAAGGTTGTGAGATTTTGCCCCCCGCGCATGAACCCCTGCGCCTTTAAGCTGCTTGATGATGAATACGGTAAGTTTGCCGCTGAGCGCTGCACGTGCCGCCTCGTTCGCGCCATAGAGAACTGACTTGGTGAAGGCAAGCCGCTGCTCCCAGGAAAAAGCCGTGCTGTCTACAAATGCGCCGGGCTGATTCTGGTCATCAAAGTCTTTGGCATCGACAAGGACAACTTCCTGGAAACCATTGCCGTGCCAGTAGGCGATCATGCCTTCGTTCGTCTGCAGCGACACCATGCTGTGATGTTCCTGCGAGTAGCCGTTCCACACCAGCACGGGCAGGAAGTTGGTCACGCCGGGATACGCCGTATGGAAATGCGCCATGCTGCTCATGGGGTAAGGTTCGCCCATGCCGCCATCGCCCAGCGTGAAGGGAAACAGGATATCTCGGTGCAGCAATGCGGCTGACATCGCAAAATGCTGTCCCTGACCCAGGGGACCTGCCGGAGCCAAAATGCCCGGAATATATCCCGAAAGATGTCCCAGCAGCCCGTGCTTTTCGCGGAACCGATCGCGCAACTGCTGCACCGTCTCAATGCCCATTGCCTCCAACGATCGATCGAGGAACATCGCGCTATAGAAACCAGGCGCGTGGTGTCCCACTTCCGTCACGATGTTTTTGTGTCCCAGCATTACCAGGGCAGCGTATGCCTCAGCTTGGCTGGCAAACCCGCCCGGATGCCCGGATGCTTTGCTGCCTGTAACTTGCAGCGTCAGATAGCGCAGCGCATCGGCATAGAGCAGCGTTTGATATACCGCCGCCGCATCGGTGGGGTTGGCGATCGATTGACTTCCTTCTGCGATCGCAGGTGTTGTGCCATAGGTGTCAAACCCCGGCAGCGAATCGCCAAAGTATTGGATTCCGTCACAGAAAGCAGGCACTTGGGTTACAGCAACCATGAATTTAGATACCTCTCAAACCAGGAAGCGAGACGTTTACAAAAATGTTAGCCCGTAGCGGTTAGCCCAGCGAGGCTGAACGACCAGTTCAAAACGGCAATTCTCAATCATTTGACCTTCAATTTCAAACCATTGTCAGGAACTGCACTGAATCTTCTGCAGAATCATTTTGTCAAATCATAAAGTTTTACCGAACCTGCGATCGTTCGTTGACCGCTGGGCTACTGTTCTACAGTAGGGTGATAGCGAGGCTGGCGTTCAGTGTTCAACACCGTTTAACACCTTTCGATTGTGCAGCCAATCGCACAGTCATAGAGCAGTCAGCCGAACCGCTGATGACTTCTCATTCCTGCTAATAAAGCTATGCGCAGGATTACATTCATCTTTAAGATCCTATCGCCTGATGGAATAAGAAAAAATAGTAATTAGCTGGATGAGCGATAAGAGTTTCTTGAGGGAAACGATTGGTTTGATGCACTATCTACAGCCTTTTAGAGGCTCACCCATTCGTTTGCTCACCAGAGCAGTCGTCAGAAAAATCATCTCTAAGAAATCGTCAAAGTAATGCTCAAAGCTGAATAAACTGCTAACGCAGCGAGGAGCTTAAAGAACGAAGACAGGCAAAGGAGTTCGTAATGTGGGATAAAGTCAAACTGCGTCTTAAGGACTGGATTTCTGCCGATCCGCTCCGGGCAAAGGCGGGAGCTGACCTGGCGATCGGAAAGTTTGTCAAGGGTATTAATCTGGGTGGCGAAGCTGTGACGATCGCCGGAAATTCCTGGCTCTCCGATGAAGCTGCCCGCGCTGAGGGTCTTGTCACACCACAAGCCAACTTTCTGACGACGAACGTTGCGCCCCTGCCTCACTTGAAGTCCGAAGCAAGGCGAATGCTTAACAGCGGGGTTTATCGGCGGCATCAGCTTGAGATTGTGCAAAAGCTGCCTAATGGAGAATACAGCGTCTTTCTCTGGATAATGGAAAACTATGAGTCCAACTGGCACTGCTTTACAGTGTCTCTGGGGGAAAAGGTTGTAGAAAACAATGTGGGGCAGTTGGCGATCGGTCACTGGAAACGCTATGGAGCTTATCGGGCGATCGTCACTGACGAAACCCTGCAAATCACCATTACAGCGCAGAACCCAGACATTGATGCTCATTTAATGGGCTTGAGCATCTTCAGGCAATAAAATCTGCAAAACCTTGTCCACAAGACCCATTGCTTCAGGGAAACTGCTTCACGCCGCTCTTGCTGGTTTGTTGCTCATACCCATTGCTCGCTGTTTGCTGTTTTTTGCTATTTATCGTCTCTTGCTTCCGATTTACTGCTGACAGTCTGAGCAATTTGCGATTTGCTCTACAGCCTTTTCCAGGCTAACGAAGTATAAGAAATGGGGTACAGGGGAAAAGCCCCCCATCCCCTGCACCTAACCAGAGTGAAAAAAGCGATAGCTTGTTCAGATTAAGGACTTTCCACGTCGATCGGCGTATCAGTGAATACACGGAAACTCGCTTCACAAAGCTTAACAAATAATTGAGAAATCCACCTCAAAACCAAGCTTTCAACTGAGAAATCCTATGTTAGTCTAGTGGAGAAGAATTTCAAAAATTCATCCAATAGTCTGGATAAGCTAACCGTCTGAACCGATGGTTCAGGTGGTTGAGCTGCTAGGGTTCAGTCCTGTTTCGCTTCGCTGATGTGACGATTAACCCTTGTCCTGCTCTTTCACGCACTTGAGAGATCAGCAGGGGAAGATTTATTGAGCTAAATCTAGCCTCAGGTTTCCTGAAGATCGGTTATGCCCTTTGGTCATTGTGCCACAAGAGCGCATTAGGCTAGTTTTAGTGTCAGCTTGGCGGTTAGGTTCCTGGTGCAACTTCAGGCTGCTTGTGCAAATTGTGTGAGCAGTTCATCGCCTGTGCTGCTTTTTAATTCTTCTCCGTGAGTGTTAACACTCCGGCATATTTTTGTATTCTTATTTCTACCTTGCTCTGCCTTATGAATTACGATTCTATCCCATTGATCATTCCGGTTCTGGCAACAGGCTATCTGCTGGCAGTTTACTTACTGCTGCGGCTGGCACAGCGTTCTCGCGCTTAGTTGGTACGCAGAAAATAGCTTTGAAATCTGTGAAAACGCCCTCTATTTCAACTCCTTTTCTCCACCGAAATATAGCTTTTTTCACTTATTTTTCAATTATTTAAGGTAATGGGGTGTGAGGGATCTCTCCCCATGCAGGGGTAGAACTCTGTACGGGGAGAAAGCACCCACACCCCCTCGTACCTTGAAATGAGTGAAAAAAATGAGTGAAAAAGCTGTATCAAGCTAATTTTTAGCTCGACTTATTCTGCCATTTCAAGCGACATTAGCTGTTTTGCTAAAGTTGCAACATCAACTTGCTCCACAATCGGTAAACAGCCCAGCCACTGAACTGAAAGCTGCGCGAAAGTATCAGGACAACCGCTGACGCAAAACTGAGTCGGCAGGGCAGTGCGGGTGCTTCGCAGACCCAGCATCTCTAGCTCTTTTACCGCTGCTCTAACCTGATGCGCTGCCGGATCAACAAGCTGAATCGATCGCGGCAGGATCGATTTCAGGACAGGCGCAAGGTGCGGATAGTGAGTGCAGCCATAAACCAGGGTGTCAATCTGCTGTTCTAACAGGGGGGCAAGATACGCTTTGGCAACCTGGCGCGTATAAGGATCACGAATCCGATTTTGCTCAATCAGCGGCACAAATTCAGGACAGCCCTGCTGCCAGACCTCAACCTCAGGATTGATTTCTTGAATCGCCCGGCGATAGGCATTGCTTGCAGCAGTTGCAGCAGTTGAAATGACGCCAATGCGTTTGCCGCGCTGAACGGCTGCTCTCGCTCCCGGCAGAATGATACCCAAAATGGGGATGTCAAATTCAGCCTGCACCTGTTCCAGCACCAGAGCAGAGCTAGTGTTACACGCCATAATTACCATCTTGACGCCCTGCTGCTGCATCCAGAGCATGATTTCCCGAACAAACTGCAGGATTTCAGCTCTTGTGCGATTGCCGTAAGGAAGTCGAGCCGTGTCGCCGAAATAGAGAAAAGACTCATTGGGAAGCTGTCGATACAGCTCTCGCAGAACGGTTAAACCTCCCACACCACTATCAAATACACCAATCCGGGCACGCTGTCGATCGGTTGTGTGAGTAGCAGGCTGGGCAGAGGATTGCGGAGATTTCATAGGGTGGGATTGTATCAAGGAAACTTGAGCGAGTGCCTGCTCAGTCTGATCAGTCTGAACGGAGTTTGTAATCGAAAGTTTCATCCAGGGGACTCGATAAAAACGAGAAGAGAATGAGATCGGAGGTCATCAGCGTTAGTCGATCGGTGTGAGGAAGTTAAAACGGTTTATATAATAGACGCTACGAGTAGGGTCAAAACAGAGACAAAACGTAATCTTGTTTCACACATAGCGTTTTGAGCTAGACTGCTTGCCTAGCGAGAATCCTGAACAGACTCTTTGGTTTCTGCCACAGCGATTGCCCCATCGCTCGACGAAGCAGCCGAGGGCAGTTGGAAAGCAAGTCGCAGCAGTGGCGGCGCTACAAAGGTCGTTAAAATAACCATCACAATGATGGCAGCATCAAGGGATTCCGAGAGGACACCTGTGGCAGATCCTACGCCAGCAAACACCAGCCCCACTTCCCCCCGCGGAATCATTCCAATCCCGATCGCCAGTCGGTTGATTCCGGGTTGACCAAACACCGCCAGCCCGGTCACGACCTTCCCAATAATGGCAACAACGACTAGAAACGCAGCAATAATCAATCCTTCGCGGTTACTGGGTTCAAACGGGTTCAAGACACTGACATCCGTTTTCGCACCAACGACGACAAAGAAAATTGGCACAAAGATATCGGCGATCGGAATGACCTGTTCCCCAATCTCGTGCTGTTTCTCCGTTTCTGCCAGGATCAGCCCAGCGGCGAACGACCCCAAAATTGCCTCTAGCTGAATCGCCGCTCCAACATAGGACAGCACCAGCGCAAAGATAAACGCAGGCAAAATCAGCTTGCCTCTGGTCTGAATATTTTCGGTCAGCGCCACAAAATAAGGACTGAGCAAGCGTCCCAGCAGAACCGCACCAATCAGAAAAACACATGCGCCAACAATCAGATAAATCACATTGCCAACTTGAATCTCGCCCGTTTTTGCCAGACTTGCCACCACCGCCAGCACAATAATGCCCAGCACATCATCCAGAACGGCTGCGCCAATAATAATTTGCCCTTCTCTGGTCGTGAGGCGCTGAATCTCGGCAAGCACTTTTGCGGTAATGCCAATACTGGTTGCGGTGAGGGCAGCTCCGGCAAAAACCGCAGGAATCGCAGGAACCCCAAAGAGCAGGATAAGTCCGGCTGTGCCGATCGCAAAGGGAACCGCGACCCCAACCACCGCAACAGTCGCCGCCTGAGAACCAACCTTAATCAGCTCCTTGAGGTCTGACTCCAGCCCAATCTCAAACAAGAGAATGATCACCCCCAGCTCAGACAGCACAGAAATGACTTCGCTGATTCCAGAGGCAACAGCAGGCGTTTGCTCAGGGGTGAGACCCGATGTCGCCTGCAGAAAATCAAGCAGCAGTGAGTTCCAGGTTTGGTCGCCTGCTTGCGGAAAAACCAGAAGATTAAACGCTGAGATGCCAACAACCACGCCACCAATCAGTTCTCCAAGAACCGGGGGCAGATTCAGCCGGGCACAGATTTCACCAATCAGCTTCGACGCAAAATAAATGATGACCAGGCTCAGCAAAACGCCTGCTAAGACCAGAGGCGCATTTTCTGCTTCAGTTGCTGTAGCCAGAAGGGGAACTGGAAGCCCTGGAAGGTTAGAAATCGCCCAAGCCGCGTAATCAACCATGCTGTTGGCAGAACTCATCCAGTCTACTCTACATGGTTCTTCATATCTTGCAAAATAGCCGCAAGGGGAATATCAAGAAATTTGAACAAGTATCAAGACAGACGCTTGAGCGGAATAACGCTAAGGACTGTGAATTCAATAGTCAGGCTGCTCACACAAACACTCGATGATTCAGCGCAGGCATTTGCCGACGCACCTGTTCGAGGCGGGTTGGTTCGATCGCCGCCAGCGCAATTCCCGGCTGATCGCCTGCATCTGCCAAAATAATGCCCCAGGGATCGATAATAACGGCGTGCCCGTGAGACTGGCGCATTGCATTGTGCTTCCCCGTTTGGGCAGGAGCAATGACATAGCAGGTATTTTCGATCGCCCTTGCCTGAAGCAGTACTTGCCAGTGGTCTTTGCCCGTATACGCCGTAAACGCAGCGGGAACAAACAGCACCTCAGCTCCCATTTGAGACAGATGGCGATACAGTTCCGGAAAGCGGACATCGTAGCAGACTGAAAGCCCCAAGTGCCCCAGTTCTTTAGAAGGATAGACCGGGGGCAGGCGCATTCCGGCTAAGACGGTTTTGGATTCCTGGTAAGTGTTGCCGTCCGGCAAATTCACGTCGAACAGATGCACTTTTTCATAGCGAGATAGCTCCTCGCCGCTGCTGCCAACCAGAAGGGCTGTGTTGTAGACCTTGCCTGTTTCATTAGGAACTGGAAAACCGCCGCCTAATAGCGTGATTTGATAGCGCTGCGCCATTGTCTTCAGGAATTTTTCGCTGCGCTGGGCGATCGTCTCTGCCTGCTCGATCTTGACCTGCTCATCTCCCAGAAACGAAAAATTTTCGGGCAAACAAATGAGTTCTGCACCTTGCCGCACTGCCAGATCAATTAAATCTTCTGCCTGCGCCAGATTTTTTTCGAGGTCTGGCTGACTATTCATTTGCACCGCAGCAGCAAGGTAAGACTTCATAGGAAAAATACTCGTGACGATGACAGTTGCGTGGGGATCGCCTGGATATCCTCAGTTTAATTGGTTTACGGAACCAATCAACGGCTGCTGTAACGATTTCAAACGTTGGATAGATGTATCAGATCACCAAAACATCGCTACTTTTCCAGCTTTTACTGACTGCTTTCCCCACGCCAACCAACAGAATACCCCTTGCTTCACGAAGCATTAACGGAATTTCCTCTGAGGAAGACGAACACAAAAGTCTGAGAGGAAGCAGTTTACAGAACCTGTAATCCTGATGGACGCTGCATAAAGTCCCAGTGAATCTCGCTGTGGGCAGGTTGCGAAACCCTATCTAATCAGATTTAATTTTGTCAATACCCCATTAAGCAAGGGTTAACTGTGCATCTTGACCGTCCTTAGCCCTTGGCATCACCTGTTTTGACCGTCGTTCTTGCAGGTGATTTGGATGCAGGGATGGGATGTAAATGAGGGTGTAGCGTAAACGGGTTCATCGGTAAAGACAGCAGTAGATAAGACAGTTCGCTGCTCAGTCTTCAAAGGCATACTGCAAAAAGGCGCTCTACAGAAACACTCTAGTGTAATTTGTATCTACCAGCTGATCAGATGATTACTGCGATTAGTAATTGCGATCGCCAGCTAACCTCGTGACTGGCTAACGCAGCGACTGAAGACGGGGTGTAGAAGCCGCTTCCCTGAAGGGGCAAATTTTTCACAGCCTCTTGTTTGATTGGGGAAAAATATCGGTCGATTTTGAAGGTCAATCAGCCTGATCCGAACAGGGCAAACTTGCTTTAGCTACTCTAAGTCTGAGCAAATTTGATCTGAGTCAGCTCCAAATCAGGCATTTGATGAAAAACGTCATTGAATAAAACTCGCTTTCAGCAGATCGAAATTTGGACTGCCGCCATCAGGGATGTGCGATCTGCGCCTGGAGCACTGGCTTCAACCCACGGTTGTACAGATTTTGAGCATGATGTCAAACTTGCCCCCCTCTACAGCTTCTTTTTCGAGTCCACTTCATTTCCTGCAGCAGCATCCGCTTTTGCTCGATGCGCTCCTGATGGACTGCAACTACGACCTCGATGAGGTAACGCAACTGATCGAGCCTGCTCTGACGGCTGCCGCCCGCTGTGAGCGAACGCCTTACTATATTCAGGCGGTTGTCATTGGCAACACGCGCTTTCTGATGACAAACGCGGCACCTGATCAAACGACTGACATTACACCCCAGCCTTCAACCTGGCTGGTGGGTCGCAGCCCTGCCTGCGCGATTACGATCGCCAATCGACTCGTTTCTCGGTGTCATGCAGTGATTGGCTATCATTCGGCTTACGGGTTTTACATCACCGACTTAAGCAGCAGTAACGGCACACGGGTTAACTACCGGCGGCTATCGCCCTCGGAACGCTATTTGTTGCAGGACGGGGATTTGCTGCAGCTAGGAGGATTTAAGCTTGAGTTTTTCCTGATTTCGCAAGTCAGGCAAGCGGCAGCGATCGATGAAACGACCTGCTATTGACAACCTTTACTGCCTTAAAAATATAAACTTAAACACACAAAACAAGGGCACATCCACTGTGCCCTCCTTCTTTTTTTGAGATGCTGTTTTGTCAAGCAAGTTTGACAGAATCTACAGCATTTGAGAGCCACAGGCTCTAGCGGAAACGACGCTTACGGCGAGCCATGACCGCTTTGCGCTTGCGCTTTTCTAGCGGGGTTTCAAAATGGCGATGGCTCTTGACATCGGCTAAGATTCCCGCTTTGGAAACTTGACGCTTAAACCGACGCAGAGCTGATTCAATTCCTTCGTTTTCTCCTAAGACCACTTGGGTCATGCTTGCTGCTCCTTTAAAGATGTAAATGGGGTCAATCAAGAGAATTAGGGTTGGGGCGATCGACTCAACATCTGAAAAGACTGACGCAATCAGGACTGACAGAAGATAAACCTGTGAAACCAGCCCGCGTCAGCCGAATGACTGCTTACGATCGCTGCTAGACATTGCTGCTAGACATTGCTGCTAGACATTTTAGAAAGTCTGAATTGCTTCGGCAACTTACAGCACTAGCCTTATGAGATGCCAGACCAAACATTCTAGCCTGCTTTGCCTGGAAAAGTATAGAGGGTGGGAGAAGGGAGAAGGCTCGATCGCTGGGTGGACAAATTGGATCGTGGGAACTATGATTGCTGCTACTTTCGCTAAGCAGGATTAACCAGAGTTGAAGCGCATGATTGAGCATTTGCCGTTAGGCGAGCTGGTCGCACTGTTAGAGGCAGTTCCACTCCGCTTAGAAACAGCCCAGGAGCAGCGTCCGCTTCGCATTAGCACCGACAGTCGCAGTTTGCAGCCCGGCGATTTGTTTATTGCGCTGCGGGGAGAGCGGTTTGACGGCAACGATTATTTAACCCAGGCTCAGCAGCAAGGGGCGATCGCCGCCGTCACAGATAGCCTTCCGGTTGAAGCTATCAGCCTGCCGCTGCTGGTCGTGAAGAACGCACTTCAGGCATATCAGACGATCGCTCGCTGGTGGCGAGATCAGTTTGAGATTCCGGTGATTGCGGTGACGGGTTCGGTGGGCAAAACAACCACAAAAGAGCTGATCACAGCCGTTCTGGAAACGCAGGGAAAGGTGCTGAAAACGCAGGCAAACTACAACAACGAAATCGGCGTCCCCAAGACTTTGCTCCAACTCACCCCCGATCACAGTTTTGCCGTGGTTGAAATGGGGATGCGGGCAGCGGGAGAAATTGTGCTGTTGGCGCAGATTGCCCGTCCCACCGTGGCAGTGATCACAAATGTCGGAACGGCACATATCGGCAGGCTTGGATCAGAACAGGCAATTGCTGATGCAAAGTGTGAGTTGCTTGCGGAAATGCCTGCGGCGGGAATTGCTGTTTTGAATTATGACAATCCCCGCCTGATGCAGACTGCCGATCGCGTCTGGTCAGGAAAGACCCTCTCCTACGGGTTAAACGGCGGCGATGTCTTCGGAAACGTAACCGATGCATCCACGCTGCAAGTGAACGGCAT
>Ga0224723_1000961_pt1 | contig 18414 bp, 17 predicted proteins | sample Balambano_FR2_Me_FD_161647 | JGI IMG/M metagenome (GOLD analysis project Ga0224723, IMG submission 161647) | Freshwater sediment microbial communities from Lake Towuti, South Sulawesi, Indonesia - Balambano_FR2_MetaG | ecosystem: Environmental > Aquatic > Freshwater > Lake > Sediment | place...
CGTCGTCGGTCGAGTGACCTTGGTCGTGGACGACGCTTCGCCCACCACCGCCTTGGACGACAGCCTCGCGAACCGGCTCGGCGCCTACGCCGCGAGCGTCCGCGCTCGCGCTGACGTCCCGTGGATCGCCGATCTGGAGCAGCTGCCCGAGGCGATCCCGCTGCGTGAGGGCGGGCGAACTGGGCGAGTGGTCCTGGTGGAACGGACGGTGACCGGGACGGACTGGGTGCGCCCGGCGTCCGAGATCGACACCGACCGGGTCGCGCTCTACGGGTTCAAGGGCGGCGTCGGCCGGTCGACGGCGACCTTCCTCCTCGCCGAGCACCTGGCGCTGCGGGGCCTCTCCGCCCTCGTCGTCGATCTCGACCTCGAATCCCCGGGGGTCGGGACGCTCGTCCAACCGGACGAGGCATTGCCCGACCACGGCATCGTCGACCACCTCGTCGAGGACGCGGTCGGCTCGAGACACGAGCTGGACCTCGTCACCCGGAGCAGTCGAGCGCGGTCGGCGGGCAACGGCGAGGTGTGGCTGGCCCCGGCGCGGGGCAGGGCGAGGGACGGCTACACGTACCTGCCGAAACTGAACCGCATCTACGCCGACGTGCCGGCTAGCTCCGTGGGCGACCGTCCGAGGTCGTTCGCCGATCGGCTGGACCGAGCCGTCACGGCGTGCGAGGACCAGGTGGAACGGCGCAGCCGCCGACCGGACGTCGTGCTGCTCGACAGCCGTGCCGGGATCCACGACATCGCGGCGGTCGCCATCACACGCCTGGCCGACCTCAGCCTTCTGTTCGCGGCGGACACGCCCGCCACGTGGGCCGGGTACCGGGAGCTGTTCGCCGAGTGGGCGAGGCGACCGCCACAGGCTCGCCTGCTGCGGGACCGTCTCAAGATGGTCGCCGTCCATCTCACGACGGCGGACGAGAAGCGACAGAGCCAGCTGACCCGGTTCCGGGACCACGCCCAGGAGTGCTTCGCCGACACCCTCTACGACGACGTCACCGCCGACACCACGACGGACGACTACCTGTCCCCGGCACCTGACGACGTCACGGCCCCCCATTCGCCGCTTCCGATCCCCCACCTCGCCCCGCTCGTCGGCCTCGACCCGGGTCGGACCGCGTGGCAGAACGACTCGTTGATACAAGACGCGTACTCGGAGTTCACCTCAGGGGTTCTCGAACTGATCGGACCGCTGCCATGACCATCCGGCCGTCCCAGTATCGCGAGCTCGTCCTGGCCGCGCTCCCCCCCGCCACCGACAACGAGACGTTCGAGGTCACCCGAAGGACGCTCTACACGCCGGAGTCCCACCGAAGTGCTCTGGACCCGGACGTCACCCTCGTACGCGGCGCCCGCGGGGTCGGGAAGTCCGTGTGGTTCGGTGCGCTGCTGGACGAGGAGCAGCGGAAGCTGGTTGCGGACTCGTTCCGGTTCGCCCGCCTCGCGCGCGTCACTCCCCACCCGGGTTTCGGTCTCCGGCTGAGTCCGCACTATCCGAGCGAGTCGGGTCTGGCCGCATTGATGGCGGCCGGTCACGACCCGGATCACATCTGGTCCGCCGTGCTCGTGGAGGCCCTGACCCGCTCTTCCGGGTCCTGGAACGACAAGGTCGAGCGAGTACGCACCGATCCGCAGGTGGTGGACGCCGCCCTGTCGGCGGCGGACCGCCGGGCGGCGGGGCTCGACATCACACACCTGCTCGTCTTCGACGCCCTCGACCGGCTGCACGCGGACCGTTCGACCAACGACCGCCTGGCCACCGGAGTCCTGAAACTCGGTCTGCGCCTCCGCACGACCGTCCGAAACGTTCGCGCGAAGGCTTTCGTCCGGCCCGACATGGCTGACCGTGTCCTCCGCGACTTCCGCGACGCCTCGAAGCTGGAGGCCAACGCCGCATCCCTGTCATGGACGCCGATGAGCCTGTACGCACTGCTGTTCCAATGGCTCGGCAACAGCGATCACCCGCACGCGAAGGCATTCCGCAAGGAGACGAACAACGACCGCGAGTGGTCCTCCGCGGCTGGTCGGGTCACCGTTCCCGACCGCCTGGGAAGCGACCGGGGGCTGCAGCAGAAGGTGGTCGACGCGATCACCGGACCTCACATGGGACCGAATCCCAAGCGCGGGGCGACGTACACGTGGCTTCCGAACCACCTGATGGACGGCAACCACCAGGCAAGTCCGCGGAGCTTCCTGAGCGCCGTCCGGCACGCCGCAGCCGAGTCGGCCGATCATCACGGCGACCACAGCCACGCCCTCCACTGGGAGGCGATCAAGGTCGGGGTCCAGCACGCGTCGCGCATCCGGGTGCGCGAGATCACCGAGGACCTGCCGTGGGTCAGCGCCCTCATCCAGCCCCTGGCCGGTCAGCAGGTCCCGATCGAGCAGTCCGCCGTGGTCGCGATATGGGACGCCGAGGGCACCGCCGCACGGCTGGCGGAACCCCCGCCGCCGACCGGCGACGCTCAGGGCGAAGTCTCGGTCCGCACCGGGCCGCGGTCTCTCGACCCTGCCGACCTCGTGGATGAGCTCATCGAGATCGGCGTCATGACACGCCGGGCGGACGGTCGACTGGACCTGCCCGACGTCTACCGGGTCGCGTTCGGTCTCGGCCGGAAGGGCGGGGTCCGGCGGGTCAGCCGGTGACGACGGACGGTGGTCCTGCCCTCGGGCTCGTGTGGGGCGTCACTCTCAACGGGAGCGTTCGCGGGCAGCCAGCCGCGAACCACGGGGTCAGCGTTCTGCCGGTTGAATCTTGAGCGTTCTGCCTACTAGCGAAGCAGCGTTCTGCCTACTAGCGAAGCAGCGTTCTGCCGGTTAGCCTCCCATCGTGACTGGTCTGCTGCGTCGACACGCCGTCGCCGTCGTGCGCGACATGCTGCAGGTGTTCCGGCTGGTCATCGTCAACGGCGCTCGTCAGAGCGGGAAGTCGACGCTCGTCGACGACCTCCTGGGGCTGCCGGCGGGATCCCGCTTCACCCTCGACGATCCCGCGGTCCGCGGGCTCGCGTCGGACGACCCGGTCGGGTTCCTGGCGAGCCTGCCGCGCCCCGCGGCTATCGACGAGTTCCAGCGGGCCGGGCCGGACCTCCTGCTGGCCGTCAAGCAGGCCGCCGACCGTGACCGCAGCCGCGGTCAGCTCCTGCTCACCGGATCGGCCAGCTACCTGGCCGGGCGTGACGTCACCGAGACCCTTGCCGGGCGGACCGGACGACTCGTGCTGTGGCCGTTGTCCGGCGGCGAGCGGCGGGGCGTGCGGGAGACGTTCGTCGACCACCTCTTCGAGCCTTCGGCGTGGCCGCCACCGTCGACGGTCCCGGTCGACCGCGCCGGGCTGGTGGACGAGGTGATCACCGGCGGGTACCCCGAGGTCGTCGCCGAGTCCCTCACCGAACGCCGGCGGGCGCGCTGGTACGAGTCCTACATCGCCGATGTCGTCTCACGGGAGGCTCTCCGTCCGGTGGCCGACGTCCGTGCCGAGCTGGACCTTCGGCGGGTGCTGCGTCTGCTCGCCGCACGAACGGGTCAGGAGCTCGTCCTCGCCGACCTTGCTCGTGACGCCGAGCTCCACCGGGACACCGTTTCGTCCTACGTGTCCCTGCTGCAGGCCCTGTACCTGATCTTCGAGGTGCCGGCCTTCGCCTCCAGCGCCACGACCCGGGCCAAGCGACGGCCGAAGGTGTGTCTCACCGACTCCGGCCTCGCCGCCCACCTGGCCAACGCGGGCACCGCCACGTTCGGCCCGGGCGGGGACGGCGTCCTGGCCGGCGCGCTCCTGGAGACCGCCGTGGTGGGCGAGGTCGCCAAACAGGCCACCTGGAGCGACCACCTCGTCGATCTCTCGCATTTCCGCGACCGGAACGGCCCCGAGGTGGATCTCGTGGTCGAGGACCGCCGGTCGGGCAGGTTCGCCGGGATCGAGGTGAAGCTGACGGCGTCGCCCTCGACCACGCACGCCCGCCATCTGGCCCTGCTGCGGGACCGCGCACCTCACCGCTTCACCGTAGGCCTCGTCCTCCACTCCGGCGCCCGGACCCTGCCCCTCGGGGATCGGCTGTGGGCGGTTCCCGTCACCGCGCTCTACCGCGACGACCCGGCCGGATCCCCCGGTTGACGCAACCGCGACAGGTCCACCCGTCACAGTGGGCACCATGACGGCCCCGACCGAGGACCGCGTCCGGGCGTCCGGACCGTCCGGGGCCGTCCCGTCGGCCGGGCGCCGCCTCGCCCGGCGGGTGTCGCTCGGCGTCGCCGCCGTGGCGGGGGTGCTGCTGCTGGCGCTGCTGAGCATCTGGCTGGTGCTGGCGGTGTGGCCGACCGACGACGTCGAGGTCCTCGACGTCGACGTCGAGGTGGGCGCCCAGCAGCCCGGTCCCGACTTCGGACTCCGCGGCCCCGGGGAGCTGGAGAGCTTCGGCCAGTCGGTGGACCTGCGGGCGGTGGAGGTGACCGGCCCGGTGCGGCCGTACCTCGGCACGGCGATCCAGCCGTACGACCTCATCCGGATCGCGACGACGCCGGGGGCTTCCGAGGAGGCCGGCAACGAGCTGGTGGACGCCTTCGCCCGGTGGGCGCTGCTGCGGACGCCGGCGGTGCTGGCGACGGGGCTGGCGCTGATGGTCGCGGCGGTCGCCACGCTGTCGTTCGTCGGCGTCCTGCCGCCGCTGCACCGCGGGTCCTGGCGCCGGTACGCGGCGTCCGCGCTGGCCGGGACCCTCGGCGTGGCGGTGGTCTGGGGCGCCTGCCTGGCGTCGGCCGCGCTCGGGTCGCAGCGGCTGGCCCAGGTGGAGTCGATCGAGGACGTCTTCGACTACGACGTGCTCGGGACGTCGCCGACCCCGGTGGGAGCGCCCCGCGACGGGGTCGAGGTCGTGGTCGTGGGGGACTCGCGGGCGGCGGTCTACGGCGGCCCGCCGGTGTCCGGGGCCACTCCCGAGGACCTGGCGTGCCGGCGCAGCCGGGACTCGCTGGCGGCCCAGATCGAGGCGCTGCTGCTGGCCGCCGACTGGCGGGCCGACAACCTGGCGTGCCTGGGCGCGACCGTCGAGGAGGGGCTGCTGCAGCCCCAGAGGATCGAGGGCCGCGAGGTCCCGCCCCAGGTCGGGGTGCTCAAGTCGATCCGCGACCCGGAGGTCGTCGTCGTGTCGGTCGGCCCCAACGACGTGTTCTGGGGTCCCATCGTCGGCAGCTGCTACGTGACGACGTGCAACGTGTCGGCGTTCGGGCCGACGGTCAACTCCCTGCTCGCCGACTTCCGGCGGTCCTACGACGACCTGCTGGCAGACCTCGCGGGCCTGGAGGCGGCGCCCCAGGTCATCGTGGTCGGGGCCTACGCGCCGTTCGCCCCGGGCCTCACGTGCGAGGACACCCGCCTGCCGGACGGCACCGGGTCGCTCACCGCGGACGAGATCGCCAGCGTCGAGGACTGGCGTTCCCGGCTGAACGCCATCCTGGCCGACGGCGCCGACCGCCGGGACTTCGCCTACGTCGAGCCGGCCCTGCGGCCGCTGTGCGTGGCCGACCGGACCGGGCTGGGTCCCGACATCTGGCCGCTGGAGTCCGACCACCGGTTCCACCCGACACCGGTCGGCGTGCTGAAGACCGCGACCGCGGTCGTCGACGCCATCGACCCCGCCCGCTTCGAGGAGCAGGCGGCGGAGGACGAGGCGGAGGACGGCGACACCACCACCGACGACGCCGACGAGGACGACGCCGACGAGGGCCGCGGCGCTGCGACGCCGGCCGGCACGACGACGCCGGCGGGCTGACGGCGGCTCACGACCGCAGCCGCTCCTCCTCGGGTGCGGGCCCCGCTGTCACCGTCGCGGCTCGGGCGTTGTCCGGACCGGAGGATCCGCCTACCGTCGTGGTCATGGTGTCGCCCACCGCCCGGACGTGGGCGACGGCCGGCGGAGTGGCCCTCGTCGTGGGCGGCGGGGCGGCGGTGGTGCTCGGCATCGTCGCCCTGGCCCGGCCGAGCGCCGCCTTCGGGGTGCTGGGCCTGGCCTTCGGGCTCTGGCTGCTGTCGGAGGGCCTGTCCCGGGTCACCCTGGCCGCCCGGTCCCGGTCGTCGCCCCGGTGGTACCGCGCCCTGTCGGGGGTGCTCGGGGCGGCGCTGCTGGTCGCCGGAGTGGTCGCCCTGGCGAACCTCACCCGCTCGGCCGAGGCGCTCGCCCTGCTCGTCGGCGTCGGGTTCGCGGTCGCCGCGGTCGTCGACGTCGTCCTCTGGCTCGCCGCCCGGGGCCGCGGCGGGGTGCTCCTCGGCCTGGCCGTGGTGCATGCCCTCGTGGCCGTCCTCTTCCTCACCAGCCCGGGGGCCGGCCTCACCGTCGTCACCGTGCTGCTGGGCGTCCTGCTGCTGATCGTGGGCCCGGGGGCGATGGCCGCCGGCGCCGCACTGTGGCGGCTGGGCCGCCTGGTCGGCCGGCGCCGGGACGACAGCTCCGACGACATGCGGGTCATCGAGGCCGAGATCCTCTAGCCGGTCGGCACCCGGACCGCGACGTCGGGATGCAGGGCGGCGAGGCCGCCGTCGAAGGTGGCGAGCCGCCCGCCGCGGCCGCGGGCGAGCCCGGCCAGGTAGGCGTCGGTCACCTGCCGGTGCCCCACCACCCCCTCGAGCCGGACGTCGAGGTACGACACGTCGTCGGACCAGAAGTCGTGCCGATCATGCTGGACGAGGAACCGCACGAGCGCGCCCTGGGGGAGCTCAGGCGCGCTCCGCGACGGCGGCGAGCGCGCCGCCGGTGTGCAGGCTGTCCAGCGCTCGCAGGTACGACCTCGTGAAGCGCGGGTCGTCGACCAGGTCGCCGAACAGGTCCCGGTCCCGCAGGAACGCCAGCGGGTCCGCCGCCTGCCGGGCCGCGGCCGCCGTCACCCGGTCGCGCAGGCGGTCGACGACCTCGATCGGTCGGCCCTGCTCGTCCACGCCCTCGGCGTAGCGTGCCCAGGCCGCGATGACGAGCGCCGCCCGGTCCACGGCGCCGCCCGCGGCCAGCCGTGCCGTCACCACGGGGACCAGCCAGGTCGGGATCCGGTCGGAGCTGTCGGCGCACAGCCGCGCCAGGGTGTCGCGGATCTCGGGGTTGGCGAACCGGTCGAGCAGGGTCGCCTTGTACCCGTCCAGGTCGACCCCGGGGACCGGCGGCAGCGTCGGGGTCGCCTCGTCGTCCATGTAGCCGCGGAGGAACCGGGCGAAGACCGGGTCGGCGGCGACCTCGTGGGCGTACCGGTACCCGGCGAGGTACCCGAGGTACGCCATCGCCTGGTGCGACGCGTTGAGCAGGCGCAGCTTCATGAGCTCGTACGGCCCCACGTCCTCGACCAGCTGGACGCCCGCGGCCTCCAGGGGCGGGCGGCCCAGCGGGAAGCGGTCCTCCAGCACCCACTGGAGGAACGGCTCGCACACCACCGGCCAGCGGTCGGCCACCCCGAACCGCGCGGCGAGCTGAGCCCGGTCGTCGTCCGTCGTCACCGGGGTGATGCGGTCGACCATCGAGTCCGGGAACGCCACCGCGGTCGCCACCCAGTCCCCCAGCTCGGGGTCGCGCAGGGCGGCGAACGCCGACATCATGCGGCGGGCGACGTCGCCGTTGCCCCGCACGTTGTCGCACGACATGACGGTGAACGGTGCGAGCCCGCGGGCCCGGCGCCGCGCCAGCGCCTCCACCACCAGACCGAACGCCGTCCGCGGCACGGCCCGGGGCGCGAGGTCCGCCCGCAGGCCCGGGTCGTCGGCGTCGAGCCGGCCGGTCACGCGGTGGACGTGGTACCCGCCCTCGGTGACCGTGAGCGAGACGATCCGGGTCGACGAGTGGGCCATCCGCTCGACGACCGCCTCGGGGTCGTCCGGTGCCAGCAGGTAGTCGACGATCGAGCCGACGACCTGCGGTTCCAGCCGACCGTCGGCGTGCTTCACCACCACGGTGTACAGGTGATCCTGGGCGGTCAGTGCGTCGCGCATCCGGACGTCCCCCGGCAGGACGCCGACCCCGCAGATCCCCCAGTCGGACGCCAGTCCCCGCCGCAGCAACCGGTCGACGTACACGGCCTGATGGGCGCGATGGAACCCGCCCACGCCCAGGTGGACGATCCCCGTCGTCACCCGGGACCGGTCGTACCCGGGAGCCGCGACGGCCGGCGGCAGGTCCGTCACGGCCGCTGCGGAGAGGGCGACGGCAGGCACGGTCACGGCGCCGTCCTCCGCTCGCGCGGGGGCCTGGCTGGCGGGAGGCGCCGGGTGGCACGATCCGGGGAATGGCGACCCGCCGCCCCGGGGCACTCGTCGGCCGGGGGAACACCTCGGACATCGTCGAGTGGGGCGCCGGTCGCGTGGCCAAGGTCCTGCATCACGGGATCCCCGCGGAGTGGGCGGGCATCGAGGCCTCGACGATCCGGCTGGTGCGGGCCGCGGGATTGCCGGCGCCCGAGGTGCACGACGTCGTGACGGTCGGCGCCCGGCCCGGGATCGTCATGGAGCGGGTGACCGGCCCGTCGCTGTGGGAACTCATGCTGGCGGCGCCGGCGCAGGTGCCCTCGCTGACCGCCACCCTCGTGGGGCTGCAGGCCCGGCTGGTCCGGACGCCCGCCCCGGACGGCCTGTCGTCGGTCGTGTCCCGGCTGCGGCGCCAGGTCCGCCGGGCCCCGATGCTCGCCCCCGCCGAGCGGAGCGGGATCGCGCGCGCCGTGGCGGACCTGCCGGACGGGTCGGCGCTGTGCCATTTCGACCTCCACCCGGACAACGTCCTGCTGGGGGACTCCGGCCCGGTCGTCGTCGACTGGTTCGACGCGGCCGCCGGGGAGCCGGCCGCGGACCTCGCCCGGTCGTGCGTCCTCATGGACCCCGCGACCGCGGTCGGCCGCCTGCGCCAGGCGCCCCCCGACGTCCTCGACCGCGTGTCCCGGGAGTACCGCGGCCGCGTGGTCGACGCCCTCGGCGTCCGACCGGAGGAGCTGGACCGCTGGCGGCGTCCGCTGCTCGCCGCCCGGCTCACCGAGCCGCTGCCGGGTCACGTCCGCCGCGCCACCCTGCGGGCGCTGCGCGCCCCCGCCAGCGGGACCGACGGCGCCGACGCCGGCCGGCCGCTCACGCACGGATGACCATCGGTCCGAGCGCCTGCACCGCGGCCACCTCGTCCTCCGGGGCGAGGGAGTCCGTGACCACGGCGTCGACCTCGTCGATCGTCGCGATCCGGTGCAGGTAGTCGCTGCCGAACTTCGAGTGGTCGACCAGCACGATGGCCCGGCGCGCGGCCGCGAGCATCGCCCGCTTGATCTCGACCTCGTCGCGGTGGGGCGTGGTGAAGCCTCGGGTGCTCGACACCCCGTCCGACCCCAGCACCGCGAGGTCCACCGACATGGTCGACAGCTCGGCGACACCGGTGGGGTCGACGAGGGCCAGGGTGGCCTTCTTGAGCGCCCCGCCGAGCATGATGACCTCGACCGACTCGTTGGACGCCAGGACCTGGACCACCGGGATCGAGTTCGTCACCACGGTGAGCCGCCGGTCGTGCGGCAGCAGTCCCGCGAGCTGCGCCGCGGTGCTGCCGGAGTCGATGATGACGGACTCCTCGTCGGCGACCTCGTCGAGGGCGCGCTTGGCGATGCGGTACTTCTCGTCCGGGTGCTGGCTGCCCCGCACCGTGAGGCTGGGTTCGTACCGCCAGCGCTGCCACGGCACGGCGCCGCCGTGGACCCGGCGCAGCCGGCGCCGCTCCTGCAGCGTCGCGAGGTCGCGGCGGATGGTCTCGGTGGTGACCCGGAAGCGCACGGCCAGGTCGCCGACGTCGACCCGGCTCTCGGCCATCGCGAGGTCGAGGATCCGTTCCTGCCGCTCGTAGCGCGACAGCGAGACCCCGGCCTCGGGATCGGCGTCGTCGGTCGTCACGGCGTCCCCCTCACTTGATCGCTCCCATGGCCAGTCCGCGGATCATGCGCTTCTGTGCCACCCAGCCGGCGAGGACGACCGGGATCGTCGCCAGCGTCGACGCCGCGGACAGCTTGGCGAGGAAGTTGCCCCGGGTGCTGACGTTCGACGTCACCCAGATGGGCACGGTGGAACCGTCGGCGGGATTGAGCTGGACGGCGAGGAAGTACTCGTTCCAGGCGAAGATGACGCACAGCAGGGCGGTGGCGGTGAGGCCGGGCACGACGATCGGCAGCATGACGTCGACGATCTGGCGCCGCAGGTTCGCCCCGTCCAGCTGTGCGGCCTCGATGAGTTCGTGCGGCACCTCGCTGAAGAACGACCGCAGCATCCACACGGCCAGCGGGAGGTTCATCGCGGTGTAGAGGACGACGAGGACGACGCGGGTGTTGAGCAGCCCCAGGGACTCCGCGATGACCCACAGCGGGAGTATCGCGCCGACGACGGGCAGGAACTTCGTCGAGATGAAGAAGAACAGCACGTCGCGCCACTTCGGGATCGGCCGGATCGCCAGCGCGTACGCCGCCGGGATCGCCAGGGCCAGGACCAGGACGGTCGACACCGCGACGACGACGATCGAGTTGGTGAACGCCTCGGTGAAACCGAGCAGGCCCGGGGAGCCGGCCGTCACCTCGCGGTAGCGGTCGAGCGTGGGGGTGAAGACGAGGGTGGGGCTGGTGTTGGCGTCGATCTCCTCCTTGAACCCGTTGACCACCATCCAGAACACGGGGAAGAAGAAGAGCAGCGCCGCCGCCCAGGCCAGCAGGGCGGTCCCGACGCCGGTGGGGGACCAGGCACGCGCCCTCACGCCGAGGCCTCCTTGCTGATGAGCCCGGACAGCAGCCGCAGGGCGAAGTTCGCGATGACGATGGAGGCGAGGACGACGATGATCGCGTAGGCCGAGGCGAGCCCGAACTCCCAGCCGCCCCCGATGGACCGCTGATAGACGAAGAAGGGCACGTTGGTCGAGCCGGGCCCGCCGCCGGTGATGACCTCGACGTGGTCGAAGACCTGGATGAGGTAGATGGACCCGAGCAGGATCCCGAGCTCCAGGTAGGGCCGCAGCAGCGGCAGCGTGATCCACCGGAAGATGCCGAACCCGCCCGCCCCGTCGACCCGCGCCGCCTCGAGGACGTCGGTCGGCTGGCCCTGGAGACCGGCGAGGACGATGAGCATCATGAACGGCGCCCACTGCCACACGAGGACGGTGACGATGCTCCACGTCGGCGCCTGCTGGACGAAGGACACGGCGTCGAGGCCGACCCCGGTGAGGATCCAGTTGAGGACGCCGAACTGGGTGCTGAACATCTGGTTGGTCCACACCAGCCCGGCGACGACCGGCATGACGAGGAACGGCGTGATGAGCAGGGTGCGGACGATGCCCCGCCCCGGGAAGCTCCGGTCGAGCAGCAGCGCCAGTGCGGTCCCCACCACCAGTGACCCCAGGACCGCCGACACCGTCATGACGACGCTGGTCCCCACCGCCTCGAGGAAGAACCCGTTGGTGTAGCCCTCGAGGTAGTTGGCGATCCCCACGAACGTCTGCGGGGTCGGCGGGACGACCTTCCAGTCCGTGAGGCTGTAGTAGAGGCTGAAGAGGAACGGCACCTGGGTGACGACGACCGTGAAGACGAGCGCCGGGAGCAGCGGGAGCCGCCGTGACCACGGGTTCTCCCGGCGCCGCCGCGGGGCGCCGGGCGCGCGGCCCGGGACCTGCGTCGCGGTGGGGCGGTCGGCGATGGTCACGGCGGCCTCCTCTGCTGGTGGGGTGGGTCCGGTGGTCCGCGGACCCGGCCGGGCCTAGCTGCTCACCTCGGAGGCGATCTCCTGGCAGGCGGCGAGCGCGTCGTCGACGGACACCCCGCCGGCGATGGCCGCCGAGAACTGCTCCGTGCACCGGGTGCCGACGTCCTGGAACTCCGGGACCCCCACGAACTGGACGCCGGGCAGGCCCGGGCGCGGGGTGGTGCCGGGGTCGTCGATCGGGGCGGCGAGCATCGCGTCGAGGGTGCGGTCGGCGAAGGCGGCCGCCGCCTCCTGGTACTCGGGGTTGTCGTACGTCGACTGCCGGGTGCCGGGCGGCACCGCCGCCCAGCCGCCGGACAGCTCCTCACCGGCGGCCTCGATGTACTGCCGGCTGGTCGCCCAGCTCACGTACTCCCAACTGGTCCCGGGGTCCGGGGCGTTCTCCGGGATGGCCAGCGCCCAGGCCCACAGCCAGCCCGAGGCGTCGGTCTCGGCCACGGGGGCGAGGGCGTAGCCGTTGAGTCCGGCGACGGCGCTGTCCTCGGCCTCCAGCAGGCCCGCGGCGACCGTGGCGTCGTACCACATGGCCACGCGCCCGTCGAGGTAGAGCGACAGGCACTCGTTGAAGCTGGCGTTGGCCGCGTCGTCCTGGCCGGCGTCGTTGACGAGGTCGACGTAGAAGTTCAGGGCCTCGGCGAACTCGGGCTGGTCGACCTGGGCCTCGCCGATGGAGCCGTCGTCGTTCGCCGCCCACCAGGTGCCGCCGAACGTGTTGAGGACGGTGGTGAAGGAGGCGCCGAGGTCGCCCCAGCCGGGCTTGCCGCGCAGGCAGATGCCGGCGACGTCGTCGGAGTCCACCGCCCGGGCGATCTCGGCGACCTCCTCCCAGGTGGGGGCGTCCGGCATGGTCTGCCCCGCCGCCTCGAGCAGGTCCTCGCGGTACATGAGGAAGGACGACTCCGCGTAGAAGGGTGCCGCCCACAAGCCCTCGTCCGTGGACAGGCCCGACCGCACCGCCGGGATGATGTCGTCGACGTCGTAGTCCTCGTCGGACTCGGCGTACTCGTCGAGGTCGGCGAGCCAGCCGTTCGCCCCGAACTGCGGCGCCTCGTACATGCCGATCATGACGACGTCGAACTGCTCTCCCCCGGCGCCCACGTCGCGGGTGACGATCTCGCGGAGGTTCTGCTCCTCGAGGATGGTGTAGTTCACCGTGATGCCGGTGTCCGCGGTGAAGAGCTCGGGGGTCAGCGCGGCGATGTCCTCCATCTGCGGGTTGCCGACGACAGCGACGCTGATCTCGCGGTCGCCGCTCTCCCCGCCCGGGGCGTCGGAGGCGTCCTCTCCGCCGCAGGCTGCGACCCCCGCCGCAGCCAGCGCAACGGTGAGGGCACCCAGGACCGGCGGCCGCAGGCGGCCGCGTGTGATCTCGGCGATCGTCATGGACCTTCTCTCCTCGGTTCGGGCCGGTGCGTCCAGGGCGCCGACCGGGTGGCGATACATGCCCGTTTGTGTGGGATCACAGGACGAGATCAGACGTGGCGGGAGCAGGACGCACACGCGGGACGACCCGAAGCGAGCAGGACGTCGATGTCGTCGCTGCTCAGGCATCCTCGCCTCACTTCGTCTGCTCGCGTCCGTGCGACTGATCCACACTGACGGGCAGGACTCTAGCTGTGTTTGTGTTGGTTTTCAAGAGTCGATCGACCGGTCGCACGCGCCGGACTATCGACGGCACGGGTCGACGGGGCGAGTCGACCGGGGCGAGTCGACGCGGCAAATCGACCGGGCTCCGGGTCGTGGCACAGTGCAAGTTGCAGACTGCAACCATCCCCGAATGGGAACCGTGCCCGGACGGCCGGGACCGTCGGGCGTGGCCACTTCGCCTACGCGGATTCGAACCGATCCGTGAGAATCGTCGCCAGCACGGCTGCCGCCGTCCGGCTCTGCCGAAGCACCAGGCCGGCACACCGTCCCCGGCGCCCAGGGAGAGGACGTACCGGTCGGTCACGGCGACCAGGCACACGGCGCCGACGGCGGTCCGGACTCTGCAGTCTTCGAACGTGCCGCCGACGACCGTGGAGCCGATCTGCTGCGCCAGGGCGACGACGGCGGCCGTCATGGCCGCGATCTCGTCGGCCGTAACGGTCGGGGCTCGACGACGACGACGAGGCCGTCACTGCTGGAGAGGACGGCGCACTGGACGTCCGGGACGTCGGCGCGCAACACACCGGACGCCCGGCGCGGGCCCGGAGCCCGGGCCGGTGGCCACGAGGGAACTCCAGACCGGACCGGGGTCGTCGGGGGCCGGCGGCTGGGCGGCGGCCCCGCCCATGGTCACACGACGAGACGCTCGGCGATGGTCGCCAACTGCCGACGGGCCATGGCGAGGTTGGACTGCTGGCGGTTGAGGGCCAGGTATAGGAAGGGCCCGCTGCCCGAGCCGGAGGCGAGCGGTCGGATGATGTGGTACTGCCCGGACAGCGTGATGAGGATGTTCTCGATGGGCATACCGAGACCGAGCCGCTCGGCAGTGCGCATCTTCGCCCGGACGACGTCGGTGTTTCCCGCCGCCGCGACCTCAAGGTCTATCTCCCGGCCGCCAGCGACCCCGAGGGTCATGCCGCTGCCGTAGTCGACGAGGGCGACGCCGATGGCGCCGTCGACCTCCATGGCTTCCTTGAGGCTTTCGGTGACGTTCCCCCTGGGTGCTCCCTCTGCGCGCTGGACACGACGCGGACCCGGCGCGACGGAAGGGCAACCTCCGGCGTCGCACGATCCTCGTCACCTGACGGGTCACGGCGCCTCTTCGAGAACCAGATACCGCGCCGAGGACCCTCCACCGCGCGAAGCATGCGGCATTCCCAAATTGCCCCGCAAGTGCACATAAAGGGACACCACCCGACTTCGCCAGCGGTCACCGTGAGCCACATCATGCGAGGCGCGCCAGTCGTTCGGCACCGACCAGGAATGGCCCTCGCCGCCTTCCGCGGACACACGCAGCCGCGCCACGGCGGAGCTGCTCAGTGACGGCCGGTCACAGGACCTTCATGGCGGCGTCGGTGTCGGCGAACGCCGTGCTGGTGCGGTTGAGGTAGTCCCGCATCGTCTGCAGCTCATCGACGCACGCCGTAGCGGCATTGTTCCAACGTTCCGCCGCCTCGGCGAAACTGCCCGACGCGGAGTCCGTGACGAAACCGCTGCTCGTCAGATCGGTGATCTGCCCGCGGATCCGGCTGAGTATCGCGACGAGTTCGCCGTGGCTCGCGACGAGCGCCTGCGCCTGAGCGGCGAGTGCCTCGTGATCGACGTGCACTTGCTGACCGGCCATAAATCTCTCCTCACGGTGTCGCAGCGGCCAGCGGTCGCTGCCTCTCTGGCCCGGACCGGAAAGCCCGGTCCGCGGACGTTAGGCCGTCTCTCCAGACGCTGCCCGGCCCGGGTGTCGCTACCTAGCGGCCCGAGCTAGGTAGCGACCCGGAGCCGCTTACCTTGCCGACGACGGGAACCGCCGGGCCCGGACATACCACGACCGGAGGAAGCGCGCATGACCGTGACAGACGGCCGCCGCGTGGGCAGCCCGACCCGGTCACGCCCGGGCGGCGCGTCCGCCGATTCCGGGGCGGTCAGGGGGGCGCCCCTGTCGGCACGGGCTCCCGAACGCCTGCCCGCCCCGCCGCGGGAACGCCGGCCGGCCCTCGTCACGCTGGGGGTCCTCCTAATCGCCGGCGGGGCACTCGCCGCAGGGCTGCTGGCGCTCCAGCTCGACGAGCGCCGCCCGGCTCTGGTGGCGGCACGTGACATCGCCGCTGGCGAGCAGATCACCGCGGACGCCCTCACCGAGGCGCCGGTGGCGGCCGACGGCGTGGAACTGATCCCCGCCGCTGCGGTCGACCAGGTGATCGGCACCTACGCGCTGTCAGCGATCCCGGCCAGGCGACTGCTCGACACCTCGATGCTGGCCCGCAGCGGCTTCCTCGCCGCCGGCCAGGCGGCCGTCGGGATGGCGGTGCCGCCCGGTCGGCTGCCGGCCGAGGGCCTGCAGTCGGGAGACCGGGTGTCGGTGGTCTCGGTGCCCGAGGGCGGCCAGCCCACCGAGGTCACCGGCGACGCGGTCGTGTCCGCGGTCGGCGCTCCGAACAGCGGCGACGGCAGGCTCCCGACCGGCCCCGGCGGCGAGGGCAGCGAGCTCGTCACCCTGGTGGTCCCGCGGTCCGAGGCCACCGATGTCGCTGCGGCCGCCGTCGAGGGCTCGTTCTCGCTGGTCCTGCTCGAGCGGGGTAGCTGACGTGCTGGTCGCGCTCGTCTCGGCGAAGGGCTCGCCGGGAGTCACGACGGCCGCGGTCGCCCTGGCCGCGGTCTGGCCGCAGCAGGCCGTCCTCGCCGACCTCGATTCCGCAGGCGGAGACCTCGCGATCCGTTATCACGGCCCGCACGGCGAGCCGCTGCAGCCGGAGACCGGCGTCATCTCCCTCGGGGCGGCCTTGCGGCGGAGCGCGACGACGCCGCTCACCGACCACGTCCAGCTCCTCGCGGGCGGCATCCCCGTCCTCGCAGGCGTGTCCGGCCCGCAGCAGCTGGCCGGGATCGGGCCGGTCTGGCAGCACCTCGCCCGGTCGCTGCGAGACGCGCCGACGGACGTGCTGGCCGACTGCGGGCGCCTGGCCGGAGCCTCGCCGGTCGAGAGCGTGGTCACCGCGGCAGACCTGATCGTCGTGGTCGCCCGAACCTCCGTCGCCGACCTCGCCCACCTGCGCACCCGCCTGGCCTGGCTGGCGTCCCGGCCAGCATCGGGCGCGGTCGTGGTCGTCCTGGTGTCCGCCGAGCGACGCCGCTCCCAGGTGGTCGCCGACGTCCGGCGGTTGCTCGCGGGCACGAGCCCGACCACGGCGGTCCTCGGGACCCTGGCTCTCGACCCGCGGGGGGCGCAGGCGCTGGTGGACGCCGACGCACTCCGCGCCTCCCGGTCCTCCCTGGTCCGCTCGGCACGCGCACTGACACGACCGCTGCGGACAGCGGCAGCCGCCGGGGCGGCACCCGCCCTCGAGGCCGCTCTCGAGGAGCGCATCCCGTCCGGCGGCTCGCCGTTCCCTCGCCCCCCGGGTCGCGTGACATGAGCCCGCCCGCCCTCGCCGCGCCGGTCGTCGCGGGCGTCGACCAGTCGTTAGTCCGCTCATTGCGCGAGCAGGTCGCCGACATCCTGACCCGCCAGCGCCAGGAGGACGCGGCCAACGGCGTCCGGCCGATGAGCCCCGAGGACGAGCGGCAGTTCGCCCGCGCCGTCATCGGACGGGTCCTCGACCGCCACGCTCGGGACCAGATCGCGGCCGGGCGCAGTCCGCTCGGGCCTGTCGAGGAGGAGGCCCTGCTCGACGCGGTGCACGCCGCCCTCTACGGCGTCGGTCGGCTGCAGCCTCTACTCGACGACCCCGACGTGGAGAACGTCGACATCAACGGCTGCGACCGGGTGTTCGTCGGGTACGCCGACGGCCGTGAGGAGCTCGTCGCCCCGGTGGCGGACTCCGACGAGGAGCTCGTTGACCTGGTCCAGCTCCTGGGTTCCTACGCCGGGCTCGCCTCGCGGCCCTTCGACAGCGCCAATCCCCAGCTCGACCTGCGCCTGCCCGACGGCAGCCGGATGTCCGCCGTCATGGGAGTCTGCGCCCGTCCCGCGGTCTCCATCCGCCGGGCCCGGCTGTCCCGGGTCCGCCTGGACGACCTCGTCGCGAACGCCACCCTGCCGCCGGAGGCGGCCTCGATGCTGTCCGCGGCGGTCGCCGCCCGGAAGAACATCATGATCGCCGGGGCGACGAACGCCGGGAAGACCACTCTGCTTCGGGCGCTGGCCAACGAGATCCCGCCGCGCGAGCGGCTCGTCACCGTCGAGCGGGCCCTCGAGCTGGGCCTCGGGGAGTTCGAGGATCTGCATCCGAACGTCGTGGCCTTCGAGGAGCGGCTGCCGAACTCCGAGGGCCTCGGTGCCATCGGCATGGCGGAGCTGGTCCGCCGGTCGCTGCGGATGAACCCGAGCCGGGTGATCGTCGGCGAGGTCCTCGGCGACGAGATCGTCACCATGCTCAACGCCATGAGCCAGGGCAACGACGGCTCGCTGTCGACCATCCACGCCAACTCCTCCCTGGAGGTCTTCAACCGGATCGCGACCTATGCAATCCAGTCCGTCGAGCGTCTTCCCCAGGACGCCACCGCGATGCTCGTGGCCGGCGCCATCGACTTCGTCGTCTTCGTCGAGCGGCGCAACGACTACGCCCGCGGCGGGCGGCTGCGGCGCACGGTGACCAGCGTGCGCGAGGTCAACGGCGTGGACGGCCGTGTCCTGTCGAGCGAGGTCTTCAGGCTCGACGGGGACGGGGACCTACGGCCGGGGGCACCGGTGTCGTGCCTGCCGGAGCTCGTCGAGCACGGCTTCGTCCCGAGCGGGGGCTGGTCGTGACGGCCGGCGCTGCGGCGGTGCTCGCCGTCCCAGTGAGTGTGAGCCCCGGGTGGCTGACGGTCGTCGCCGCCGGCGGGCTCGTCGGCGCCGGCCTCCTGGCCGTTGTCGCCGGGCTGCGGGGGACCCCTTCCCGGCCAGGCGGCGACGGGGCGCGCGTGGGCCGCCTCCTCGGTGGCCTGGCCCGGCGGGTGCTGCTGGCCGCCGCCCTGGGGGTAGCCGTCCTCGTGCTCACCCGCTGGGTCGTCGCGGCCGCGGTGACAGCCGGGGCGGTGCTGGTGTGGGACCGGCT
>Ga0224723_1000963_pt1 | contig 18367 bp, 18 predicted proteins | sample Balambano_FR2_Me_FD_161647 | JGI IMG/M metagenome (GOLD analysis project Ga0224723, IMG submission 161647) | Freshwater sediment microbial communities from Lake Towuti, South Sulawesi, Indonesia - Balambano_FR2_MetaG | ecosystem: Environmental > Aquatic > Freshwater > Lake > Sediment | place...
ATACAAAGCCAGCAGGAACCAACGCTTAACGGTGGAATTGGCGCTGATGAAAATGGCCCACGTGCAGGCCGTGCTGACCGGCATAACACCTGCAGACGCAGTAAAAAAAAAAGTAGCTTAGGCCCACTCCCTGCCGTTGAGGCAGCAGAGGTAACAAAACCTCAAACAGCAGCGCCAGATACAACACCGGCGTCCACCGTTGTGGTGGCCGCGCCCGTTACTGCGCGGAGCGAAAATGCGCGACCTCGCACCACGTTCGATCTAAGCAGCATCGGCAAGCTGCCGTTGGTGGCCACCACCGAACCAATGCCAGCAGCGCACATACAGCAACCCGAACCAGCGCTTACGCTGGAGGCAGTACAGAAAGCGTGGGGTGAGTTTGCCGAGCTGCGTAAGGGCCAGGTTGCCGAATATCATCTGTTAATGCAACCCATTTCACTGCAGGGCAACACCATTGAAGTAGCGCTGGCCAATGCGGTAGAGGAGCCGTTGTTGCAGGGCATGCGTTCGTCTCTCATCGCCTTTTTGCGCAACAAGCTCAGCCACAGTTCGCTACTCGTTACAGGCATTCTAACGCAGATGCCGAGCAAAAAAATGATCTACACCAACAAGGAAAAATTTGAACACCTGCTCGGGATAAACCCGGCCTTGGCGGAGCTGCGGGATAAACTCGGGCTTGACCCCGAATTCTAAAGGGGCTGCAACCTTGACTTTGGCGCGGTTTTTTGGTAAACTTTGTTGCATTGCAAAACCGAAATCATTATGAGCGTTATTACGAACATTGAGGGTTGGGGTAACTCGCACCGGCCCGGCTGGCTTGACATTTTCCGTATCGCACTCGGCCTGTTCATCACCTACAAAGGCTTTGAGTTCATGTTTAACCTCGAAACGCTAGAGATCACCACGGGTACCCTGGGCGTTATGTTTAGTGGGGCCGCGATCGCGCACTACGTGGTGTTTGCGCATGCCTTAGGGGGGCCGCTGATTGTGTTTGGTCTGTTTACGCGCATTATATGCCTGGTGCAACTACCCATCTTAATCGGTGCGGTGGTGCTGGTCAATTTTCCGAAAGGATTCCTATCGATTGGTAACCACATGGAGTTGGAGCTATCGCTCATCGTCCTCGTGGGCCTGATTGTGTTTATGATTTTTGGCGCTGGCAAATTCTCGCTCGATGCCAGGCGAAGAAAAGAGATGGGCATGGCCGGATAGCGACTACTAATTTTCGACCCCACCTCCGTCATCCGATCTGAGTCGAAAAGCATAGAAGTTTATCTCAAAAATTTGCGTGGTCATGCTGAACTTTTTTCAGCATCTTGTTTCTTCGAGCCCTCCTGCAGATTCTAAAACAAGTTCGAGATGACAAACTCTGTTAGAATGATTTTTGGTATGGCTTCTAGTTATTGGATGGCCGAATCATTTCCAGCGCATCAGGATTCAAACCAAAAACCATGAGGAGCACTACTATAACCACTATGACAAAAAGTATCATCGATAAAAAGTTAATGGCGATACCTTTTAGAAAAGCTTTCACTGTGGAGTGGCGCGGGAAAAAATTAACATAGGCATACCCCACGTACAAAAACGAAAGCCACTGCACAATGAGTGGAAAAAAATCGCCAAACGCCTTATAGTAAAGCAGATTAAGCACCGTAATCCAATATACATGGCCCTGCACATAGAGCGGCAATATGGCGTGCTCAAGAAAATTGAGTTCTGCTTTTCTAAAGAAAATATAGCGGGAGCAAAATGCCTGAATCGGAATAAACAAAAAGGAGATGAGTTTCATATTGTCTGACAGGAACGACATGATGCGCTCGGTAAACTGATCGAGGCCCGAACCGGGCTTAACTTCAGAAGGCCCCGTGGCGCTGCTGGCCCATTTCAAAAAATAAATCAAATCGATACCGAGTAAACTGGCCACCAGGTACATCAGCGTAACCATCAAAAACATATACCCCACAGGCCCGTAGTATTTTACCCGATTGCCCGCGATGTAGTCGCGTGCCGCTATGCCCGGGCGAATGGTAAAATCGCGCAAAGTACGAGGAAACATGCCGTCAAACCCATACACGCGACTCCAGAAGTCATTCCAACCCTCGCGCAGCGTAATACGCTTCACCTGCGCACGCTGGCCGCACATAGGGCAAAAACGGCCAGTAACTTCGGCAGCACAATTAACACAGGTTGACGAGCGTCCAGACAGAGCTGATAGGTCTTCCATTGACAAATAAAGTTTTGCTAAAATAGATAAAAGGGAAAGGGTTTGAGAAACTTTAGCCCACCTGGCCTGTTCTTTTGCCGTGAACAAAAAAGCCATCATTATCGGTTCGGGTGTGGCCGGCCTCAGTGCGGCATGTCGGCTGCGCGCTCAAGGACTTGACGTTGAGGTATTCGAAGCCAACGCTTATCCGGGCGGTAAGCTGACCGAACTGGCAATGCAAGGCTACCGATTTGACGCAGGGCCATCGCTGTTTACGGTTCCCGATTTTCTGGATTCCGTTTTTATAGCGGCCGGCAAAAACCCGCGCGATTACTACAACTACCGCAAGCTCGACACCTCGTGCGACTACTTTTTTGAAGATGGCACGCACCTGCGCGCCTACACGAACGCTGAAAAACTGGCAACCGAAATTGAAGCAAAGTTGGGGGTACCGGCACAGCGGGTGATCCGCTATCTCAAAAAGTCGCAGTTTACATACGATACGGCATCCACCATCTTTTTGCAGAACTCGCTGCACCGGGCAGCCACCTGGCTAAATGCCGATGTGGCCCGTACACTGCCACAGATACCCAAGCTCGGCATTTTTGAAACCATGCACCAGCGCAATAGAAGATTATTAGCCGATCAGCGCCTTGTGCAATTATTCGATCGGTATGCTACGTACAATGGTTCCGATCCATACCAGGCCCCCGGCATTCTCACCTCCATACCGCACTTGGAATTCAACCTGGGAACGTACCTGCCTGAAGGCGGCATGCATACCATTACAGCGGCACTCTATCGGCTGGCATGCGACCTGGGTGTGCAATTTCACTTTGAAACGCGGGTGAATGAAATAATGGTAAGCACCGACAATCGGGCTACAGGGGTGCGCGTGGGCCAACAACAGTACCCGGCCGACTATGTAGTGAGCAATATAGATGTACACCCTACCTATCGACATCTGTTGCCGCAACAACCGGCACCGGAGAAAACTCTGGGGCAAGAGCGCTCGAGCTCAGCGTTGATTTATTATTGGGGCATTGAAAAAACGTTCCCGCAACTAGGCCTGCACAACATTCTGTTCAGCGCCAACTACCGGGCAGAGTTTGAAGGCTTGTTCAAAACTTTTACGCCCACATCCGATCCCACCGTATACATCAACATCACCTCCAAATATGTGCCCACCGATGCGCCTGCGGGTTGCGAAAATTGGTTTGTGATGATAAATGTGCCCGCCAATAAGGGGCAGTCGTGGCCTGCCTTGATCACCACCTGCCGCGCTAACATCATTGAAAAAATTAACCGGTTGCTGCACACGGATATTGAACCGCTCATTGCCTGTGAGCAGGTACTAGATCCGCGCAGCATAGAGACCAAAACAAGTTCGTATCAGGGCTCGTTATACGGCACCAGTTCTAACAGCAAGTTTGCTGCCTTTCTGCGCCACCCGAATTTTAGTAAGCGTATCGGCCGACTATACTTTTGTGGAGGAAGCGTGCACCCCGGGGGTGGCATACCACTGGCTCTGAATAGCGGAAAAATTGTTGCCGAATTGATTAAAACCAATTAAGGCTTATGTTGTTATCAACTCATGATTCGTAGTGCGTATATACGCATTTCGCAAACGTTGGCCCAGCATTCTGTTGTTGGCCTCTCATTGATGCACGGTGTAGGCGTGTTGGGAATGATATCGCCCCTACAGGAGCACTTTCGACTGCTTACCCCTGTTAACTTGTTGATTTGCGGTTTGCTGTTGTTGCTCAATCATCGCGAGATCAACCGGACGCTTTTTACATTTGCCACATTCGTATTCGTCTTTGGTTTTGCCGTGGAGTATCTGGGTGTGAATTTCGGTTTGCTGTTTGGAGACTACCATTATGGCAAAACCTTAGGGCCCAAGTTATGTAACGTGCCCATCATCATAGGGTTAAACTGGCTCTTGATTATCTATTGCGTGGCCACGCTTACAGATTCGCTCAAGTTACCCGTTGCCGCCAAAGTTTTGTTAGGTGCGGTGCTCGCAGTTTTTATCGATTGGCTTATTGAGCCTGTGGCCATGCATTATGACTTTTGGGCGTGGGCCGACAACTTTGTACCGCTGCAAAACTACCTGGGCTGGTTCTTTACATCACTAGTGATGATGATTGCCTACCACCTGTTACAGGTAAGGGCCGACAACCGCATTGCGCTGCCCTACTACTTTATTCAGCTGGTTTTTTTTCTGTTACTCAATGTTTACTTACAGGTGCATTAGCGATCCAGCCATGCCTTGAACTCCTGCAAGCGTTCGCGCGCTACAACAATATCCGGATCGGAACAATGCTGTATTGTAAGCCTCAGCCTGCCATTGGCATGGGTGGTCATTTGATGAATGGAATTGAGCGCTACGATATACTTGCGGTTGATTCTGAAAAACCGGGTGGGGTCCAACAAGTTCTCCAGTTGCTCAAGCGTGAAATCCAAAATTACCTTTCGATTTTGACGGGTTTGCGCGATCGTAACTTTCTCTTCGCTAACGAAAAATAGAATGTGTTGAACTTCCACCACATGCAGATGTTCGCCTACCTTTACCACAAACTGCTCCTTATACTTCTTGTTCAGCATCTGCACGGCATAACTGATGCTTTCTATTACGCTTTTTTGATCTGGCCGCTCGCGCAAAGTCTGAAGCTTCACGATGGCTGCCCGCAACTCCTCCTCATCAACGGGCTTCAACAGGTAGTCAATACTGTTGACTTTAAATGCCTTTAACGCGTATTCGTCATACGCAGTAATAAAAATAACAGGAGCACTAACCGGTACTTGTTCAAAAATATCAAAGCTCACCCCATCGGCCAGTTGTATGTCCATGAGAATTAGATCAGGTGGCGGATTGTTTTTTAGCCAGCCTACTGCTTTTGCCACCGAATCTGCCGGAGCATGAACGGTAGCATAGGGCGCTAATCTCGCAACCATTTTTGCCAGGCGCTCCACAGCGTGAGGCTCGTCTTCTATCAGCAGTACCTGCATGCTACCGGGTCGGTTTAGTCTACAGTCAACAAGGGCAGTTTAACGATAAAGTGTGTTGCAGTGGTGTTTACCTGTACAGGGTCATGACAAAGGAACTTGTATCGGCTAATCAGGTTGGCAAGCCCTACGCCTGGCGAGATGACTGCCAGCGTGGTTTTCTTTTGTAGCGTGTTGCTTACAATCACTTCGGCCTTGCCACAAGAGATGGAAATACCCAGCGGGCGGGCGGCTGATAACTCGTTGTGCTTTATAGCGTTCTCTACCAGTGTTTGAATAGCCAACGGAGCAACTCCTCCCGTTTGAAGAGGCCCTATTTCCACCGAGAGTTTTGTTCCAAAGCGCATTTGCTGCAATTGGAGATAGGATTGTACGAGTTTCATTTCTTCGGACAGGGGCACCACATCCTTTTGATGTGTTTCAAGCACGTAACGATACACGTTGGAGAGCGCTTTGATAAAGAAGACTGCCTTGCCTGGATCTTCATGGACGAGGTTGGCCAGGGCATTGAGGCTATTAAATAGAAAGTGAGGATTCACCTGGTTGCGCAAACTATCATATTGCGCTTTTATTGTTTCGCGTTTCAGTCTCTCGGCATTTACGGCTGCCTGGAGCCAATTCAACAGGAACGCGCGGCTGGTAAAAAACATGGTTGCGATAACCGTAATAATAACAGTGGGGTAAAGCACTTCGCGCATGTCGCTGCCCATATCGAAATGCAGTATTATTTTAAGAAGCCATACCAGCAGGTAGCTGATACCAATGGTGTATAGCAACATGGCGGCTAAGCCGATGGCAAAGCGCTTTAGCGGCTGCTTGGCCCACGATACCAGCTCATCGAGGCGTTTGCTGAGGTAGGCGTTGCCGAGCCACAAAAAAAGCCATGACGAAACAGTGAATACTCCCACCCGGCTGGCCGCAAACCAACCCCAATTGTTTGTATTGGCCATCATCCAAGTCATGGCAACACCGGCCAGCACGGCCCAGACAAAAACCATTCTCGACTGATACAGAAACTGCTTAAACCCAATCATCATCCCACTGAACTGAGTATAAATTTAACGCTACCCGCGCAGGTTTACTAACTCAGAAAGCCGTGCGCCTTGCGCCAGCTTGTTGCGGTAGTAGCGGATGAAATACGCAATAACGGGCGACCCTACCAACGTGGGCCACGCCCACACCAGAAAGCTGGGAAGAAACTCCATCGTTTGCGTGGAGAATGCTGTAACCGAAGCGATAAAGCCGCCCAAAAACCCACCTATGTGAGCGTATAACCATTGATGTTTTTCGTTAGTGCGAGTGAGAAAACGCTTGATGTTGAGGCCCACATTCAGTAACCCCAAAACACCAAACATGACAGAGAGGTAAGCAAACGCGCCTCCGTCATGGGTATAAATTAACCAACCGCCAAATACTACAAAGTATGTGTTGAACCCAAGCGCAATAACCGCAGCCAACCAGTCATACCATCGCAAACCTTTACCCAGATAGAGCTGCTTTAAATACAGGGCGCGGTAGCCACTCCACACATTGTAAAAACTAAACACCCCGATCAGTAAAAGAAACATATTTCCCTTGTCCAAGGCCATAATGGTAGCCGACACAAAAATCCATGCCATGCACCAGAAAAATATTTTGCCCCACAAGCGATGGGCGGCCCCACCCTTTACAACTACCAAGGCCACAGGCGCCACCACCAGCGAAATAACGCCAGCAAAAATGTGAGAATAGATGAGCCATTTCATGCGTTTATTTAATTTTGATACAGGCAAATATTTGTGTGGATGGCGGAAAAGTGAAAAAAAGTTTACCCAACTGTAGAATACGGGAGATGGACAGTACATCGATTTGCCTCGAACACTGTTTGAAGCCATGGGCAACAGCATAGTAACCACTCGGCCAACAGTCAAATACCTGCAACCATTGAGATCTAACACAACCAAATCATGAAACCAACGCTGATTTTCTCACTTACAGTCTTCTGCTGCACCGCGCTTGCACAAACCACTGAACCCGTTACCGATGAGTTTGTGGTAACCGGGCAAATCAAGAGCGAGCTAAAGTTTACACTTGCCGACCTTGAAAAATTTCCATCCAAACCATTGCCAGACGTTACCATTACCAACCACCTGGGCGAGCCACGCGGTAAAGCCACCCAACTGAGCGGCATTTTGTTAAGGGATATGCTCAAAGGCCTGGAGTTGGCCGAAGAAAGCCCCAAGCGCTTCAGCGAATTTTATTTTGTTTTTGTCGCAGCCGACAACTACAAGGTTGCCTATTCGTGGAATGAAATTTTCAACTCTCCCACCGGTGATAACCTTTTTATCATCACCGCGCGCGATGGTAAGAGCTTACGGGCCATGACCGATCGCATACTGGTGCTCACCCCTACCGATTTCAAAACCGGGCGCAGGCACATTAAAGCGTTGAGTAAAATTGTGGTGAACAGGGTAAACTAGGCAACCACTACCGGTACAGTAAACACTTCAATCGCCTACGCCTTTGTAATAGTTGCCCTTTTCGCCCATTTGGCCGTACTTTGCCGGCTTATCACTTCGACAAAACAAGTTCAGCAGCGAATTATGGCCGGGTACAGCAAAGACGAAATCAAGAGAATAGAGCAAAAGTGGCAACAGGAGTGGGAAAAGGCCAAGGTATACAAGGTTACAGACCAGTCGTCAAAACCCAAGTACTATGTGCTCGATATGTTTCCGTATCCGTCTGGCGCGGGGCTGCACGTAGGCCACCCGCTGGGCTACATCGCCAGCGATATTGTGGCGCGCTACAAGCGCCTGAAGGGCTTCAACGTATTGCACCCGATGGGCTTCGATGCCTTTGGTCTTCCGGCCGAGCAGTATGCTATCGATCACGGCATACACCCCGCCCAGTCTACAGCCGACAACATTGCCAACTTTAAGCGCCAGATGGGTAAGATTGGCTTCTGCTACGACTGGAGCCGCGAGGTGCAAACCTGCGATCCACACTACTACCGATGGACGCAGTGGATCTTTCTCCAGATTTTCGACAGTTGGTTCAATCGCAAAAAGCAAAAAGCCGAGCGCATCGACCAACTGGTAAGGATTTTCGAGGAGGAGGGCAATCGCAATCATGCCGTGCCAAACACCAAGTTCAAAACACAACACTTTGGCGCAACCGAGTGGAAAGCCTTTTCTGAAGAAGAAAAGCGCGAGGTATTGATGCAGTACCGCCTGGCCTACCTGGCCTATACCGATGTGAATTGGTGCGAGGCACTCGGTACCGTGCTGGCGAACGATGAGGTGATTAACGGAGTGAGCTATCGCGGTGGGCACCCCGTAGTAAAACGACAGATGCGGCAATGGAGCCTGCGCATTACCGAATATGCCGAGCGACTGTTAAAAGGGCTGGAAGAAATTGATTTCAGTGAGTCGATGAAAGAGATCCAGCGCAACTGGATTGGTAAGAGCGTTGGGGCGGAGTTGGAGTTTTATCTTACCCCGGGCACCCCTCCGGACGAGAGAGGGCCGGGGGGTGAGGTCATACGTGTATTTACCACAAGACCCGATACCATCTTTGGAGTTGACTTTATGGTACTGGCCCCCGAACACGAACTCGTAAAAAAAATCACCACGGCAGGGCAGCAGACTGCAGTTGAGAAGTATTTGAAGTACGTGGAGAGTCGCTCGGAAGTAGATCGCATGGCTGAGGTAAAAAAGATTACGGGTTGCTTTACAGGCGCATATGTCACTCATCCGTTCACGCAGAAACAGATTCCGGTGTGGATCAGCGAATACGTGTTGATTGGCTATGGCACGGGTGCGATTATGGGTGTGCCATGTGGCGATGAACGCGACCATAAATTTGCCAAACACTTTAACCTCTCCATTACCAATATCATCGGAGGGCATTACACGGGGCTGGAAGCCAATCCGACCAAGGAGGCCAAGCTGGAAAACTCCGATTTTCTCAATGGGTTGGTCATGCACAAAGCCATCGATGTGGTTATCGAAGAAATTGAAAAACGCGGCCTTGGCAGGCGCCAGGTAAACTATAAAATGCGCGATGCCGGCTGGAGCCGTCAGCGATATTGGGGCGAGCCCTTCCCGGTAGAGTTTCGCAACGACATACCATATGCCATGAATGAAGATGAGTTGCCGCTGCAACTGCCACCCTCCAACAACTTTAAACCTTCGGGCACAGGCGAGGGGCCGCTGGCCAACCTTACCGACTGGATCAACTTTGCGCCCGGCCGTAAGCGCGACAGCAACACCATGCCCACCCATGCGGGTGCTGCCTGGTATTTTCTGCGATTCACCGACCCCCACAATCAAACGGCTTTTGCCGATAGAAAGGCACTCGACTACTGGGGCCAGGTAGATGTATATGTAGGCGGCTCTGAACATGCCGTGGCACATTTACTATACGCACGCTTGTGGGTGAAAGTACTGCACGATCTTGGCTACCTCAGCTTTGACGAACCTTTTAAGAAGTTGATCAACCAGGGTAAAATTCAGGGTGACTCGAGGTTTGTGTATCGCATAAGAGGAACGCATAAGTTTGTTTCGAGTGGTTTGAAGAAGCACTATGAAACCGATGAACTCCACGTTGACATTAGTATGGTAAATGGATTGGAGCTTGATACGGAGGCATTCAAAAAATGGAAGCCTGACTTTGCTGACGCGGAGTTTATTTTAGAAGATGGCAACGGTAATCCCCTTTCCACTGACAACGGTAAAGATGGAGTTTACATCTGCGGCTTTGCCATCGAAAAAATGAGCAAGTCTTACTTCAACGTAGTTAACCCCGATGACATCATTAACGACTATGGGGCCGATACCCTGCGGCTCTACGAAATGTTTCTCGGCCCGCTCGAAGCCTCAAAGCCCTGGAGTACGCACGGCATTGATGGCGTGTTTAAATTTCTGCGCAAGTTCTGGAACCTGGCCCACGATGCGCAAGGCAACTTCCGGGTAACCTATGCCGAGCCCACCCAACAGGAAATGAAAGTGCTGCATCGCACCCTGAAGAAAATTCAAAATGACATTGAAAACTTTTCATTCAACACTTCAGTAAGTGAGTTTATGATCTGTACCAACGAGCTTACCTCGCTCAAGTGCAACAAAATAAAAATCCTTGAGCCGCTCACCATCGCGCTGGCACCGTTTGCCCCACACATGGCCGAGGAACTGTGGCAACTGTTTGGACACACCACCACTATCTGCGATGCCACCTTTCCTGCCTATGACGAACAATACCTCACCGAGAGTTCGTTTAACTATCCCATCTCCATCAACGGCAAGGTGCGCGCCCAGATGAACTTTGCCCTTGATATGCCGAAAGAAGACATCGAAAAAATCGTGCTGGCCTCTGAAATTGTTTTGAAGTGGAGCGAAGGTAAACCCCCGAAAAAAGTGATTGTTGTGCCCGGCAAGATTGTAAACGTGGTGTTGTAGCCCGCTTAAAAAATGAATGAGCCCCCTGCCCGCAGACCGCTTTACCAACTGCGCCCCTGCCAGCCGCCCTGTTTAGGAAATAGTCTGGGCGGGGCCAGCAGCAAATGTACCGGCACTTCGCTGCGTACCGGCTGTATTAACACCGGTGCGGTGTAAACCTTCCCGGCCAGCTCCTCATAGCTATATGCTGGTCTCGGATGGCGTAGCGCGGTGACATCAACCACCACGGTGCCCGCACCGCGGCCGTGCAGCAAGAAGTTCCAACTGGGCGTGCGCACAAGGTTAAATGCCACGCGTGTAATGCCTTGGTTATGTACCCTGCGGTTTTTCTGATCGATCAGAAAATCGTTGCGCACCATTACCTGCCCCCATGAACTGAAGGCGATGGCCGATGCCGCAAAGGTGAGGATGAACACTTTCATATTCCGAATGTACAAAAACAAGCATGGAATAAAAACCCGGCCTGCGGCAGGGATAGAAGCACAAAGCCCGCAGCGGGCGGCCCGGGCGCGCCAGGCGGACTTGCAGCGGATAGCCCGGCCACACGCCTCGTGTGGGCCGCCACCATGCCGACAAATTTGCCACCGGCCTGTAGCCCTAACAACCATTCGCTTTCGAATAACAATTCCTTAACTTTCGCGGCTGTTAACCAAACCGCCATGCGCTACTCTAAGATTGTGGGCCTGGGCCACCATGTGCCCGACACGGTGATTACCAACCACTACCTTACCAACCTGATGGAAACCACCGAGGAGTGGATTGTGGAGCGCACCGGCATAAAAGAGAGGCGCTGGATGAATCCGGCCAGCGACACGGTAGCCAACATGGCGGCCAAAGCCACACGCATGGCGCTGCAACGAGCTAACCTGACAGAAAAGGATATCGACTTTATTGTTTTCGCCACCATCACGCCCGATTACTTTTTTCCCGGCTCGGGTGTATTGTTGCAACGCGAGTTGGGTTTAGAAAGCATTGGCGCCTTAGATGTGCGCAACGCCTGTTCGGGCTTTATCTACGCGCTCTCAGTGGCCGATCAGTTTATCAAAACGGGCATGTACAAAACCATTCTGGTGGTGGGTGCAGAGATACAATCCACCGCGCTGGACATCACCACGCGGGGGCGAAACACCGCAGTAATTTTTGGCGATGGTGCCGGGGCGGCCATTTTGCAACCTGCTGCCACGCCTGGCATTTTATCTACCCACCTGCACAGCGATGGCCGCTTTGCCGAAGAGTTGTATGTAAAAGACCCCGGCAGCAGCCGCCCGCACAGCGAACGCCAGCCCGAACAGATTACCGATACCTCCACCTTTAAAGTGGTGATGAACGGCAACCAGGTTTTTAAGCACGCAGTAGTGCGCTTTATGGAAGTAATAGGCGAAGCACTGCAGGCCAACGGTATGCAAAGGGAAAACATCAACCTATTGGTACCCCACCAGGCCAACCTGCGCATCAGCCAGTACATACAAGAGAAACTTGCTTTACGCGATGAGCAGGTGTACAACAACATTATGCGCTATGGCAACACCACGGCCGCCTCCATACCTATTGCCATGAGCGAGGCCTGGGCCGAAGGAAGAATGAGAGAAAATGACGTAATTTGTTTAGCGGCATTTGGCAGTGGCTTTACCTGGGCTTCGGCTCTGATTCGCTGGTAGGTGGCAGACTCCCGATCAAACAGCTGAGACAGGATTTGTATCTACGCCCGTTCTGCATTTTTTTGGATATGGCATTTTTGACCCCTTTACCATGAAGACCCCGGCATACAACCCCAGCCCTTTGGAAGTAGATTTCGCTAATGCGCTCATCATTCTGCAAAAAGAAATACAAAAGCACTTGCAGGACAATGAAGTGATAAACGTGGAAAGCAACATTAAGCGCGACAACCCTATGATCAAATTTAATCTGTTAGACAAAGATGGCGACCCTCACGAAGTGGTCATTCGCGTGATCCAGATTCCTGATAAATTTTAGTGCCTGAAAAACAGATGAGTGACAATCGAAAACTTTGTTGATGGGCGTGCGTATGAACTTGTTCAAACGTGTTGTGATGAAAAAACTGCTTGTTGTATGCTCGCTGGCCGTTGTGGGGCTGGCAGCCCTTTCTTTTACGCCTCCGGCCGATCGCTATTTCGAGATTGCCCGTAACCTCGACATCTTTGCTTCGGTCTTTAAAGAGGTAAACGCCCTGTATGTAGACGAGGTAAACCCCAACAAGCTGGTGCGCACCGGCATTGATGCCATGCTCAACTCGCTAGACCCCTACACCAACTACATTCCCGAAGACGAGGTGGAAGACTTTCGCACCATGAACACGGGGCAGTACGGTGGCATTGGCGCTGTTACCCGCGAGATCGGCAACCGCACCGTTATCACCATGGTGTATGAAGGTTACCCGGCCGCGCGTAACGGCCTAAAGGTAGGCGATGAAGTGCTGCGCATGGATGAAGTAGAACTTTCGAAGTTGACGCGCGAAGAAGCCGAGCACCTGATGCGCGGCCAGGTAGGCACCACCGTGCGACTTACCGTGCGCAGGCAAAATACGCCTAACCCGGTTGTGCTGGAGTTTAAGCGCGAAAAAATAAAAGTAAACAACGTGCCGTACTTTGGCATGGTGAGCCCCACAGTCGGCTTTGTTCAGCTAACCGATTTTACCCCCGATGCGGGCAGAGAAGTAAAAAATGCCGTGGTGGGTTTAAAAGATCAGGGCGCAAAAGCCATCATCCTGGACCTGCGGGGTAACCCCGGGGGTTTGCTGTTCGAAGCCGTGAACATCTGCAACATCTTTATTCCAAAGGGAAAGCGCGTAGTTACCACCAAAGGCAAGTTGGAAGACAGCAACGTGAACTACGAAACACTAAACCCGGCAGTAGATACCGACATACCTGTGGCGGTGCTCATTAACCGTGGCAGCGCGTCAGCATCAGAAATCGTTGCCGGCACCCTGCAAGATTACGACCGTGCCGTGGTGGTAGGCGAAAAATCTTTTGGCAAGGGGCTGGTGCAACTCAGCAGGCCGCTGTCGTATAACTCGCAGGTCAAAATTACCACCGCTAAATATTACACCCCAACGGGGCGCTGTATACAAGTGCTCGACTATTCGCACCGAAGGAATGACGGCAGCGTAGGCAACCTGCCCGATTCGCTAAAAAAAACATATAAGACCACCCGCGGCCGCACCGTGTATGATGGTGGCGGCATCGACCCCGACATCAAAACCGAGGGACAGGCCACCTCTACGGTATTGCAAACCCTGTATGCCAACGGTTACATTTTTGATTATGCCACGCAGTATGCCGCCAGACACCCTACTATCGCGAAAGCTAAAGACTTTGCGTTAACCGATTCAGAGTACAACGACTTTGTGCTGTGGATGAAAAACAAGACGTACAACTATCAGTCGCCCGTAGAGTTGGCATTAGCCGCGCTGAAGGACGATGCCAGGCGCGAAAAATACTATGAAGACCTGAAGCCGCAGTTTGAGTTGATGCAACAGCAACTTAACGACATCCGGAAAAACGACTTGCTTACATTTAAAGAACAGATCAAATCCACGCTGGAAGAAGATATTGCCGCACACTATTACCTGGAGAAAGGCGCCACCGAAGTGGGCTTTAAAAATGATGACGACATCAAAAAGGCGGTAGGTGTTTTAACCAATATCGCGCAATACAAAAAGATTTTAAACCTGCAGTAGCGAATGGCCCGGGTTGCGAAATGGCTGAAACGCCTCTCGGCCGCATCGCTGTTCATTTTTTTACTGCTCATGCTGGCCCTTCACTCGTGCATCACGTTTCGGATGAGTAAGTCGGAAATAGACACCTTCTTTGCCGACAAGCCGCAAAAGGGCACTCTTCATACTTACCAGGTAGACAAACAAAAGATAAACTACCTGCACGTGGGCGATGAGCAATTGCCCCTGGTGGTGTTTGTGCATGGATCGCCCGGCTCGCTCAGCGCCTTCATCGACTTTATGGCCAATGAGGCCCTGCTTAAGCAGGCGCAACTGGTAACGGTAGACCGGCCCGGGTTTGGCGCATCTAACTTTGGTTATGCCGAACCTTCGCTGCAGAAACAAGCCGCGGCACTAAAACCTATTCTGGAAAAATATCAGCAGGCACGCCCCATCATTCTGGTGGGCCACTCGCTGGGAGGGCCCGTGATTGCCCGCATGGCCATGGACTACCCGCAACTGGTAGACGGCCTGGTGTTTGTGGCCGCCTCGGTAGACCCTGACCTGGAACCCAACGAGTGGTTTCGAGGCCCGCTGGCCACGCCATTCTTGAAATGGATACTGCCGCGCTCGTTGCGTGCCTCCAACGATGAACTCTATCAACTCAAACCCCAACTGCAGGCCATGCTTCCACTTTGGCCAGATATAAAAGTACCCGCCATAGTGGTGCAAGGTGGTAAAGATTCGCTGGTGCCGCCCGGCAATGCCGATTTTATCGTAAAAAGAATGGTTAATGCCAACGTTAACGTTGTGTTGCAACCCGACATGAATCACTTCGTGCCGTGGACGCACCCGCAACTGATTGCCAATGCTGTGTTGGAATTGCTGGCGCAGAAAAAGGTGCAGTAACCTTGAGTGCTTCGCCCAAAACAATGAGGATCTGTGCAATGTGCCGTTACTGCTTTCGGTTTCGCATTTCTGCCTGCCGCATGGGCATGGCATCAATAATAGCAAAGATGGAGTCGCAGGCTACCGGTTTATAACTGCGAAATTTTTCGCCCCCATCTTTGCCGACCAAAATAATAGCAAAGCGGCTTGCGTCAACTTTATATTGCATAGATTGATGGCGGGCATCTATCACCTTCACGTCCCGTTCAGTTAGTCCGCCTGCACAGCCGCGCAACAACGCTTGCTGGCTGTGATAAGCAGGCTGCTCATGCCCAAAAAGTAGTACCTGCCGGTGGCTCTGCATGGGCCACAACAGCAGGGTGACAAAAAAACTAACCCCTGCATTCATCGCTGGAACTCGATGATGTACTCAGATCTGTATTCGTTTGCTTCGCTGTCTTTCACAAATAAACGCACGCGCTGGCCCAACCTGAGGCTTGTATTTCTATTGCGCACATCTTCTTCGGTGTTGAGGGGCTGCAGCGAAGGGTACCACAGCACACGGCCGGGCTTGGTGAGCACCAACTGAGGCTCTGACCACTGCATGGCTTGATCTGCTTCGCCCAGATCTTTGTGTGGGTTGAATGAGATGTAGATACTGCTGCCACGCCACGAGGTATCTTCCACTTTACCCATCATCATCACCCAGCAGTTCAGGTAGTAGTTCCAACTTACCGATGGGCCCCAATAATATTGTTGTGCCTGCGAAGCAGCACCACCGCCCCGATGTGGTGGTATTTGCAGCAAGGGGATGGGTGACCCTACCCCGTCATGGGGGGCATCAAAAGCCTTTCCATCCCAGCGCCTGGCTTTGCCTTCTGGCAGGTCAAGGTCTGTTAATTTGATGCGTGCCACGCTGATACACTGGCCGGCCCATTCTCTATCTTCATCGTAGTCGGCCGCGCTATACACGCCTGGGTAGCCGTATTCACCGTAGAACAAGTACAGGTAGTCGCCACTGGCTACTGCTGACGGATCGCCCACGCCTCCGGCAAAAGTATTGGAGATATTGTGCGGTTTTAAAATCATGCGCTCGTGCAGATCTTCGATGAAGATGCCGCGATCGTCCCAACGCTTGCCGCCATCTACCGATTTCATAATGCCGATGCGGCACACGGCCGCAGCCGATTGCGGGCCGCGAAGGCCCTGCGGCCAGTTCACGTATTTATATCCACGGCCGGTGGCGGCATCGAACGGAAGTGTTTGCGGGTAGTTTTCGTTGTGATAGATGCCGTACAGCGTTTTGCCGCTGCTATCGCGCGTGTCTTGATACATGGTTTCAAACCACACCGCACCGTGCAGCCCGGGTGTGCCGGGGGGTGCATTAGCGGGCATAACAGGCGAAATGAAGTGCTCGCGCGCGGTAAGAAAGACCTCATCGGCATTTTTGCCGTTGGCGTACTTCAGCTCGCGGGCATCGCCCCACACGGGGTCTTCGCCATACTTGCCGGGAAATATCCGCAGGGTGTCGCCCACCCACGCCTCGGCCATGTTGCAATCTACAAATGAGTTGAACACAAATTTTTCGGTAGGCACTAACCTGAATAGCGGAGCAAAAGCTTGTTCGGTGGGGTTGCAACTCATCAGCAGCGCTGCCGCCATCAGATAAAAACCAGCTACACGCATAATTAGTATCGATTTAGATTATCCGAAGATAAAGAATTACCGGGGGCAATAAACAATTGATGTAAAAAAGAAACCTAAACAGCATATTCGTGGTTTGAAGAGTTTCCATTGACTCTTTCATGAAAACCGAGCGCATCGTACTTCTCATCCTGGCAGCCGCCATGTTTACGCATATCATGGATTTTATGATCATGATGCCGTTAGGCCCGCAGTTGATGCGCATCTTTCAGATCAACCCGCAGCAGTTTGCCTTCCTGGTATCATCTTACACGCTCACAGCGGGGGTAACGGGCTTCATCGCAGCCTTCTTCATCGACCGGTACGACCGCAAGAAAACCTTGTTGGTATCGTACCTGGGTTTCTCGGCCGGCACGCTGGCCTGCGCCTTCGCACCTTCTTTTGTTGTATTGCTGCTTACGCGATCAATAGCGGGTGCCTTTGGCGGTGTGCTGGGCGCCCTCATACTCTCCATTGTAAGCGATGTGGTGCCGCTACAACGCAGGGCAAAAGGTATTGGCGTGGTGATGGCCTCGTTCTCGGTTGCCTCGGTATTTGGGGTGCCCTTCGGATTATTTCTGGCCAGCCGCTACAGTTGGCATGCCCCGTTCCTGTTTCTCGGCATCATCACCCTTGTGATCAGCGCACTCATTGCCTGGCTTATACCCCCGGTGGTAGCACATCTGCAAAATGGCAACGGCCGCAAAAAGCCGTGGGAGATTTTGAGGATCATCTTCGGTGAGCGCAACCCCCAACTGGGCCTGCTGTTCGCTACCGTACTCATGCTGGGGCACTTCACCATCGTGCCGTTTATCGCGCCCTATATGGTGGGCAATGTGGGCTTCAGCGAAAGCGACCTCACATATATTTACCTGGTGGGTGGCGCGCTCACCATTTTCTTTTCGCCCTGGGTGGGAAAGATGGCCGACAAACACGGGCGACTGCAAATCTTCACCATTTTCGGCACCCTGGTTATCCTGCCGATCATCCTCATCACCCACCTGCCGCCTGCACCCCTGTGGGCCGCACTCGTGGTGGCAGGCATTTTTTTCATTTTCGCCAACGGCCGCATGGTGCCGGCCACTACCATGGAGACAGCCATCATCGCACCCGAAAACCGCGGCAGCTACATGAGCATTCGCTCATCAGTGCAGCAACTGGCTTCAGGCCTGGCCGCCTTTGTGGCCGGCCTCATTGTGCACGAGCGCCCCTCGCAATTCGCGGGCGCTGCCAAAGCCCTGGTACACTACGAGTACGTGGGCTACATAGCCGTGGTGTTCAGCCTGGCAAGCCTGTGGGTAGCGCGGCAGCTAAAGGTGGAAAAGGGGGCGTAGCGGGGTGATAACCCCATTTCTTTGAGGCTGCCGTTAACGCCTTAGGCAGCGCAGCTAAATACTTTGTATCTTCATAAAAAACAACCCCGACAAGTCGGGGCTGCTTTAGATGTTTTCACAACGGAATAATCCTTATTGTGATTTG
>Ga0224723_1000964_pt1 | contig 18367 bp, 16 predicted proteins | sample Balambano_FR2_Me_FD_161647 | JGI IMG/M metagenome (GOLD analysis project Ga0224723, IMG submission 161647) | Freshwater sediment microbial communities from Lake Towuti, South Sulawesi, Indonesia - Balambano_FR2_MetaG | ecosystem: Environmental > Aquatic > Freshwater > Lake > Sediment | place...
GCGGGGTGAAGCGGTCGGTCTCCTCGGGCCAGTGGAGCGTGCCGGTAACCGTGGCGTCGGTGACGGCGCGCGGCCGGTCGCGGGCGTCGTCGGTCACGAACCCCCGGTCGACCAGGATGCGCCGCCCCTCCGCGGTCTCGAAGGCGGCGACCACCCGGAACCCCGCCCCGGCCTGCTTGCGGCTGGCCAGCACGTCGATGCCTTCGCCGGTGAAGCGGCCCGACACGGCGACCGGCAGGTAGCGGTCGCGCTCAGGATCGGGCGCATCCGGCAGCGCTGCCGGCGGCGCGTCGAGCCGCGCTGCAATCCCGGCCAGGATCGCCTCCTTCCAGGCCAGCCGCTGCAGCTGCCAGACGCCAAGGCCGATCAGGATCGCCACGCCGAAAAGGCCGAACAGCAGGGGCGCGACCATGCGGCGGGTCATGGTTCAGACGCCTGTCCCGGTCCGCCCGCGGGTCTTTCGCTCGCAGGCCGCGCGCCGGCGTCCGGGGTCGCGGTCCCCCCGGCGCTGCGGCGCAAGCCTACTGTCCCCAGACGTAGATGGCGGCGAACAGGAACAGCCAGACCACATCGACGAAGTGCCAGTACCAGGCCGCCGCCTCGAACCCCACATGCTTGCGCGGGGTGAAATCGCCGACATAGGCGCGGGCCAGGCAGACGGTCAGGAAGATCGTGCCGATGATCACGTGGAAGCCGTGGAAGCCCGTCGCCATGAAGAAGGTGGCGCCATAGATGTTGCCCGAGAACCCGAAGGCGGCATGGCTGTATTCGTAGGCCTGGAACACGGTGAACAGCACGCCGAGGCCGATCGCGAGGATCAGGCCGGTCTTGAAGTCCTTGCGGTTGTTCTCGTGCACCAGCGCGTGATGCGCCCAGGTGGCAGCCGCGCCCGAGCACAGCAGGATCAGCGTGTTGATCAGCGGCAGGTGCCAGGGGTCGAAGGTCTCGATCCCCTCGGGCGGCCAGACCCCGTCCTGGATCGGCGACAGCGGCCCCATCGGGTAGAGCGCATGCTTGAAGAAGGTCCAGAACCAGGCCGAGAAGAACATCACCTCGGACAGGATGAACAGCAGAAAGCCGTAGCGCAGGCCGATCATCACCACCGGCGTGTGATCGCCCGCGCGGCTTTCCATCACCATCTCGGACCACCAGGCGAACATCACGTACAGCACCAGGACGAGCCCGATCAGCGCCATCCAGGGGCCGGAGCCGTGCATCCACAGGACCGCGCCGAACAGCATCACGAAAGCGCCGACCGCCCCGAGGAAGGGCCAGAGCGAGGGCGGCAGGATGTGGTAGTCGTGGTTCTTCGCTTGCGCCATCGTGGTCGTTCCCTCGTCTGCGCCGGTCCCGCGGCCCGCGGGCCGGCCGTCGGCTGTTGTCAGTTCACCGCCCCGGCCGCGGCAGGGGCCGCGGCCGCGTGATCCTCGGGAAGCGGCGCTTCGTGGAAGGTATAGGACAGCGTGATCTCCTGCAGCAACCGCCCCTCGTCATCCTCGGCGATCGCCGGGTCCACGTAGAAGCTCACCGGCATCTCGATCCGCTCGCCCGGCTGCAGCACCTGCTCGTTGAAGCAGAAGCAGGCGATCTTGGTGAAATAGCCGCCGGCACTGGCGGGCGTGACGTTGTAGCTTGCCACGCCCGCGACGGGGCGGCCGGTCGGGTTGCGGGCCTCGTAGAAGGCCAGCCCGGTCTCGCCCAGACGCACGGTCATCGTCCGCTGCATCGGGCGGAACTCCCACGGCATGCCGCGGGCCAGCGAGGCATCGAACCGCACCGTCACCGTCCGGTCGAGGATCCGGTCGGGCGCCGCGCTCGCGATGCCGGTCGTGCCACCGAAGCCGGTGACCCGGCAGAACCAGTCGTAGAACGGCACGGCGGCGAAGGACAGCGAGGCCATCACGGCCACCACCGCCGCCAGCTGCGCCGCGGTCCGGTTCGGTCCGGTCAGGCGCGGGAACAGCCTCATGGCGCAGCCGCACCGTCCCGGGCCTGTTCGGCGATCATGTCGCCGGTGCGGCTGACCTTGACCACCGTCAGCCCGAACACCAGCACCACGAAGCCGGCAAGCGCCAGCCCGAGGCCGAGGTTGCGCCCGAACCGGCGGCGGTGGATCTCGTGATCGGGCCGGAAACTCATCTCACCACCCTCCGAGGCCGAGAAGGCGCAGCGCATGCTCAAGCAGGAAGGCGCCGAACTGCAGGAACAGATAGGTGAGCGAGAAGCGGAACACCGCCTTCTCCACCCGATAACCGTCGGCCTCGGCCGCGGCCTCGTCGCGGCGCCAGATGCGCAAGGCACCGATCACGAACCACAGGTTCAGGACGCAGGAGATCGCCAGATAGGCCGGCCCGCCGAGCCCGGTCAGGCCGGCGCCGAGCGCCACCGGCACCAGCAGAAGCGTGTAGACCAGGATGTGCCGCCGGGTCGCGCGGCGGCCGTGGGTGACCGTCAGCATCGGCACCCCGGCCTTCGAATAGTCGTCCTTCATGAACAGGGCCAGCGCCCAGAAATGCGGCGGCGTCCACATGAAGATCAGCGCGAACATCATCAGGCTCTCGACCGACACGCCGCCGGTCGCCACCGCCCAGCCGATCACCGGCGGGAAGGCCCCGGCCGCGCCGCCGATCACAATGTTCTGCGGCGTCAGCCGCTTCAGCCACATCGAATAGACGACCGCGTAGAAAAAGATGGTGAAGGCCAGCAGGCCCGCGGCCAGTAGGTTCGCGGCCAGGGCCAGCATCATGACGGCGATGCCCGACAGCGCCAGCCCGATCGCCATCGCCTCGTCGGCGCTCACCCGCCCGGCGGGCACCGGACGGCGCGCGGTGCGGCGCATCACCGCGTCGATGTCGGCATCCCACCACATGTTGAGCGCGCCCGACGCCCCGGCGCCAAGGGCGATGAACAGGATCGACGCCAGCGCCACCACCGGATGCACCGGCACCGGCGCCACCAAAAGGCCGACCGCGGCGGTGAAGACGACGAGCGACATCACCCGCGGCTTCAGAAGCGCCACATAGTCGCCGAACCCGGCCTCGAGGCCGGGTGCGCGGTCGGTCGGATCGAAGGCACGGGTCCTGGTCATGCGCGTCTCCGGGCCGCGCCGCTGCGGCCGGACCGGCCACCGGGCGCCGGCCGCCGGCTCATTGCCCGGCCGCGGCGAACTGCTCGGCCGGCAGCGCGCCGGCGTAAAGCCCTTTGGCCTCTTCCAGCCAGGCGGCATATTCGGCCTCGCCGACCACCTTGACGGTGATTGGCATGTAGGCATGCGCGATGCCGCACAGCTCGGAGCACTGGCCGAAGTAGATGCCTTCCTGCTCGGCCGCGAACCACAGCTGCGCCAGTCGGCCGGGCACAGCATCCTGCTTCACCCCGAAGGCCGGGATCGTCCAGGAGTGGATCACGTCCGAGCCGGTCACCTGCATCACCACGGTCTTGCCGACCGGCAGCACCACCTGCGTGTCGGTCGCGAGCAGGAACTCGTCGCGGCTGTAGCCGGCGTCGATCAGCTGCTGTTCCACCTCCGGCGTCAGGCGGTAGTCGCCGCCAGTGGCAGGCGCGCCGATCATGTAGCTGTCGAACACGAAGCCGTCATCGACATATTCGTAGGTCCAGTACCACTGGTTGCCGGTCACCTTGATGGTGATGTCGGCGGGCGGGATCTCCTGCTGCTTGAACAGGACGGGCAGCGAGAAGGCGCCAATGAACACCAGGATGACGATCGGCACCACGGTCCAGGTGATCTCGATCGGCGAGTTGTGCGTGAAGGTGGCGGGCGTCGCGTTGCGCCGGTCGTTGTAGCGCCAGATCACGTAGCCGAGGAGCCCGACCACGAACACCACGATCAGCGTCATGACCACCAGCAGCATCTGGTCGAGCCACTGCAGGTCGCGCGCGACCGAGGTCACCGCCGGCTGGAAGCCGGTCCCGCGGTCCACCGGCACGCCGATCAGCGCCGGCGCGGCCTCCTGCGCCAGGGCGGCGGCGCCGGTCATTGTTGCGGCCGCTGCGGCCAGGCCGGTTCTGGTGGTCAGGTGCATCATCGATCCCGTTCGCGAGGCGGCCCCCCGGGCCGCACTCCGGCGCGCCGGCGCTCATCCGCCGGGCCCCGGTTGTCTCCGGCCACTCTGAAACCATATAAGCAGGGCTGCGACAAGCTCTCCGATTGCGGCAAATCAACGCCGCCCGCTTGCCGGCGGGCCTTCAGGATCGCGACCCGCCATGACCGATGCCCCGTTCCGCCCGTTCGAGACCCATCTGGACGAGGCGGCCGCGCTGTCGGTCCTCTGCGCCGCTACGGCCGGGGGCGAGGATGGCGAGCTGTTCCTCGAGCGCACCCGCGCCGAGCATCTGGTGTTCGACGACGGCCGCATCAAGACGGCCAGCTACGAGGCCAGCGAAGGCTTCGGCCTGCGCGCCGTGAAGGGCGACGTGGCCGGCTACGCCCATTCGACCGAGATTTCCGAGCGCAGCCTGCGGCGCGCCGCCGAGACCGCGCGGCTGGCGGTGGGCGACGGCGGCGGCGTGCTGGCCCCGCCGCCGCCCGGCACCAACATCCGGCTCTACAGCGACCGCGACCCGATCGCGGACGCGAGCTTTCCGGTCAAGATCGAGACGCTGCGCGAGATCGACGCCTTCGCCCGCGCGCTCGACCCCCGTGTGGTGCAGGTCACCGCCTCGCTCGGCGCGGGCGTCCAGGAGGTGGAAATCCTCCGCCCCGAGGGCCTGCGGCTGACCGATTACCGGCCGATGACGCGGCTATACGTGTCCGTGATCGTCGAACAGGATGGCCGGCGCGAGACCGGCGGTACCGGCCGCGGCGGCCGCCACGGCCTTGCCCCGCTCCTGACGCGCGAGGCCTGGGAGACCGCGACGCGCGAGGCGCTCCGGATCGCGCTGGTGAACCTCGAGGCCGTGCCGGCGCCGGCGGGCATGATGGAGGTGCTGGTCGGCCCCGGCTGGCCGGGGGTGCTCTTGCACGAGGCCGTGGGCCACGGGCTGGAGGGCGATTTCAACCGCAAGAAGACCTCCGCCTTCTCGGGCCTGATGGGCGAGCGCGTGGCGGCGCCCGGCGTGACCGTGCTCGACGACGGCACGATCCCAGACCGGCGCGGCTCGATCAGCGTCGATGACGAGGGCACGCCGTCGCACCGCACCGTGCTGATCGAGGACGGCATCCTCGTCGGCTACATGCAGGACCGCCAGAACGCGCGGCTGATGGGGGTCGCCCCGACGGGCAACGGCCGGCGCCAGAGCCATGCGCATATCCCGATGCCGCGGATGACCAACACCTACATGCTGGGCGGCACCGCCGACCCGGCGGCGATGCTGGCCGAGCTGAAGGACGGCATCTATGCCGTGGGCTTCGGCGGCGGGCAGGTGGACATCACCAACGGCAAGTTCGTGTTCTCCTGCACCGAGGCCTACCGGGTGCAGAACGGCCGGGTCGGCGCGCCGGTGAAGGGCGCGACCCTGATCGGCGACGGCGCGACGGCGCTGCGCCACATCCGCGCCATCGGCAACGACATGGCGCTCGACCCCGGGATCGGCAACTGCGGCAAGAACGGCCAGTGGGTGCCGGTGGGCGTCGGCCAGTCGTCGCTGCTGATCGGCGGGCTGACGGTGGGCGGGTCCGCGGCCTGAAACACCGGCCCGTCCGTGCGCCGCTCAGTCGGCCCCAAACAGGTCGCGGGTGAACACCTTGTCCGCAACGTCCGCCAGTTCCGCCGTCTGGCGGTTCGCCACGATCACGTCAGCCGCAGCCTTGAACGCGGCCAGGTCGCGCTCCACCGGCGAGTTGAAGAAGCTGTCCTCGGCCAGCTGCGGCTCGTAGACCGTGACCGGCACGCCCTTGGCCTTGATCCGCTTCATGATGCCCTGGATCGAGCTGTCGCGGAAATTGTCGCTGCCCGCCTTCATCGTCAGGCGGTAGATGCCGACGCGCTTCGGCCCGAGCGCCAGGATCCGGCCCGCGATGAAGTCCTTGCGCGTGCTGTTGGCCTCGACGATCGCCCGGATCAGGTTCTGCGGCACCTCGGAATAGTTGGCCAGAAGCTGCCGCGTGTCCTTGGGCAGGCAGTAGCCGCCATAGCCGAAGGAGGGGTTGTTGTAATGCGCCCCCACCCGCGGGTCGAGGCAGACGCCGTCGATGATCTCGCGCGTGTCGAGCCCGAAGGACAGCGCATAGCTGTCCAATTCGTTGAAGAAGGCAACCCGCATCGCCAGGAAGGTGTTGGCGAACAGCTTGATTGCCTCGGCCTCGCCCGGCCCGGTGAACAGCGTCGGGATGTCCTGCTTGACGGCGCAGTCCTGCAGCATGCCGGCAAACACCCGCGCCCGGTCGGAGCGCTCGCCGACCACGATCCGCGAGGGGTGGAGGTTGTCGTAGAGCGCCCGCCCCTCGCGCAGGAACTCGGGCGAGAACAGCACGTTGTCGAAGCCGGTCTCGGCGCGCAGCCGCTGGATGAAGCCGACCGGAATGGTCGATTTCACGACGATGACGGCATCGCGGTTGAACCGGTTCACCTCGGCCGCCACCGCCTCGACCGACGAGGTGTCGAAGTGGTTGGTGACGGGGTCGTAGTTGGTCGGTGTGGCGACGATCACGAAATCCGCGTCGCCATAGGCCTCGGCCGGGTCGCGTGTCGCCCGCAGGTCGAGCGGCACCTCCGCCAGGAACCGCTCGATCTCGGGATCGACGATCGGCGCGCGGCGTGCCTGCACCGCCTCCACCCGGGCGGCGGAAATGTCGAAGGCCGTCACCGCATGCTGCTGCGCCAGCAGCACCGCATTGGAAAGACCCACATATCCCAGTCCGGCAACGGCGATCTTCATCTTGTCTCTTTCTCCGGCGCCTGTCTGCCCGGATGCCCATGGAAGTCGGGCGGCCCGCGCGCCCTGGTCGCCCGCCTTGTCTCCCTTCCCTTGCGGCAAAGTCAAGCGAGGCCGGCGTCGTCGCCCGGCTCCGGCCGGGCCTCCCGCCGGTCCGGCGGTCGGTCCGGTCAGGACCTGGGCGCGTCGGCAAGCCGCAGCAGGTAGGCGCCGTAGGCGTTCTTGCGATAGCGCAGGGCCTGTTCGCGCAGCACCTCGGTGGTGATCCAGCCGCTCTGATGCGCGATCTCCTCGGGGCAGCCCGACTGCATGCCCTGCCGTTCCTCGAGCGTGCGCACGAAGTTGCCAGCGTCGAGCAGGCTTGCGTGGGTGCCGGTGTCGAGCCAGGCAAAGCCGCGCCCCATCCGCTGCACCGACAGGGCGCCGTCGTGCAGGTACATCTCGAGAAGCGTGGTGATCTCCAGTTCGCCCCGGGCCGAGGGCGCGACCTGCCGCGCCCGCGCCGGCGCCGTGGCGTCGAGGAAATAGAGCCCCGTCACCGCGAAGTTCGACGGCGGCACCTCGGGCTTCTCGATGATCGCCTGCGCCTTGCCGTCCGGCCCGAAGGCGACGACGCCGTAGCGCTCGGGGTCAGCCACCTGATAGCCGAACACGGTGCCGCCCGTGTCGTGGCGGTCGGCTTCGCGCAGAAGCTCCGGCAGCCCGTGGCCGTAGAAGATGTTGTCGCCGAGCACCATCGCCGATGGCGCGCCGTCGAGGAACGCCTCGGCCAGGATATAGGCCTGCGCCAGCCCGTCGGGGGAGGGCTGCGCGATGTAGGTGAAGGCAAGACCCCATTGCGAGCCGTCGCCGAGCGCGCGGCGGAACTGATCGGCATCCTGCGGCGTGGTGATGATCGCGATCTCGCGGATGCCGGTCAGCATCAGGACCGACAGCGGATAGTAGATCATCGGCTTGTCATAGACCGGCAGCAGCTGTTTCGAGACGGCGACCGTGATCGGATAGAGCCGCGTGCCCGAGCCGCCGGCCAGGATGATGCCCTTGCGCTTGGTCACGTCGCCGCTCCCAGGTCCTTCAGCACGTCGGCCAGCCCCGCGCGCCAGTCGGGCCGGGGGATGCCGAACACGATTTCGGTGGTGCCGCAGGACAGCCGCGAATTGTGCGGCCGCCGCGCCGGCGTCGGATAGGCCTCGGTCGGAATGTCGATCACGGAGACGGTCCGGTTCGCCTGCCGGAAGATCTCGCGCGCGAAGTCCGCCCAGCTGACATCCGGCTCGCCAGCGAAATGATAGGTGCCGGGGGCGCCGTCGCCCCGCGCCAAGAGCCGCGCGATGTCCAGAAGCGCACCGGCGATGTCGGCCGCGGGGGTCGGCCCGCCGATCTGGTCGCTGACCACGCTCAGCACGTCGCGCGTCTCCGACAGCCGGAGCATGGTCTTGACGAAGTTGGCGCCGTGGGCCGAGAACACCCAGCTGGTGCGCAGGATCGCGAACCGCCCGCCGGCGGCATGGACCCCATGCTCGCCGGCAAGCTTCGAGCGGCCATAGGCGTTCAGGGGCGCGGTCGGGTCGTCCGAATGCCAGGGGCGGACCCCCGAGCCGTCGAACACGTAGTCGGTCGAGACATGGACGAAGGGCACGCCCCTGTCCGCCGCGGCCTGCGCCATCGCGGCCGGCGCCGCGCCGTTCACGACCGTGGCGAGGTCTTCCTCGGCCTCGGCCCGGTCCACCGCCGTCCAGGCCGCGGCATTGATCACGGCGTTGCAGTCGGCGGCCGCGACCGCGGCGGCGCAGGCCGCCGGGTCGGTCAGGTCCGCCGCCTCGCGCCCCAGATAGGTCGCCTCGGGCGCGCGGCGGCGCAACTCGCGCGCCACCTGCCCGGTCGAGCCGAACACCAGAAGCCTCATGTCCCGACCCCCAGCCGCTGGCCCACGCCCTGGCGGTCGAGCAGCGGCCGCCACCAGGCCTCGTTGTCGAGATACCACTGGACCGTCCGCGCCAGCCCCTCCTCGACCGTCACCGAGGGCCGCCAGCCCAGTTCGGTGCGGATCCGGGTCGGGTCGATCGCGTAGCGCAGGTCGTGTCCCGGCCGGTCGGCGACGAAGGTGATCTGCGCGGCATGGGACCGCGCGGCCGGCCGCTTCTCGTCGAGGATGGCGCAGATGGTTCGCACGAGGTCGATGTTGCGCCGCTCGTTTTCGCCGCCGATGTTGTAGCTGCGCCCGACCGCGCCCCTGGTCAGCACGGTCAGCAGCGCATCGGCGTGATCCTCGACATAAAGCCAGTCGCGCACGTTCTCGCCCGCTCCGTAGACCGGGATCGGCTGACCGGCCAGCGCCTTCAGGATCACGACCGGGATCAGCTTTTCCGGAAAGTGATAGGGGCCGTAGTTGTTCGAGCAGTTGGAGATCACGACCGGCAACCCATAGGTCTCGTGCCAGGCCCGCACCAGATGGTCGCTCGCCGCCTTCGAGGCGGAATAGGGCGAGTTCGGGGCATAGGGCGTGTCTTCGGTGAACTTGCCTTCCGGCCCGAGCGAGCCATAGACCTCGTCGGTCGAGACATGGTGGAAGCGGAAGCCCTCGGGCCGGCCGGCGCGGGTCCAGTAGGCGCGCGCGGTTTCGAGCAGGTTGAAGGTGCCGGTGACATTGGTCGCGATGAAATCGCCCGGCCCGTCGATCGACCGGTCGACATGGCTTTCGGCCGCCAGATGCAGGATCGCGTCGGGCGCGTGCCGGGCAAGGATGGCGTCGAGCGCCGCACGGTCACGGATGTCGGCATGCTCGAAGGCGTAGTGCGGGCTGTTCGCCACCGGCCGGACATTCTCCAGATTGGCGGCATAGGTCAGCGCGTCGAGGTTGACGACCGCATGACCCGCGCGCACCGCGTGGCGCACGACGGCCGAGCCGATGAAGCCGGCGCCCCCGGTCACCAGAATCTTCATGGCTAGTCCTCGAAGGTGAAGGGGCTGTCGAACGCGGCCAGCCGCGGCGCGGCGCGGTCCTTGTCGCTCAGGATCGCCTCGCCGGTCAGGCCCCAGTCGATGCCGATGTCGGGGTCGTCGAACCGGACCGCGCCATCCGCGCTCGGCGCGAAATAGTCGGTGCATTTGTAGATGATCTCGGTGTCCGGCACGCGCGTGGCGAAACCGTGGAGGAAGCCCGCCGGGATCAGGAGCTGCCGGCCGTTCTCGAAGCTGAGCTCGACCCCGACCCACCGCCCGTAGGTCGGGCTGCCCTTGCGGATGTCGACGGCCACGTCGAACAGCCGCCCCCGGCCGCAACGCACCAGCTTCGCCTGGGCATGGGGCGGCGCCTGGAAGTGGAGGCCGCGCACGGTGTCGGCCCTGGTGGACAGCGAATGATTGTCCTGCACGAAGTCGAAATCGAGCCCGTTCTCGGCCAGCAGCCGCCGGTTCCAGCTTTCGCTGAAGAACCCCCGCTCATCGCCGAAACGCTTTGGCGTCAGGATCAGGACACCGGGAAGTGCCGTGTCTTCAATCTGCACCCTCGTCATCTCCGCGTCGGTTGCCGCGTGGAGATAGCAACTTCCTTAGGGACTGTCATCCCCGCTCGATCCGCGCGTCCGGCCGGAGCCTGCGCCCGGCCGGCAAGGGCGGTCAGAGCCAGCGGCCGGTCGCGGTCACGCGCAGGCCGACCGCGGCCGCCTTGCTGACGGCCGAGACGAGGCGCAGCGTGACCGCGGCCGTGCCCGGCGCCGCGGCCGTCATCCAGGCGTCGCTGTCGTCGGCCTGGCCGCTGACCACGGGCGCGGCGGCGAAGGCCTGCGGGAAGGTCCAGGCAATGTCGGCCGAGCGGAACACGGCTCCGAGCGCGGTCGAGACGCTGGCGGCCGAAAGCCCGCTCCGGGTGCAGATCAGGGTGCCGTCGGCCAGCCGCAGGAACTCGCCATTCGCGTTCGACCCGCGCTCGATCACCGCCCCGGTCGGCTGACCGCCGGCGGTCGAGACCGGGCCGAGCAGGTTGGACTGGTTGTAGATCAGCGCCCAGGCCTGCCAGACCCCGCCCGTGCTCCGCCGCTGCCAGGCGCGCACGTTGCCATTGGCCGAATTGGCGGTCCAGCGCTGGTGCAGCGCATCGCCGCCAGATCCGGCGAACACCTCGAGAAGGCCGATCTGCGTGCCCGCGGGCACCGCCGGAAGGTTCGCCGTGGCGGATCCGGTCGCGTAGAGGCCGGTCACCACGACGGCGTTGGCATCCGCCACCGCCGTGCCAAGCGCGCCGCCCTGCGCCACGCCCCAGCCGAACAGCCCGCCCGTCGCGAAGGCACGCGCGAGCCGCCCAGCGGTGGCATCATGGCTCGACGCCTGCACGGCGGTGCCGGTCACCGGCAGGTCCACCTGCAGCGCGGTCGTGGACAGGACAGCGCGCTGCACGCCGCCGGTCACCATTCCGATCTGGTTGGCCCCCGGCCGGCGAAGGCCGGTGTCCGCATCGGCCGAAAAGCGCAGGCCGGGAAGCGCAGCCGTGCCGTCGGCGACCGCCGCACCGGCGGGCAGCTGGACCACCCCGGTCGCGGCATCCACCCGCAGCGCATCGCTGAAGCTGCTGCCGTTGGCGCTGACCTTCACGCTCAGATCGTCGCTGCCGGCCAGACCGATTTCGGCGCGGCCCGACCAGTTGGTCTGGAACAGAAGGCTGGCCGTGTCGGTCGCCGCAGCCTTGTTGACTTTCACCTGATGCCCGGCGCCCTCATGGGTCAGAAGGGTCGCCGCCGCCGACACGGCCAGGCGGTTGATCGCATCCGCCGAGGTGTTGATCCCGAGTTGCGGCACCTGCACGGGGACGGCGACCGACCAGTTGCTGCCGTCGAACACCACATCGACCGCCTCGGCCAGCACCCGCGCCCGCCATCCCTGAAGCGGCACGATGAACGACCACACGCCGGTTTCGCGCAGCGCGATCCGCCCGGACTGCCCGGCCCAGTCGCCGGTCGCCCCGGCGGCCACGATGTGCCGGTCGCCGACCGCGGGGGTGGCGGGCGGCGCGCTCCGGTTGCGGTCGGCCACGGTCAGCTGCACCAGCAAATCGAGGAGCCTGATCGCCTCGTTGTGGGTCACGTGCTTCTGGGCTTGCGCGGCCTGGATGTAGGGCAGAGCCAGAATCGGCGAGACGTCAGACATGGGCTGCGAACTCCGTGAGGTTTCGGCCCGCAAGGCTATGAACCGGCGGTAAACGCGCGGTACCCCCTGCGCGCGCCGCGCCAGGGCGCCGCGCAACGGCCGGCCTACCTGCCGGCGCCGGCCGTGTCGTCGCCGCCCCGTGTCAGGTAGAAGGCGAGCAGGATCGGCACGAAGGTCGCGGCGAAGACGATAATCGCCACCACGTTCGTCACCGGCCTCTGGCGCGGCCGCACCAGTTCGTTCAGCATCCAGATCGGCAGCGTCGATTGTTGCCCGGCGGTGAAGGTGGTCACGATCACCTCGTCGAATGACAGCGCGAAGGCCAGCATCCCCCCGGCCAGGAGCGCCGAGCCGAGGTTCGGCAGGATCACATGGGCGAAGGTCTGGAACCCGTTCGCGCCGAGGTCCAGCGAGGCCTCGACGATGCTTCCCGACAGCCGTCGGAACCGCGCGACTGCGTTGTTGTAGACGATCACGATGCAGAAGGTCGCGTGGCCGAGCACGATCGTCCAGGTCGAGAACGGGATGCCCATCACGTCGAAGGCCGAGCGCAGCGACATGCCGGTGATGATCCCGGGCAGCGCGATCGGCAAGAGGATCAAGAGCGACAGCTGCTCGCGCCCGAAGAACCGTGCCCGGCTCATCGCCGCCGCGACCAGCGTGCCGAGAACCAGCGCCAACGCGGTCGCGATCGCCGCGACCCGCAGTGACAGCCACAGGGGCGGCCAGATGTCCGCGCGATTCCAGGCGACGGCGAACCACTGCAGCGTCAGGCCCGGCGGCGGGAACTGGTAGGTGCGTTCCTCGGTGGTGAAGGCGTAGAGGAAGATCAGCAGGATCGGCAGGTGCAGGAACAGAAGCCCCGCGATCGCGGCGATTGTCAGCCCGGGCGGCGGGCGCGCCTCAGAGCGCATCGAAGGCGCCCTGCCGCCTGGCGATCGCGAGATAGATCAGCATGATGACGATCGGCACCACCGCGAAGGCCGCCGCGAGGGGCACGTTCCCGGCCGTGCCCTGCAACTGGTAGACGGCGAGGCCGATGAACCGCGCCGAGGTGCCGATGATCTGCGGGATGATGTAGTCGCCGAGCGTCAGCGAGAAAGTGAAGATCGACCCGGCGATCACCCCCGGCAGCGCCAAGGGCAGGATCACCGTGCGGAAGGTCTGGCCCGGCGTCGCGCCGAGATCGGCGCTGGCCTCCAGCATCGACACCGGCACCCGTTCCAGCGCTGCCTGCATCGGCAGGATCATGAACGGAAGCCAGACATAGACGAAGACGATCCAGGTACCGATGAAGGAGGTCGAGAGCGAATTGCCGCCGATCACCGGGATCGACAGGATCGCGGTCAGGATCGCCGAAGTGCCGGTGCCCTCGGCCGCCCAGGTGACGATCCCTTCCTTGGCGAGGATCAGCTTCCAGGCGTAGACCTTGACCAGATAGCTCGACCACAAGGGCAGCAGGACCGCGAGGTAGAAGGCGGCCTTCCAGGCGCCGCGGGCGTAACGGGCGGCGAAATAGGCGACCGGAAAGCCGATCACCGCGCAGGCCGCCGTCACCGCCGTGGCCATCGCCACCGTCCGGAGGATGATGTCGAGGTTCTGCGCGCGGAACAGCTCGGCATAGGTCTTGAGCGTGAATTCGCGCACGACGACGCCCGAGAACTCGTCGATCGAATAGAAGCTCTGCAGCAGGAGTGCCGCCAGCGACCCCAGATAGACCACCCCGAGCCAGAGGAGCGGCAGCGCGAGGAGTAGGCACAGCAGCAGGTTCGGGTGGCGCCAGAACAGCCCGCCCAGCCGGTCGCCCGGGCCGCGGTCGGGCGCGCGCGCGGACCCTGTGGCGGCCATCAGGCCTCGTCCATCACATGCAGCGCCCCGGCCGCGAAGCCGAGGCCCACCGTCTCGCCCGCGGCCGGCAGCGCCGCGCCTGCGGGCAGCAGGACCGCCAGTTCGGCCGCGCCCGCCCGCACCGTGACGCGCGTGCCCGCGCCGAGATAGCGCAGTGCCGCGACCTGCCCCGCCAGCACGGCCGAGGCCGGCGGCACCAGCCGCAGCGCCTCGGGCCGCAGGCTCGACCAGCGCGCGGGTCCGCCGAGCCGCGCCGTCAGTTCCGGCGGCAGGACGTTGGACGAGCCCACGAAATCGGCCACGAAGCGGGTCCGGGGCCGGCCGTAGATTTCCTCCGGCGGGCCGACCTGCGCCACCTTGCCTTGCGCGAACACCGCGACCCGGTCGGCCATGCTCAGCGCCTCGCCCTGGTCGTGGGTGACGAAGACGAAGGTGATCCCCAGCCGCTGCTGCAGCGCCTTCAGCTCGTCCTGCATCGCCTCGCGCAGCTTCAGGTCGAGCGCGCCGAGCGGCTCGTCGAGCAGCAGCACGCGCGGCTCGTTCACCAGCGCGCGGGCCAGCGCCACCCGCTGGCGCTGCCCGCCCGACAGCTGCCCCGGCCGGCGGTCGCCATAGCCCTCGAGCTTGACCAGCGCCAGCAGCTCCTCCGCCCGGGCATGGCGCCGCGCCCGCGGCACGCCCTTGACCATCAGCCCGTAGGCCACGTTGTCGCGCACGTTCATGTGCGGGAAGAGGGCATAGTCCTGGAAGACGGTGTTGACGTTGCGCCGGTTCGGCGGCACCTCGCCCATGTCCTCGCCGAAGATGCGGATGGCGCCGCCGGTGGGCCGCTCGAAGCCCGAGATCAGCCGCAGGCAGGTGGTCTTGCCCGAGCCCGAGGGTCCGAGCATGGCGAAGAACGACCCCTCGGCGATCGCCAGATCCACCCCGTCCACCGCGCGGATGGTGCCGAAGTGGCGCGAGACGTTGAGGAATTCGACGGCGGCCGTCATTGCGTGCAGGTCTTTCCGGATCGCCTCTCTCCCGGCCCCTCTCCGTCCCGGAGAGGGGTGCGCGGCGTCGTGCGCCTCCCCTCTCCGCCCCGGAAAGGGGCCGGGGGACAGGCAGGCGGTGCGGGCGTCAGCGCCCGCCGATCACGCCGATGTAGTCGCTGACCCAGCGGTAATAGGGCACGCAGACACCCTCGCCCTGCGCGCAGTTGGCGGTCGGCGTGGTCCAGAAGCGGATCTTCTCGAAGTCGTCGAAGCCGTTCTTCGTGCAGCCCTCGGCCGTCTGCATGCCGCGCCCGTCGCTGCAGGCCGCGGGCACCACCGGGTTTGCGCCGAACCAGACCGACAGGTCGGACTGCAGGTTCGAGGCGAGCGTATGCTCCATCCACAGATAGGCGCAGTTGGGGTTCGCCGCCTCGACATGCAGCATCGTCGTGTCCGCCCAGCCCGTCGCGCCTTCCTGCGGGATCACCGCGGCGACCGGGAAGTTCTCGGACTGCAGCAGGTTCACCTGGAACGGCCAGGTGCCCGAGGCGACGACGCCTTCGTTCTTGAAGTCGTCCATCTGGATGAAGGCGTCGTGCCAGTAGCGGCCGACCAGGTCCCGCTGCTGGCGCAGCAGGTCGAGCGCCGCCTTGTACTGGTCCTCGTTCAGCTCATATGGGCTGGTGATGCCGAGCTCCGGCTGGTGGAACATCAGGTATTGCGCCGCATCGGCGACGTGGATCGGGCCGTCATAGGCCTGTACCCGCCCCTTGTTCGACTGGCCGTCGGGCAGCGTCATCTCCTCGAACACCACGTTCCAGGATGTCGGCGGCGCGTCCCCGAAGGCCTCGGTGTTGTACATCAGCACGTTCGGCCCCCACATGTAGGGCACCCCGTAATGCACGCCGCCGACGGTGTGCCAGGGCGCCTCCTTCAGCCGCTCGTCGACGGTCGGCCAGGACGGGATCAGGTCGATGTTGACCGGCTGGACGCGCTTGCCCGCCACCAGTCGCAGCGAGGCATCGCCCGAGGCGGTGACGAGGTCGAAGCCGCCCTCGTTCATCAACGCCACCATCTCGTCCGAGGTGTTGGCGGTCTTGACGTTGACCGTGCAGCCGGTCGCCTCCTCGAACTTGGTGACCCAGTCGAATTCCTTCATCGTCTCGCCGCGCTCGACGTAGCCCGGCCAGGCGACGATGTTGAGCTGCCCCTCGCCGGGGCCGACCGCGGTCATCTGCGCCGCCGCGGGGCCGAGGGCGACGGCCAGCGTCAAGGCCGAGGTGCCGATCAGGTTGCGCCGTTTCATCTGTCGTTCTCCCTGTTGCCGGGCCCTGTGCGGCGGGCCCTTGATGATCGCTGCCAGCTAAAGCGGTCGCTTGCGCCAGCGCAACACAAAACCGTCATCCGTGTGCGCGCCGCACCGGTCAGAGAAAGCTCTGCGGATCGATGTCGATGGCAAGCCGCACGGCGCCCGGCACCTTCACCTGCGCCACCCAGGCGGCCAGCGCCGCCTGCAGCGGCGCGGTCTTGCCCGCCTTGACGAGAAGGCGCACGCGGTGGCGCCCGCGCACGCGGGCGATCGGGGCGGGCGCCGGGCCATAGACTTCGGCCCCGATCCGCCGGAGCGGCGCATCGCGGCGCGCCAGTTCCGCCCCCAGATCGAACACCTGCGCGACATCGGGCCCCGACAGGATGATGCCGGCCAGCCGGCCGAAGGGCGGCGCGCCGGCCGCGCGCCGCTCCGCCGCCTCGGCCGTCCAGAACGCCTCTTCGTCACCGCCAAGGATGGCGCGCATCACCGGATGCTCCGGCTGGTGCGTCTGCAACAGCGCCAGCCCGCGGCGCGCGCCCCGCCCGGCCCGACCCGCCACCTGCCGCATGAGCTGGAAGGTCCGCTCTGCCGCGCGCAGATCCGACCCCTGCAGCCCGAGGTCGGCATCGATCACGCCGACCAGCGTCAGATGCGGAAAATTGTGCCCCTTCGCCACGATCTGAGTGCCGATCACGATGTCCGCGCCACCCCCGGCGATGGCCGCGATCTGTTCCTTGAGCGCGCGCGCCGAGCCGAAGAGGTCGGAGGACAGGACGGCGAGCCGCGCCTCGGGAAAGCGCGCGGTCACTTCCTCGGCCAGCCGCTCCACCCCCGGCCCGACCGCGGCCATCCGCCCCTCTACGCCGCAGGACGGGCAGATGTGCGGCACCGGCCGGGTCGCGCCGCACTGGTGGCAGACCAGCCGCTTTTGGAAGCGGTGCTCCACCATCCGCGCATCGCAGGCCGCGCAGCCGACCTGGTGGCCGCAGGCCCGGCACAGCGTCACCGGCGCATAACCGCGCCGGTTCAGGAACAGGAGCGACTGTTCCCGCGCCGCCAGCCGCGCCGCGACCACGCGCGCCAGCGTCTCGGAGATCCAGCGGTTCGCGGTCGGCGGCTCGGCGCGCAGGTCGACGGCCCGCATCTCGGGCAGATCCGCCGCGCCGAAGCGCGTGCCGAGATCCAGCCGCAGATATTTTCCCGCCGCCGCGTTCGCCCAGCTTTCCAAGGACGGCGTGGCCGAGGCCAGCACCACCGCGCAGCCGCAGACCGAGGCCCTGAGCACCGCCATGTCGCGGGCGTTGTAGAGAACGCCCTCCTCCTGCTTGTAGGAGGTGTCGTGTTCCTCATCCACCACGATCAGGCCCAGATCGCGGAACGGCAGGAACAGCGCCGAACGCGCGCCGACGACCAGACCGGCGCCGCCCTCGGCCAGCATCCGCCAGACCCTGCGCCGCTCGGTCGCGACGATGCCGGAATGCCACTCCGCTGGCCGCGCGTCGAACCGCGCCTCGACCCGGGTCAGGAATTCGGCCGTCAGGGCGATCTCGGGCAGCAGCACCAGCGCCTGCCGGCCCTGCCGCACCGCCTCGGCCACTGCCTCCAGATAGACCTCTGTCTTGCCCGAGCCGGTGACGCCCTTCAGGAGCACGGCCGCGAAGCCCGTTTGCGCCACCGCCGCCACCAGCGCATCCGCCGCCGCGACCTGATCGCCCGCCAGCGCCACGCCCGGCCGCGCCGGGTCGAGCGCCGGAAAGGGCAGATCGCGCGGCGCGTCGGCCTCGACCACCGCACCGACGGCAACCAGCCCCTTCACCACCGCCGACGTCACGCCGGCCTCGGCCGTCAGTTCCGCCAGCGTCAGCGCCGCTCCGCCATGCGCGGCGAGCACGGCCAGCACCCGGGCGCGCGCCTCGGTCAGACGCTCGGGCAGGACGGCGCCGGGGCGGAAGACGCGCCGCATCGCCGGCGGGTCGCCGAGCCCCGGCGCGCGGGTCGCGAGCCGCAGCATCGCCGGCAGCGGCGTCAGCGTGTAGTCGGCGGCACGCGACAGGAAGCTCTGCATTTCGGCCCGCATCGCCGGGACATCGATGACCCGGATCACGTCGCGCAGCTTGCCGTCCTCGAACCCGCCGGCGCCCGGCCCCCAGACCACGCCCAGGACCCGGCGCGGCCCGAGCGGCACCTCCACGAAGTCCCCCGGGGCGCAGCCGCCCGGCGGCGCGCGGTAATCGAGCAGCCCCGCCGCGCCACCCAG
>Ga0224723_1000965_pt1 | contig 18342 bp, 23 predicted proteins | sample Balambano_FR2_Me_FD_161647 | JGI IMG/M metagenome (GOLD analysis project Ga0224723, IMG submission 161647) | Freshwater sediment microbial communities from Lake Towuti, South Sulawesi, Indonesia - Balambano_FR2_MetaG | ecosystem: Environmental > Aquatic > Freshwater > Lake > Sediment | place...
CTAATAGAATCTATTCTCATTTAATGTGTAAATTTCTCTTCACCCTGTAGTTATTAAGTACTATTGCTGACCAAATCAATTAGTACTCATGGACTTATGACAGCTAGGGTGCGGAATGTGGGATCAAGCAATTAAATTAGAAATCCTTGCAAAGCTTCCAACAACTGCAAGGACTCCCAACGACAATATAGGCATTCTAATCATGACAGAAAACCAGTCACATAACAATCCTTGGCTACAAGCCGCAAAAGAGCTAAACAAAGAACTCAAAACCCAAAGTCCAGAAATACAGGAAGAGGCAAGACGCCTAAGCCGAAAAAATTATCCAGAGACTTGGAAGGCTTTAAGAGATCAGGAGGAAAACAATGACTGACGGCGATGCTTCACCTGTAATTTTTGGGGCGGCGGCACTCGCTGTCATTGTTAGCTGGACGCACACTTGGAGGGCACTGAGAGAGAAGGAGGAACATAACCAATGAGTAACAGCGACGCTACACCATTTATTTTTGGAGTGGCGGCTGCTGCCGTCGCTCTTTGGTTGCATTCAAACAACAGTCTTTTAACTTCACAGTTAGACAAATGCCGTACCAACTACCAGGGATTTAAAGAGGGGGTCTTGTATGGCAGATGAAAAAATTATTCAGGTTGCTCCTCCTATTACTGCTGTAAACAACCAATCTGTTAAGACTGATAAAACAAAATTACGAATTGTAAAATGGTTAACTTTTGAGGACAAGGACTTACAAGATTTAATTTTTTCCACCTCCACCCTTCTCTGCTTCCCAATGTTTAGTACTTCTGTATTGATTAGTGGGGAGGGATTAGCTAGGTTACTTCTTGTCCCTTATGTTTTGGCTTGGATTGTGGTGTTTTGTACAGTTTTGTGGCTGGTGAAGCAATTTCCAGATTTACAACCTTTAGTGTGGGGGAGGTTATTGGTAATGGTTATTGGTGCGTTGCTTGGAGGGATATTATGAAAGAATTACACCCCTCCCAGGTTTATAACTACGTCGTTGACTATGCAGTCCTAAAAATCACCACTACTGTAATCATGTCAGCCACAGTATCCTTGGCAGTGCTGTCAATTGCTGCTACCCCAAAAGACAAGCCTTTACTATCAGCAGGTACTTGTGGCTTGTCTTTTTTGGGGGAAATCTCCAAAAAACGTGAACGTAGCAAAAAGCTAACCCTTGGAGACATCGAAGAAACTTCACACCTTGGTTTTAAGCAGCTGGTAGCTTCCTTAACTCAAATTGGATCCAAAATTACTATTCAGGAATCGATTGAGGGATGGCAACCAGAAGGTTTATTAGACATCAACGATTTAGCAGCAATGCTTAACCGTCTTCACGGTCGGATTATTGGAGGTTCAGGCACAGGTAAATCCGTACTAGCCAAAGGTCTAGTACGACTTTTACAAGGTCAAGTAAAGATTTATGACGTGGAAGCTACTAAACGAGATTGGCAAGGATTTGAGGTGGTAGGTAAGGGAGAGAACTGGGACGCGATCGCAAAAAGTATGATGTCAGATTTAAAGATGTTTTGCGATCGTATTTCAAATGCTACTGCCGACGATAATGACGCGGGATGGGATCTATTCAAAGGACAGACCTGCATAAAAGTTGTAGAGGAATATCCCGACTGTAAAGATGAGGTCAACAGCCGTTGTGAACCAATTACCAAAAAAGGTGATTATAAAGGGTTAGCAGATGAGTGGTGTCAACGACTTGCACGACGGGGACGTAAACCCGGTTTACTACTCTTACTAATCAGTCAGTATGACAATGTAAGTGCTTGGGGGTTTGAGGGTAAAGGTAATCTTACCCATTGTTTTCACGCGATACGGTTAGGAAAATTTGCTGTAGACCATGCCAGTAAACTTAATGATTCCAAGCTGGTGAAGTGGTTGCAAGCGGATTTAGAGCGTAGATGTATGGTGGACAATGAACCCTGTGAACTACCTTCGCGGGCAAACTTGATAATGATGGGTTCAGGTATTACTCAGCTAGAACCTGCACCTGTGCCAAAAAGTTTAGAGCTAAACGAATACGAGCAGTGCATTTTGGATTGGGGGAAGCGTCATTTAGGAGAAACGCTCAAAGCTAGAAACTTACTACAGAGTTCAAGATTATTTCAAAATATGCCACCGGAAGATGTCCGTATTATTTTCTCTGCAATGGCTGATAAAGGTATTGGTGAAGTTGTTGACAAAGGGGACAAGTTGGGGTGGAAGCTAAAAAGCTAGTCTACAAACGGTATACAGTTTGCCTACACTTAGGAATTTATCGTTACAGAGGACAGCGTTACATAAAGGTAATCAGCTTCCGGTTAAGCGATCGCCAAAGTAGAGGATGAGAAAGACTTACTCGTAAACTGTCTACATCGTCTACTTTAAAAAAAACGTTAAAAACGCCTGGAAAAGGCTGAAAGTATTACTGAATAAGGGTTTTAGGTGTTGTAGACAGTTTTTTACTAGGTAAAAAAATCGCATTTCTGTGGTACGTATGAGCAACGTAAAATTAAATCACTATTGGGTAGAATATTCGTCTGAAAACGGGGATTACACCCCCTGTGACATCTGTGAGTCAGAAACTTGGGATGATGAGGATTTGCATTGGACATGGTGTTATGATTCCAAATGCTTAAATAGCTTTAATAATCCTGAACGGGTTGCAAGTTTTCTTGAGCAAGTTGAAGAGAAGGAAAAAAAGGCAAGAGAAAGAGATGCGATATAAAACCGCTACATATCAAAGAGTAAAAAATTTAGGAAATGAAAGCGAACGCCTAGAAATCACAATAGAAATTTCTGAAGATGACCACCCTGATATTGCCATCATGGCTTTAAAACAAACGGTTATTGACTTATTAAATAAACCTGTAAAACAAGAAGCAGAACACGAGGGATTTTAAAATGTCAAAGCATGATACTTGGGTGCAATTAATATCTAATAGTCCTTTTGAAACTATTCTTGGATTATTTGTAGAGGGTGCAATACCAGTACGGGATCCTTTTCCTATAGAGCGAATATACAAAGATAATGGAGAGCATATAGCCTTGTTCGTAACTGATGGTCAGCGTATGACCCAAAGTCAGATAAATGCTTTTGGAAAACTATATAGCGAGACTAATAAAACTACTTTTCAAGAGGTAATGGTTGACTATACACTTTTAAACGGTTTTTTAATTGATCACAAGTGGATCGATTCTATGCGCTGTGGGCCAGAAGGTTTTACAAGAAGTAAGGAATTACTTGATTTCTTAGAAATCAATACAGAATCTTTTTCTTACGAAGTGTACAATACTTTTTACCAAGAACAGTATGACCGTTGGATTAATGGTGAAGCGGAACCTAGTCCCATAAATAGTATTGAAGATATTGACCCGCGTTTACGTACTCCTAAACTTGAGCAGTCTCTAAAATTTCGTAACTTTGTTGCTTCTAAAGATTACTCTGTTATGGATGTTTTGCTAGGAAAGTCGATTGTAGAATTTCTTAACGAAGTAGATCCAGATAATAACTACGAAGTTGTGGCTTTAGACGAAATTTTGTAGTTTTAATATATCACGCGGTCGCTTAATCAGGAATTAGGCGATCGCATTCATGTACGTGATTGATTTAGAAATTAGAGAAAGAATTACAAATGGATAAAATTGATGACAAATGGATTAGCGTAGACAAGCGAACACTGCGTCTTGTACTACGTTTTAGGGTCAAGGGTTATCCTAAGCAATTTTTTATTTCTACAGGATTAAAAGATAGTAAACGTAATAAAGATATTGTTCGGCTAAAACGTGATGCGATAATGACTGACATTATCCTTGACCGTTTTGACTCTACGCTAATCAGCTACCAATTTGGTGTTACTAAACCTCATATTACACAGCACAAAGAAGAAAAAAAATATGCTTACACGCTATTAGAGTTGTGGCAAAATTTTACTAATTATCAAGAAACACAAATTGAACAAACAACGATTTTAAACAGATATGTTGCCATAAGTAGATACACTAAAAAATTGCCTACACATTCTTTAGAGGAATGTTCTAGCATCAGGAATTGGTTATTAAATCATACTACTAAGCGTATGGTATGGACAATAATCAACGCTTATCATCAGTGCTGTGAATGGGCGGTTAATTGTAAATTAATACCAAACAATCCTTTTAAAAATCTTAAACTCAAAAAACCTAAAATAAATGTTAATGAAAATTATAAGGCTTTTACATTAGAACAACGTGATTTAATTATTAAAGTCTTTGAAACACATTCTAAATTTTCACATTATGCAAGTCTTATTAAATTTCTTTTTTACACAGGATGCCGACCTGGTGAAGCATTCGCACTAACTTGGAATGATATTTCTAGCGATTATTGCAAAGTTAGTATCAACAAATCCTGTAATTTACATCGGATTAAAAAAAATACTAAAAACGGAATAAGTCGGGTATTTACAACTATGCCTGGCTCAAAGCTACAAAAATTATTAGAAGGTATGAAACCTAATAATATCGATAAAAATAGTTTAGTTTTTTTAGACGATAATGGAAAACCAATGCATTCTAGCACCATGCAATTGGTATGGAAAGGTGTAAAAAGTGCTAAGAATTACTATCCAGGAGTAGTAAGTGAACTTGCAGATAAAGGCATACTTCCTTATCTCAAGCCTTATAGTACTCGTCATACTTTCGCTACTTGGGCGATAACACAAGGTGTCTCGCCAGACAAAGTTGCCTTGTGGATTGGTGACAAAGTAGAAACAGTCTTACGTTACTACTGTCATCCCAACGTTGTAGAAGCAGAGTGTCCTGATATTTAAGCTACTCAATTGATACTAACTTTAATGGAATATGGTTTGTAAGTCCTTCTTTCACTGAATTTCCATGTATTTGTTTATTTTCTCTTCAAAAATAAAATCAGCAATAGCACGGTGTTATTATAGCATTAATAAATACCAGTATTAAGAAGTAATAATAATTATCTTTCAAAACCTCTATTTACTATCAATTTTACACAACGGGGTCAGATATGTATTTTGATAACGCTGGTAATACATTTAGTGCTGCGAGAAGAATTAGTCTTACATCTGCGACACAAACATTTACTGATTTTGTAGGTTCAAGTGATTTAAATGATTTTTATCGTTTTAGTCTCAGTAGTCGCAGTAGTTTCAATCTAACTCTAGATGGTTTAACAGCAGATGCGGATGTTCAAGTTATTCGAGATGTCAACCTTAATGGAGTTTTTGATGGTTCTAGGGAAGTTATTGCTGGTTCTTACTTATCTAGAACTTCCAGCGAGTCAATCAAAATTACTTTAGATGCAGGTGAGTACTTTATTCGTGTTTTTCCATATTCTGTTAGTACAGGTACTAAGTATAATCTCAGCGTTTCTGCACAATCGATTAACACTGCACCGACAAACTTACAATTTGGTCTTAGTAAGACTGTGTATAGCAGCACAGAAGCGCTCGCAGTCAATAATGCTTTGGTATATGATGCCAATGGTGCAACTGATATCAACCGAGTTGATTTCAAAATCAAGCGGGCAAATGGCACATTTATAGATACAACCGATGTTTTTAGTGTCACTCCTCGTAGTTCAGATAACCGTTGGGGAAGTTTTAATTACAGCTTGAATTTGGCAGGATTAAATCTTGTTGCTGGGGATTACAGTTTGTGGGCAGTAGCTTACGACAAAGCTGGTGCAGCAAGTAACATTGTTGAACAAAAATTTACTATTCTTCCACCCGTTGACTTAGCTGGAAATACTCTTACTACTGCTCGTTCCATTAATGTTAGTGCAATTGCCAGTAATTTCACAGATTGGGTAGGTACACTCGATACTAACGATTACTACCGTTTTACCCTGAATCAAAACAGTAATTTCAACTTAACTTTAAGCGGTTTGAGTGGTGATGCAGATGTGCGCCTACTTGACGCCAATGGTAGTAATATCGCTAGCTCCACTGCTTCAGGTACTACTAACGAATTTATCAATCGTCAGTTAAACGCTGGTAATTACTTTATTCAAGTTTTTCCCATGAATGGAGTGAATACCAGTTATAACTTGAGTGTTGCAGCCACTGCGATTATTGCAGAACCAGGAAATACTTTAGCTGCTGCTGAAGTGAGAAATTCCCCCATTTTTTCACGCAACGAAACAGTGAGTGCAGGCGATCGCCATGACTTTTATCGCTTTAATGTTACTCAATCTGGGATTTTCACTGCCAATCTCACAAATTTGAGTGGTGATGCAGATGTGCGATTAATTCACGACAGAAATAACAATGGTGCAATTGACCAAGGTGAAATTATCGCTTGGCAATGGGAAAGAGGTAGCGTGAGTGAATCGATTCGTCGTTTCTTGAATGCAGGAAATTACTTTCTGGAAGTGATGAGTTATAACAACCAAACCGCCAATTATTCACTATCAACTAATTTCAGAAGTGCAGCATCCGACGACCAACGCTTCTCAATTCAGATCAACTTTGGCACAGGTTCTGAAGGTTTAAGCTCGGTAATGCGAAATGCAGTTCAAGAAGCAGCCAGATTTTGGGAAAATGTCATCACCCACACTAATATCAAGAGTAATACACTGACTATAGAAGTTGGTGGTTCTGTTCAACAGTGGGATTATAGTAGAAGAGTATTAGCTTCGGCTGGCCCCACGTATATACAACGTGATTTTAATGGACGTTGGATACCCATATCAGGAGTTAGCTACATTAATACCAACCCCAATGCTGTTAGTAATTTAACCTCTGATGTTAACTACTTCCGAGGTGTAATGATCCATGAATTTGGTCACGTTCTTGGACTCGGTACGCTTTGGGATTACGAACGAAGCTTGATTAACCGTACAAATGGAACCTATAATGCCAACACATATGCAGGTTGGGCTTACGGTGAATTACGCCGTACTTACACTCAGACAGCAATTCCATTAACTACTGGTGTTGGTCGGGGTTCCGATTATGGTCATTGGCGCGAAGAAGTATTTACTAACGAAATCATGACTCACGCAGTTAACAGAAATGGTATGCCTTTGAGTCAATTGACAATTGCTTCTCTACGTGACATCGGCTGGAATGTCAACTACGGAGCAGCAGAAGCTTATTTAATGTCTAACTCAACTGCCACTCAGACTGTAGTTAATAATAGCCCTTTCTCCACTACCTCATCATTTCAGATTAGTTGCGGTTGTGCCAAACATATGGCGGCTAACGGTTTAAATATGGTGGGTTCTACCAGCCTGGAAAGTTTAATTAATGGTCATACCGCTTAACACATTTGTATAATAAACTACTGACACTAACTTAGTATAGGATTATAAGGTACAGTTAGATTCCCAAAGTATGGGCACGGTGTCAGTAGATTTTTCATTCACCTGCAATATTTCGGATACCGTGTTTCTAGCAGACAACAGCAATGACAGGCTAAAATAGTACTATGAACTGGCAATTTTTGTATAAAGAATATTTTCTTTGAAAAAATAACTAAAATGAAATCTTATTCCTCCCGACCATTTTGGTTTTATCGGATTTATTGTTTGGTAATTGTTTCTTTTTGGAACATTACAGCAATTTCATCAATAGTTACCAGAACAAAGCCAAGACAGGAATTATTTTATTTTTTCCCATTATTAATACCAGCTATTTTCTTAATTCTTAGTCTTAGTGTATTCAAATTTCCCTACAGTGCTTTTGGAAAACTGAAGCGAACCCAACCATCTGGAAATGTAGTTGATCGTGATTTATCATACAGTGGTGAGATTGGTTGTTTTCAAGCTAGGGGACCTTTTATTAGTTGGGTTCTATACAATGATGGAATTGGATTTTCTGCGATTGGTGTTGGTTCTGGATTTGTACCATTTTCTGTAGTTAGCAACATTGAGCGACATCGGTTTGGTGGGTGTACGGTAGTGCATAGTAGTCCAGAAGTTCGCTCACCCTTAGTTATTTCTTCTTCGAGATTTGCAGATGCGATTGTTAGGTTATATTGGTCATTAAAACAATAAATATTTTTAATTTTTTGGATGAAGTAATAACCAAATTTTAATCCATCATAGGGATTTTAAGTAATTGCAATGCAGCACCACCAATAATTTCATGCAAGCTTTTTTCAGATTTACCAATGAGTTGATATTTTTCCGATTTCAACCAGATAGCGCGAATTTGATAACTTTCCTCACTAGTCGTATGCACTCTTTCATGTAAACTTGTCCCTTCAATGGTATATTGATTATCAGTAAAATCACCAATACAAAACATCCGCCAACAGCGATGGGGACAATAAGCGTATTGATTCAACGCAGCAATAGGAATATATTCGGTCATTTGTTTTATTGGTAAAGGTTATGTGATGTATTACTTACGCTCACCCGTACGTCTTGTCTACCTGTTAAAAATTGTAAAGGAATCGTTGACTGGGGCAACAAATTTAATACTAAACTATGAGGCATACTTTTTCTTTTTCTTAGACTGAGCAACTCTCGATTCTATAGTAAATATCGGTATTTCCTGAAGTTCAATATTACTTAAACTATACTGTTCGCAAACCAAACTTAGACGATTACCCGGAGTTTTGACTGCATTCACAGAATGAGTTAAATCACCTTGAAAATGAAGTAAAGTATTCATCTGCGGCTTAATTTGCCCAACATGATGCTTGTGAGAGCGTAATACTAACTCTCCCCCTTCCATATCTGGTGGTATGCGAACATAAAGCACACTGACAAATGCAGGTGGTTCAATAGTTTTGCAGTAAGAACGTAAAGAGCGGTCAATATGGGGATCCACACGAGAATTTTCTTTCAATAGCAACGGATTTAGATAAAAAGCATTACACTGAGACTTAAGAGCCAAATCCAAATAAGCCTTGAAAAAAGGAAAGCGTTGCTCCACTTCACTTAATCCAGAACGTTGGAACGCAATTGAAAATCCCTTAGTACCGACAAAATCTCGGTTAAGATTATTGACAACAAAATAAGGACAAGCATTAATTTCTCCCCATAAATCATTAAGATAATTATCAGGGAAAATATTAGTTTCTAAATAATAGTATTTCAACTCTCCACTTCCCACCTTTGCGTGACACAATTCATTTCCGAAAACAGTATTGCATTTGTACAGGTAACTTTACTTGAATATTATCAAAATAATAATACTTCCCACGCATTTGGACATTCTGAATCAAACTGACAGGAGGCATATTTACTACATCATAGCTAATAAAAGTAGTTTCACCCTTAAGACTCCACTGGTAAAAGTTCAATTCGCTCATGAGCGACTAACCGACGGGCAAAGACCAGACACGCTAATATATCTTCCCGCTCTAGCCAGGGATAACCTTCTAATAAAGTTTCGATGGTATCACCCGCTGCTAACATACCTAAAACGTGTTCAACTGTTCTACGTCGGTGAGTATGTCAATAAAACTTACTGCTTAAGGATTTAGAATTTAAATCTGCTGCCAGAGTCTCTCTTCGCTCCTATTTATAATCTGGCTTGTATTTGCCTACTTGGCAATGTAAATATTTTCCTATTACAGCTACAATAACTGTAAATCTCTATTAATGTCAATAGTGTAATTACAATATTGGAATGACAAGGAAAAAAGAGACTATTACACTGTCAATTCCTTCGGGAACCAAAGAGCAACTAGAAGAAATCGCCCGTCGTCTGAGTATCTTCTGGGGGAAATCTCCTAGTATCTCTGGATTATTGGTAGCGATCGCTCAGCAACAATTTGAAGTCGGTACATCTTTTACCTTTGACTTAACTCAAGTTGCAGCACTCCAACAAGCTATTAAGCTGTTAACAGACTCTGGTTACATCGTCGAAGCTCAAAACCTCTCTGTTTTATTATTAGAGCGGGGTAACTTAGCACCTCCCTTACGTCAAGCATTACTGCAACAAGTCAGTCATAATGCTGAAGGTTGGAGAGTTCAAGTAGAACAACTACGTCAAAACCGACAACCATTTCACTTGCTGTACACGAATTCCCAAGGAGAAGAATTGACCTACACAGTGCGTTACTGTGAAGTTTGTTTTGAGGAAAAACGCTTTTACTTAAATATTTGGTGTGAAGAGACTGAAGATATCAAAGATACTAACTTCCCAGAACTAATCCACAATCGTTGTTTACGCTTGGATAGAATTAAAGGTATTGTCCCAATGAATGGACAATGGCGACATAAAGGCTTAGATTATCTCGAATTGTACTTACACTTTCAGAGAGGAATGGTGAAAGCTTATGAACCCAGAGTCAACGATGTTAGTGATGAAATAGTAGGAGATGTACGTCAGGTAGTGCGACAAATTTCTAATCCCTTCTGGCTAGTTCGAGAGGTGCTACGCTATGGGGGAGATTGTGTAGTCGTGTCACCCGAAAACGTGCGATCGCTCATCCGCGATCAACTCAAAATTCTTTACGCGCATTACCTTTAGGAACGTGTTTTGCTTCTCGTTCGGAGAAGCAAAACACGTTCCTACTTATCCTTATTCTTCAAACCCTGACGAGAAACCCACTGCACCAAACCAGGAAATATTTTATACAGTGTTTGTGAAAAATTAGCCGAACCAACTAGAATCTCAGATTTTTGATTTTTTACAGCATCCCAAATCGCATTGGCCACATCCTCAGGTTTTTCAATCACAGGATTGTTGACTACATTCTCAAGTTGTAAACGCCGACTATCAGTATCTTCTTGACCGTTACCTCTAAAAATTGCCCGCTCTAAAAAATTACTGTGAATTAAGCTTGGATAAATACCGCAGACATGAATACCTTTGGGTTTTAGTTCTGCGTGTAGTGCTTCAGTTAATCCTGTAACACCAAATTTACTAGTACAATAGGGAACCATATAAGGAGTAGGAACTTTACCACCAATAGAACTGACGTTAACAATTGTGCCAGCTCCTCGTGTAATAAAATGAGGTAAAAGCCCATTAATAGTATGGATATAACCCCACAAATTAGTATCTATAATTTCATACCAATCTTTAAGACAAAATGCTTCCACTGGTCCAGATGCAAAAATACCAGCATTGTTAATCAAAACGTCAATATGTCCCTGATATTCCAACGCTTTTTCTATTAACCCATCTACTTGTGATGGATCTGTGACATCACAAGAAACAGTCAATGGAGTTCTGCTGCTAATATTTTTTATTTCTTGCGCTACGGTTTCCAGGTTATCAGGTTGACGAGCTGCAAGTATTAGGTCATATTCTTTCTGAGCAAATAGAAGAGCTGTTGCTCTACCAATACCTTGGGATGCACCTGTAATAAGTACCGTAGAAGTCATAACCTTAATTTTAACTATAAGGAACTATTTATCAGTGTGTGAAATAAAATTTTAAAAGCCTTCTAACATAAGTTAGATTTGTAATCACTTCTTTAGAATTAGATTTAAATTGCGTATTTGATTTCTGTGTAATACTTATTACATTTATTCTTCATAAATAGATGATTGACTATACTAACTCACAGATAAAAGGTTCTTAGCTTCATCCTTAAGACTTGTATATACTTTGTCACTCTAGACAGATAGAACTAGTTTAACGAGTAATTATTATGGGCAGTGTAATAAATAAAAATTAGGAAAATCTTAAATGGGACCATATCCAAGTGACAAAACTGAAACCGCCTATAATGGAAGCGATCGCAATGCCTTCAAATTTGGCTTTACTCCCCAAGCAGAATTGTGGAATGGACGCTTCGCAATGATTGGCTTTCTTGCATATGTAATTTGGGATTTCAAAGGTTACAGTGTAGTGCGTGACCTCCTTCAAATAATACATTAAACTACACAACGTCATAATTGACTTTTTTGTATATTTTGAAACTAGAGCTTACTGATATTGCTCTAGTTTTGCTTAATAAAGCATTAATGTACCGCAAAATGCTTCCAGTATGGTTCATCTATGTGTCATAATACTTTAACTATCTTAATACTTCTCAATATATATCAGGACAAGCATCGTGATTCAACTCGATAAAATAGCAAATTATAAAATGGAACCTGCTCTTAAAGATAACGACGAATCTACCTTTAGAGGACTTTTAATTGCTATTTGTATCATTGGACTTTGGACTGCTAGTCTAGTTCTATTACTTGGTGTTGATTTAAAAAACAATATAAATATTTTTGTATTGTTATTAGCTGTAATTTGGCAAACATTCTTATATACAGGACTGTTCATTACAGCTCATGATGCTATGCATGGAGTTATTTTCCCAAAAAATATTAAAATTAATCATTTTGTGGGAACTATATGCTTACTATTGTATGGATTTTTTCCTTATAGAAATTTTCTGAAAAAACATTGGTTACATCACAACCATCCAGCTAGTGAATTAGACCCTGATTTTCATAATAGTAAGTATAAAAACTTATTTGCTTGGTACTTCCATTTTATAAGGGGTTATTGGAGTTGGGGTCAAATATTGGGTGTAACGATGACTTATAATATACTTCATTATTTTGGACATATTCCCAAAGAAAATCTAAATTTATTTTGGGCTATACCCCCTATATTAAGTTCATTGCAGTTGTTTTATTTTGGTACATTTCTACCTCATAGGGAGCCTGTAGAAGGTTATACTCATCCTCATCGGGCGAAAACTACTCCTTTTCCAATCTGGTTATCATTTATTAGCTGTTATCACTTCGGCTACCATGAGGAGCATCACCAATATCCTCATCTTCCTTGGTGGAGTTTACCAAAAGTGTATATGAATAAGCGAGCAGAATCATCTTTGGGTTGATAAATCTGGCAATTTGTTGCGGGAGCAAGTATTTTTATAAAAATTTACTCCCAGGGTGAATAACTAGGCTGTTGACTTTGATGGAATAAAGGCATTTTATATTCATACACTTTTATGACCCTCACCCCACCTTCGGTACCCCTCTCCCAATTTGGGAGAGGGGAAGGGGAGAGGGCGAATATTTTGTATGAAAAAACAACTCTTAAAAACGCACAGAGTCAACACCCTAGTGAATAACCATTTGCTCCTACCTTACAATTTTTTTATTTTATTTACTCAATGTAATGTATTATGTCAAGTAGTAGAATTACTGAAATAATACTTTATGAAAATTAATGGTAGCATAGCTCTTGTAACTGGCGCCAATCGTGGTATTGGTCGGGCAATTGTTGAAGCTTTGTGTAATGAAGGTGCTACTCGTATATATGCAACCGCTCGAAATATTGATTCCCTTGCAGATTTAGTTACAGAACATCAAGGACGAATTATTCCGGTTGCACTTGATATTACCAATCCAGAACAAGTTGACGCGATCGCTCAAAAAGCCCAAGATGTGAACTTGCTGGTGAATAACGCAGGTGTATTAAGTGCGACTGGTGGTTTTTTTGCTACCAATACCTTGGAGGTAGCATACAAAGATATGGAAACCAATTATTTCGGCACATTACGGATGATTCGTGCTTTTGCACCAATTTTAAAAGTAAACAATGGTGGTACTATAGTTAACTTACTTTCTGTTGCGTCTATAGTAAATGCCCCACTGATTGCTACCTATTGTGCTTCCAAAGCAGCACTTGCTTCACTTACCAATGGAGTACGCGCTCAACTTGCACAACAAGGAACTTTGGTAATTGGTGTTTTTCCTGGACCAGTTGATACAGATATGGCTAAAGTTGTTCCCTTAAATAAAGCGACTACAAGTGAAGTGACCTCTGCAATAGTTCAAGCAATTGAAGAAGGGATAGAAGATGTATATCCAGACTCCATGTCACAGGAAGTGTTTGCCAATATCTCCCAAGATTTGAAAACATTAGAGAAGCAGTTTGCTGTTATGTTACCATAACATATCAGCTAAGCTAAAGTAGCGCGTTAGTGTTATCAATTATCCCACAATTCTGAGCGGGATTGTGGAATAATTACCACGAATAGAGAAATTGAGGATTGATAGACACTCCCCAGACTTAAAAGACATACATCTCTCAAAAACCTATGGTTTTAAGAGATGTATTTCGGGGTTTTCACCTGATTGCTTATAAATTCTGCCATGCTTTCACTAAATTTCCTTGCATTAGTGCAGCCACTCCTGACAAAGCTTTTAATTCCTGGATCTTAGGATTTTTAGCTAAAGCTAGTTCTAGAGAGTGTTCAGCAGCTTTAGGTTGCCAATTATAGAGATGAACAAATGCTAAGTAAGCCCAAGGATAAGGATTTTGCGAGTCTAGTTGAGTTACTTGTGTCAACGATGCGATCGCACTGTTAACTTTCTTTTGCAATATATTCGCTAAAGCCAAAGTATAAGCCCAATCAAGATTCTTGCCAATATAATTTAGCCGATATTCCATACTTAATTGAGTTTGTACTAAATAATCTTGCACTGTATCGTATTGATTAATGCGTCCTATTTCATCAAATATTTGTTCTAGCCTCTTTGTTCCTTGAGGTAATTTTACTGCTAAATTACGTAATTGCGTTACTAAATCTAACTCTGGTGCAGGTGTAGGAGTGGCTTGAGCGTTAATTTCAATTGTAACTTTAGGTATTATTGGTACAGTTCGATGTTCTCCAGACCTGTTTAAATAAATTGCCTCTAGAGTATAAATACCAGGTGTTGTATCTACAGGTGGCAACATTGCCATTTTTTCAGTAACTTGAACTAACTGCTCTTTACTAAATTGTGAATTGCGTAAAGTACCCATAGCAATACCGTGGTCATGTAACCAGCTGTTATTCTCATGACGCCAAGTTAATAATACTATTCCTTCAGCCAATTCCTTCCAAGAACCATTCCAAATGTATGTTACTGATACTGGTACTCCCGGTGGTGTTTTTTCAGGAACTATGACTTGTGATAAAGTAATGCCTGTATTTCCATCATCTAAAGGTTTCACTTCTAAAGGTGGTGCTTTTAGATGAAAAAGCTTCAGTAAACTACCATCAGGTAAATTCCAAGTTTTGTTTAACTCAAAATTTGGCGAAGTCTCTATTCTTCTAACCATCATTCCTTGAACTTCAGGAACAGAACCTTGATCACCACTCTTAGTCAAAAACCAACGTAGCGATCGCGCATCTTGTTCTAGAAACTTTTTCCTTGTTCCGACTTGACGACCATAAACATGAAAATCTTGCAACGCACCATAATAATTAAAATTATGCTGATTAATTGTTGGTGTTGAAGGTAAAACACCCAAAGTCGAACGTAAATAAGGTTCTGTTTTAATCATTTGACTAATTACTTCTTCGTGGGGGAACTGTTTTCCCGTGTAAGGATAATGTTCTTGCTGGACAAAAGCTTGAGTCATCCAACCCAACACACCACCCATACTAAACAAATTAAACAACATCAGTAGTATCGCCAAACCTACAGTACCCCAACGTACACGTTTTGCCCAAAGACCTTGAAAACGTGTCAACCCAAAGGCGAGAATTACTGTTAATACTGGTAAATAAGGTAATACATAGCGGTCATCTTTATTCATATTCAGCGATGACAGCAAATAAGCACCAATCCAGAATACTCCTAACCACCGAAAGACGACCCACCGGGTCGTCTCTACGTTACCCCTCACTCCCCAATATAAAAGTAGCGCAAATATAGGTACAAGTAATAAAGGAAAAGAAACTTGTCGTGGTAATTGATGCCAATAATACGTCCAAGCTGACAGAGAATTTAAAGGAGGATCACCTTCAGCGATCGCAGAATCTATACTCGCACGTTTACCAGAAGTTAAGATTAATAACCAATTAATACGATACCAAGAACCAAAAATTAACAGCGACGAGCATAAACCGAATAGCAGTTGTAGCAGACTTTTCCAATGTCTTTGACGAAGTGCAACTACTATTACCCAGACTATAGGTGTTAATAAAAAGAATAGCGCCGTTTGTTTCACCATCAACGCTAATCCCAGAGATAAACCAAAAGCTACAACCCAAAGAAGGGAAGTGTTCGTTTTTTGACTAACTTTTATCCGCCAAATAGTAAGACAGTAAAAGCATAACGTCACAATAGCAGCTAGAGGATAATCTAATAAAAAATCTAACCGATATCGATACAAAGCAGGTAGAATTTGACACAATCCTACTGCCCATAAACCAACTGTTGAATCAAATAATACTGTTCCTAAACCGTATACAGAAATCAATAGAACAGCATTAAATAACAGCATCACCAGAGTAGCTTGGTCTACACCTTTACCAAAAATTTGTTGAATAACAGCCGTAACAATATAAGTAAAAGGAGGTATTTTAGTAGATAATTGCCAAAAACTATCCCACCATTCCTGATTCCATTGGAAATTTTGCATCGCTTGCAGATAATTTAAACTACCAGTTAAATAATCTGCCTGATCCCAAGCTGGAATAGAACGATCCAAAGCGAACCATACGCGATCGCATAAAGCACTTAATAGCCAAATAGTCCCTAATATAACAATATTCATGGTGAATATATTGGGTATTAGATTGCAGTTAGTTAGTACTATCCAATCTTTAACACTTTTACCATTTGTGACGTACCTACACCTACTCGTCAGAGAGGTGTAGGCTTCTCAGAGACTCTTCACTGAAGACATTATCTGAGCTTTTAGATCGTGCGCCCCACGATTCTTTATATTGATAGCCGCATTCAAATCCCTACACAAAATTGTATGGCATACTGAACAATTGTGAATTCTTTGAGATAACGACTTTTTGACCTGGTGACCACAACTAGAGCATTCTTGGCTAGTGCCGTTTGGGTTTATAGCTATTACCTTCAAACCAGCATTTTCGGCTTTGTTTGAAAGTACAGTTATAAACTGTCCCCAACCAGCATCATTTACACTTTTAGCCAATTTTGATTTAGCTAATCCTTTAATATTCAGTTTTTCTACTACAACAACGTCATACTTTTCGAGCAAATTGTTAGCAGTTTTGAAATGAAAATCTCTACGAGTATCAGCAACTTTTTTGTGTTGCTTGCCCAGTTTTTGAATAGTTTTTTTGCGTCGGTTAGAATTCTTCTTGCATCTTGATACTTTACGCTGTGCTGATTTTAATCTACGTTCAGCTTTACGCAAATGTTTTGGTGCAGCAATTCTAGAATTATCAGAAGCAACATAAAAGTCTATTAACCCAACATCAATACCGACAATATTATCGACTTGAAAATCGGGTTTAATTGTGGGTACTGTTTTATCATCAAGGCATAGAGTTACATAATAACCATCAGATTTTTTTGTAACAGATACTGTTTTAATGTCAAAACCGTCAGGGATTGGACGATGAACAATTACCTTGACATCTCCAATTTTTGAGAGTGTAACTTTATTATTAGTAAAATTCGAGCGTTTGAATTGCGGGTATGTAAATGTTTTGTATTGACCTTTAGCTTTGAATCTTGGTTTACCACTGCGTTTACCATTAGTATCACCTTTCATCCAACGCTCAAAAGCTAATTCAACCTTTTTCGGCACTTCTTGCAACACTTGAGAGTGAATATTTTTGTACCAAGAGCGGTCTTTTTTAAGTTGAATCAAAGATGCTTGTTGACTAAAGCGGTTAGGCTTATCCTTTAACTCCGGAATATGGCAAACGACAAGTGAGCATTTATCAATAGAACAACGATTTTGATCTAACCACTCAAACCTTTGTCCAAGCTGATAGTTATATTGGCAACGTAACATTTCTAATGTGTTATCAATAATTTCGGCTTGTTGCTTTGTAGGTTTTAAGCGGTACTGGTAAGATGTTTTCACTTGTTCGACCAAATCAGTGTTACTATATTAGTATACACCAATAAACTAAAATATTCCAGAAACATTGTGAAAAATGATTTTGTGTCAAAAGGGAGGTCTGTTAGCGATCTTAAAGTTCATTTAGTTTTAGTAACTAAATATCGGCGCAAAGCTTTTACAGCAGAAATGTTAAGGCGACTAAATACTATTGTTGAAGATTTACTAGAAAAATGGGATTGTAAAATAATTGAGTTCAATGGAGAAGAAGATCATATACATACTCTTTTTCAATATCATCCTGACGTAGAACTTAGTAAGCTAGTAAACAATCTTAAGTCGGTATCATCAAGAAAATTACGCCAAGAATTTACAGAACATTTAGAAAACTTTTATTGGAAAGATGTTTTTTGGAGTGGTTCATATTTTGTTGCTAGTTGTGGAGGTGTTACTGTATCTACGCTTAGAAAATATATTGAAGCCCAAGAAAACAATAAAGAAAAAACTTAGAATTGTTCGTTTCCTCCATATCCTCTGACCTCGCTTTTCACGCGCATTCATCCCACACTGCCACTTCAAAGGTCAGATGTGGGACTTCTGCTGTTAAAGTTAAATTCGCCATATGGAGGTGATGGGGGT
>Ga0224723_1000966_pt1 | contig 18335 bp, 22 predicted proteins | sample Balambano_FR2_Me_FD_161647 | JGI IMG/M metagenome (GOLD analysis project Ga0224723, IMG submission 161647) | Freshwater sediment microbial communities from Lake Towuti, South Sulawesi, Indonesia - Balambano_FR2_MetaG | ecosystem: Environmental > Aquatic > Freshwater > Lake > Sediment | place...
AAAGCGGGCAGATCGACGCGCTGGAGCAGAGCATCAAGGACTTGCAAGACCTGACGCAAGGGCTGCGTTATGCTGCCAAGCCGGTCGTGACCGCGCCGCACAACATGGCGCTGGGCGGCGGCGCGGAACTGCTGATGGCGGGCAGCCGCACGGTCGCACACATTGAACTCTACACGGGACTGGTCGAAGTCGGCGTCGGCTTGATTCCGGCGGGCGCGGGCTGCAAGGAACTGCTGCGGCGCGTGCTGAACCCGGTCATGGCGTCGCATCCGAATGCCGACCCGATCCCGCATGTGCAGAAGGTGTTCGAGATGCTGGCAACGGCGAAGGTCAGCGGCAGCGCCAAAGACGCGCGCGATATGGGCTTCCTCGCGCCCGCCGACCGCATCGTCATGAACCGCGCCCATCTGCTCGGCGAGGCAAAGCGCGAGGCGCTGCACATGGCGGATGGCTACATGCCGCAGCGTCCGGGCAAGATTTACGCCGCCGGGCGCGATGTGTATGCCGCGCTGGTGGTCGGCATTATGGGCTTCCGCGAGCAGGGGCTTGCCAGCGAACACGACGCGCTGATCGCCCGCAAGCTGGCATACGTGCTGACGGGCGGCGCGGTCGCGGAGCCGGGCTGGGTGGACGAGCAGGTCATCCTCAATCTGGAACGGCAGGCGTTCATTGAGCTGGTGCAGGAGCCGAAGACACTGGAGCGCATGGCGTACATGTTGCAGAACAACAAGCCGCTGCGGAATTAGGCAGAGGCAGTCGCCCTGTCGCAATACCTCGCGTTTCGCATAGCAGTCACATGTGTGGTTAAATGAGAGACGTGGGTTGAGCTAGAGGGGCAAACATGATGCAGCCAGCAATCGACATGGCAGCACCCGTGAACACAGACGAGTTCCTCAGCTTTGAGGAGTATCTGGAACGCTACGACAGCTACGAAGGCGCGCGGACAGAGTGGCTCGCGGGGAAGGTGGGGATTTATCCATTGAGCAACAATTTGCAGCACAACAACATCCTTGGCTTCCTGCATACACTGCTGACCTTACTGCTGGGCATGACAAAGCTAGGGCGTGTGCTGCTGGCGGGCGTGCCGATGAAGTACAGTGACGAACATCCCGCTCGCGAGCCGGATTTGATGGTGCTGCTCACCCCACACCTGGATCGCATCACACCGCGTTACGTCGCGGGCGTTGCAGATATTGTGGTCGAGATTGTCTCGCCTGAGAGTGTGGCGCGCGACAGAGGCGAAAAGTTCGAGGAGTTCGAGGCAGCAGGTGTGCCGGAATACTGGCTGTTCGACCCGCTGCGCGAAGAGGCAGCCGTGTATGCGCTCAGTGCGGATGGGCGCTATCGCCGCGTTCCGCTGGATGCGCAGGGGCGGCTGGTTTCGACGGTGCTGCCCGGCTTCGCGCTCGACCCCGCGCTGCTGTGGCAGGCGGCGCTGCCGGACGGCGAACAGATCATGGCGATGGTGCTGTCGCTGACGAGCATGATGCAAAAACCATAGGTAACATTTACGACAGCGTTTTGTACTGTTGTGATACTACAGCACACCTTCGGGCAACGGTTCGCCCGCATAACCCAAGATAATGTTTTCGCGTGGCACACCTGCATCAATCAATGCTTCAAAGAGAGGCTTGTCGTTTTGATCTCGCTCAATAATGATGTGTTCGTCTGTGACAATCACAATCAAGCTAACGCCCGTCACACGTTCGCCATCAAAAAAACCAACATCGAGAATGGAGAAGTGGTTGCCTTCGGTATCTTGCAAAAGGTAGCTCCAACCGTTCAAGGCTTCACCCGAATAATCCTTTAATTCTTCGGTCAGTATGCTCTTCAAATCCATTGGACGATCTCCTCTGATTGCGCATCGTACACAACAAGTTTCATGTTCAAACGGGCAATGACGATTTGACCAAGTTTTTCGCTCAGTATACCTGCAACAGCACTTTCTGGTACAGCCAGGTACAGCGGAGCGTTATTCCCAATGGCATCCAATGCGAAACGGTAAAGCGCATACTGTCCCATCGCTTGTGTAAACACCTCCACAGGTGAAGCAGTTTCATCGAAAGTTTTCACTTCAACAAATATGGCTTCTTCTTTCTCCAGTCGCAAAGCCTGAATATCCACATACAGGTTGCGCAAGCCCATTACGATACGAAACGGTTTTGGTGACGCAATCCATCCCTGCTTCCTGAGTGCCGTTACCACGGCGTCATGATTCTTGTCTTTACGCACCAAAACCCTCCACTAGTGCGAGTAGTACGAGCTTTAGCAAGCGGGTCTGTCTTATCTCACCTAGAACTTATCCGCAAACGCCCTCAGCCGCGCCGCCGCGTCTTTCGTCAGCGGCACGCCATGCCCGAAGCAGATGATCTCCGCGCCCAGTTCTGCGACGTGCTTGAGCGAGCGCTTGTTCTGCGCCATATCGGGTGTGTAGGCGGCGTAAGGCAGCCGCAGCCAGGGCGTGCGCATCACGACATCGCCCGTGATCAGGATGCGGCGCTCCGGCTGCCAGAAGCTCATATGCCCCGGCGAATGCCCCGGCGTGGCGACTGCCCGCAGCCCGCCGAACACTTCCGCTAGCAGGTCGCCATCGGTGAGCGTGCGGTCCACAGGCGTGCCTGGCTCGGGCTTCTCTGCACCGCGCTGCATCAACCGCGCCAGCGGCGGCAGCGTCTCCCGTTTGGGCAGCGGCGCGCCCTTCTTGCCCTCCACGTATGTGCGTTCATAGGCGGATGCAATGACCTGTGCGCCTGTCGCCGCTTTCAGCGCGGGCAGCCCGCCAATATGATCGTAGTGACCATGCGTGATCAGGATGCGTTTGACATCCGTCGGCGCGTAGCCTGCACGCTTGAGCTGGCGCAGGATGCGTTTTGCCGCCAGTTTCAGCCCTGCGTCAATGATCGTCAGTCCGTCGGGGTCGGTGATGCAGTACACGCGCCCGAAGAGCAGGTTGGTGAAGGTATACAGGTTATCCGTAATTTTGTGCATAGATGAAATACCTTTTCATTCCACAGGCAGGGGCGACCCGCCGGATCGCCTCTGATTGTTTAATACCTAATGCAGATTTACCTCACCCTCGTCCCCTTTTCACGGGTAGGTTTCTTATGTTGACTGATACCCTCAACCCCCAGCCCCTTCTCCCTCAGGGCGAAGGGGGGTCAGAAGAGGCTTCTTAAGCCCCTCTCCCTGAGGGAGAGGGGTTGGGGTGAGGGTTTGTGTGAAATACCTACCCTTGAAAATCCCGTCCCCTCTCCGCGCGCGGAGAGGGGTGGGAGTCACTGTCAACTATGATCTGTGCAGGGTGAGGTTTCTGTGTGAGCGCATCAGTACGTCTCCCAAACCGCCTCGCCGTTCAGAATGCGCCGCAACTGGCGCGGGAAGCGCGACCGACTCAGCGGCTTGCCGACAAAACCATCAAAGCCCGCCTCTTTTGCCTTCGGGATTTCCGTGTCCGCGTCCTGCGCCGTCATCGCGATCACCAACAGCCCCTTCAATTTCTCATCTGCGCGAATTTGCTTCAGCACCTCGTAGCCGTTGGTCTTGGGCAGATTGATGTCCAGCAGGATGATCGTAGGCGGTGGTTTCATGGCGTGCGCCATTTCGACCACGCCGATACCGCTGGTATTGATGTACGCCTTGATGCCCAGGTAACGCAGCATCACGCCGATGATCGCCATGCCACCCGCGTCGTCTTCGACCGCGAGCGCACAGACATTCTTGAAGTTAAACTCGTTCGGTGCAATCATCGTCTTGCCTCATACTGTTCTACAACATTAGGTGACTGCCGCACGCATCGTCGTCGTGCGCTTCTCTTCAACAGCTTTTAGCGGCAGCGAAAAGCGGAACGTGCTGCCCTTGCCCACTTCGCTGTCCACTTCCAGCTTGCCGCCGTGCGCTTCGATCAGGTAGCGCGAAATCGCCAACCCTAACCCCGTGCCTTCAATGCCTTCTTCATTACTGCGCTTCGTGCGCTCGAACGGACGGAAGATGCTCTCCAGGTCTTCCTTCGGAATCCCCATGCCGCTATCGCTGACGCTGAACTCGATGCAGTCTGGCTTCGCCTTGATGCGCAGCCAGATTTCGCCCTGCTTCGTGAACTTGATGGCGTTGCTCAACAGATTGATCAATACCTGGCGGATGCGACGCGCATCAATTGGCAGTTCGGGCAGCGTTTCCGGGAAATCCGCTAGCAGCGCCACCGGGCTATCCTCCGGGATCATGGCAATTGCAGCATCGAGCGTATCGACCACCACCGGTGTCAGGTCGGTCGGCTGCAAGAATAACTGCATCTCCCCCGCCTCGATCTTGCTCACGTCCAGCAGATCGTTGATCAGGTAGAGCAAATGCTCGGCGCTGCGGATCGTCTGGTCGAGCTTTTCGCGCTGTTCGGGACTCACTTCGCCAAACAGACCGATGCGCATAAAGTCCATGTTGTTGATGACGAGGTTCAGCGGCGTGCGCAGTTCATGCGTGATGCCCGCCAGAAAGCGCGTTTTGACCTCGCTCGCCAGTTCGCTCTTCTTCTTGGCGTCGTCCAGTTGCCCGAACAACTGGGCGTTGCGCACAATTGGCGAGACGACATTCGCCAGCAGGATCAGCAGCCGCTGCTCAACCTCCACGAACGGCTTGTCCAGCGGACCGCGCCCGGCGATGACCGCGCCAATTGCCCTGCCCGAATAGATCAACGGCACGGCGAGCGCGCGGTGCATTTGTGGCATGATCCAGCCGATGCGCCCCTGCCAGTTGGTGTAATCTTCCAGCATCAGCGGTTTGCGGGTGCGCGTCACACGCCCGGCAAGTCCCTCGCTTGCCCTGATGACAATGCCGACGACATGGCGATGCTCCGGCGTGGTTGCCACCAGCTTGAGCAGCCGCCCCTCGTCCGTCAGCAGCCACACGCTGCAATAGCCCGCGCGCAAAAGCGAGCGAATATACTGCACCAGCTTTTGCAGCATTACATCCAGATTGTACTCACTCACAAGGTCAATCGATGCATCGTATAACGAGCGCATTTCAGAAGCGCTTGCTTCAGCCTGCTCGCGCGCAACGTCGGCATCATGTGTGCGTTCGCTGACCTGTTGTTCCATCGTGCGCCCGTAGCTGGACAGGCGTCCGTAAGTGTCCGTCAGATTTTGCTGCATCGCCGCCAGCGCCCGCGCCAGCGACCCCACTTCGTCGTTGCGGTCGGTATGCGCGACATGATAACGCAGGTCGCCGCTGCCGATCTCCTGCGCGGCATTGGCAATCGCCATCAGCGGTTTGGAGACGAGCGCTTGTACCAGGTTGCGCACGATTACACCCAGCGCGATCAAGCCAATCGCCGCCAACAGCAGCACCAGCAGCGCGTTCTGGTTCAGCGGCGCACCGAGCAGCGCTGGCGAGTACACGCTCACCAACTGCCAGCTGTTGAGCAGCGGTTGACGCACCACATAGGACGCAGCCGGAGCGTCCGGCGACAGGGGGTCAATCGTTTCGAGATCGTTGCGATTCTGCGCTGTCATCTGCGCCAGCAGCGCCTGCCACACTGCCATATTCAGCATCGGAGTCTGCATTTGCCCGGTGCGGTCTGCCATCATGCCCGGCAAACTGTAGGCACCAATGACCGTATCGCTGCCCAGCACCAGGTGATATGCCTCGCCAACGGTCATCGGCAGTGCGTCCTGCAAGCCCTGGCGCAAGTTCGCCGCGCTCATCTCGATCCATACCACGCCAGCGGGCGCGGCATCGCTGCTGCGAAAACGCAGTGAGACGATATAGCGTACAGGCTGACCGCTGCGCGGGCTGCGCACATCGCTCCACAGGATACCGTCCTGCGCCAGTGTTGGCTCCAGCCAGGTGATGTTGGGCGGGAGCATGCGGCGGAAGTCGTCCATGAGCGGCGCGGTTATCGTCCCCGGCTGCGGCGTGCGGAAGGTGTATAGCTGGTAGCCATCGCGCCCAGGGCGCACGATACCAATGCGTTGGATGCGCGGGTAATCAAGCAGGATGTTGCTGATCGGTCGCCACAACGTCGGTACAGGCGTGATCGTCGGGTCGCTGAGCATGTTGGCGATCAGGCGCGGCACGTTGGCATATACGGTGAGCAGTTCGTTCATCTGCGCGGCATAGGCTTCTGACTGCGTGTACAGCACGCCTTCGCGCTGCCCGCGCACGACCGCGGCGCTGCTTTGCAGGGTGATGATGACCGCCGCGCCGATGACCAGACTGCTGATGAGCAGCACGGTCAAGACCAGCCGCCGCCGAATGCTCCACTCAGAAACCATACTCGCCGAACCTGTTGAATCCGATCTTCTGGATTATAATCGATGTTACCAACGTTACGAGGAATAACCCGTGCCAATTATCCGCGACGAACAACTGGACATCATCAGTTACAGTGCTGACCAGACGATGCGGCTGGGGGCGCGACTGGGCGCGCTGCTGCTGCCGGGCGATGTCATCTGTCTGTCCGGCGATATGGGCGCGGGCAAGACCGTCTTCGCCAGCGGCATCGGCAAAGGCTGGGGCGCGTCCACGCCGCTCACCAGCCCGACGTTCAACCTCGTACACGTCCACCGCCGCAAGAAAGACACGACCAAGCTTTACCATCTCGATTGCTACCGTCTGTCGAGCGTGATGGACGCCGAAAGCATCGATCTCGATGACATTCTCAGCGGCAAGAGTATTGCATTATTTGAATGGCCCGAACATATTCGCGACAATCTACCCGCGCAGCGCCTGTGGATCGAGTTTCGCATCAGCGAACCGACACGGCGCAATTTTGTCTTTGAAGGCATCGGCGAACGCTACGAAACGCTGATCACCCAGTTTCGCGGCAAGACCTTCGGCGTCTAAAGACATAGAGGAAGAAGAAAAGTGCTTATTCAAGAGGCTGGAGAAGCAGAGGCTAGAGGGTTGATTTGAGTGTATTTTCTTGGCGTCCTTTGCGTCTTGGCGGTCCAATTAAGAATTTAAACCGCCAAGACGCAAAGGACGCCAGGAAAAAGGTAGGGGCGGTCGCCCCTGCAAAAACCCTCTAACCTCTTCTTCTCCAGCCTCTTGAATAAGATTTGGAAACTGGAAATTGGAAGTAACCGCAGATGCTGCTTGCGATTGACACGGCAACCCACTACTCCAGCCTGGCGCTGCACAACGGCAAGACGCTGCTGGCAGAAAGTACCTGGTCGAGCGCGTCGCCCAACCACACGGTTGAACTCGCGCCGACGGTGCAAACGCTGCTGGCGCGCTGCGATGTCACGCTGCACGACCTGACGGCGCTGGCGGTCTGCAAAGGTCCGGGATCGTACACCGGGCTGCGCATCGGCATTGCGTTTGCCAAAGGCATCGCCTCGGCGCGCAAGCTGCCGCTGGTCGGCATTTCGTCGCTGGATATTCTGGCGCTGGGGCATCCACAGGCGTCGGGCGGCTTAATCGCCGTCGTGCAGGCAGGGCGCGGGCGCGTCATCGCCGCGTCGTATCAGTGGCGCAAGGGGCGCTGGAAGAACCGCAACGCCCCGCTGCTGATGACGTGGGAGACGCTGATCGCCAGCGTGGACGGACCCGCGACGCTGACGGGCGAAGTCAACGATGCTGGCTACGCGGCACTCGAAGACGCCCAGGCGCGCGGACTGCCGATCACCATCAGCGCGCCTAACCTGCGCGTGCGCCGTGCCGGGGCGCTGGCAGAAGAGGCATGGGCGCTGCTGCGCGCTGGCACAGGCGATTACGATGCCGCCAAACTCGTGCCGATCTATGTCAAGACCAAAGACCTGCCCTGAGGAAGTCATGTCGCTGATTGTACGCTATATGCGGCTTGCGGATGTGCCGCAGGTCGTCACCATCGATCACCAGTCGTTTAACCCGCCGTGGACGGCGCGCTCGTATGCTTACGAGATTACCGAGTCCACCTATACCCATATGATGGTGGTGGAAGAAGCGGGCAAGCCGGAGCCACAGTCGTTCTGGCAGCGCATGTTGGGCGTGCCGCCGGAACAGCCGCGCCGCATCGTCAGCTACGGTGGCTTGTGGCAGATCGCGGACGAGGCGCACATCAGCACGATTGCCTCGCACCCGCAGCTGCGCGGGCGCGGCTTTGGCGAAATCGCGCTGGCGGGGATGGTGCAAAAGGCGCTCAATCAACGCGCCTCGTACATCGTGCTGGAAGTGCGCGTCAGCAACGTGTCGGCACAGAAGCTCTACCACAAGTACGACTTTGAAATCTTTGACCTGAAGAAGCATTACTACAGCAACAACGGCGAAGATGCCTACGATATGCGCCTCGATCTGGCGGATGCTGCCGTGCGCCAGCGCGTCAGCCAGCGCTTCGCCACGTTGAAGCAGCGGCAGCCGTTCGCGGACGACTACACGCAGACGGCGAGGGGGCGGTAGGTATCAGGTTTCAGTTTTGAGTACGGTGCAGAGTGCAAAGTGCAAAGTGCAGAGTGCAAAGTGCAGCGTTTCAGGTCTTGTCTGCGTGTTGGTGATGTTTTGAACATCGAACCTTGAACACCGAACAATCCTATTGCACTTTGCACTTTGCACTTTGCACTTTGCACTCTGCACAATGCACGATGCACGCGGAAAAAGCTGATACCTGATACCTTGCGTGTTACGCTGCTTTCTTCGTCGTGCTGACCACCGCCGGGACGTTATTGGCGACGCTGCGACGGCGGGCAAACACGAACAGCGCGGCGGCAAACGCAATCGCGCACACCAGCTGCGTGAAGTTGATCGGGAAGCCGGGCGCGATCAGGATTTGTTCGACGCGGATGAACTCCAGCAGGAAGCGGATGAACGCATACTGCATGATGTACATCAGGAAGAAATCGCCCGGCTTGAAGCTGTTGCGGTTGCGCAGGAACAGGTTGAGCAGCACCACGAACGCCAGCAGGTTCCACAGGAATTCGTACAGGAACAGCGGGTGAAAGAGCGTGGTCGTCGCCGGGAAATCGACCAGGCTGCGGTACTCACCGACGCGCTTCGCGCCTTCAATCGTGATGCCCCAGGGCAGCGTCGTCGGGATGCCGTAGAGTTCCTGATTGACGTAGTTTGCCCAGCGCCCGATGGATTGACCGAGCGGCAGCGCGACAGCCGCAATATCCAGCCAGACGGGGATATTCAGCTTGTTGCGGCGCAGGTAGAGGTACGCGCCCAGACCGCCGCCGAGCAGTGCGCCGAAGATGTGCAGCCCGCCGCTCCAGATGGCGATGGCACCGTTTTCCAGATTGAAGAAGTTCTGGAAATACCAGGCGGTCGTCTGCCCCTGATCCACCAGCGATTGCGGCGGGAAGAGGATGAACCACAGCCGCGCGCCGATGATGGCGGGGATGATCGCCCACGTCAGCCCACCCCAGATGTGGTCGGGGTCGAGCCGGCTGCGCTTCGCCAGCCGCGCCGCAATCCAGGCAGCAACCAGCATTGCCGCAACGATAATCAGACCGTAGTAACGGATCTGTACACGGTCAAAAAGCGTGATGAACTCGCGTCCAAACTCCATGATGCGTTGAACCCTTTATTTGTCCAGATGCCTGTGAACATACCACAGGCGTTGCAAGGCGCTGATATTGGTGCCTGCCGCCAGCACGACCAACCCCAGCACCAGCAGCGCGGGAATGAAGAGCATGACCAGCAGCACGGCGACGCGCTCCAGCCGCGAGAACCAGCCGACTTTGACAGACAGGTCGGCTTCTCCGGCGCGGGCGCGGACATAGGATACCACAAAGCTCCCGTTCAGCGCAGCAAGTGTCAGCAGCAACCAGAGGAATTGATCCTGCGTCGCAAACCAGTACGCCAGCGCCGCGAAGATGATGCCATCGGCATAGCGATCCAGCGTCGAATCCAGCACCGCGCCAAAACGATCCTTGCGCTGCATGGCGCGGGCGACCGCCCCGTCGAGCGCGTCCAGCGGCAAGCCGAGCAGCAAAATCAGCGCGCCCAACGGATGCTGCCCTTGCGCAATCGGCACAGCGGCGATGATGACCGCGCCCAGCCCGGCAATCGTGATGATGTCCGGGTGGATACCGAGCCGATGCACGGCGCTGCCTGCGCTTTCGGTGATACGCGCGGTCAGGCGGCGGATGCGGTCGGTGAATGTTCGGGGTTCTGAGTTCATAGTTCTCAGTTCAGAGTGCATAGTGCAAGGTGCAAAGTACAGAGTGCATAGTGCAAGGTGCAAAGTACAGAGTGCATAGTGCAAGGTGCAAAGTACAGAGTACAGAGTACAAAGTATAGAGTGCAAAGTATAGAGTGCAGTGTAGGGATGCCTCATGAGGCGTCCGCATTTGGGATTCACGAGTCCTGGCAATCGGGAACGCCGTTCTGATACAACGCGCCTTCCGGTACGGATAGCAGCCGCGTGAGCGCCGATTGGTCAGGATAGGCAGCGTAGTCGGCATCGCTCAGCAGCAGATAGCGGGCGCGTGGCACGCCGTCAACAGCCTCAATCCCCCACGACAAGCCAATGCCCGGCGGCACAGCCATCGGCAGAGCAGGCAGTTGCGCGAGATACGACGCAGACATCAGCAGCGTGTTGCACCAGCGCGACGAAGCGTCGGGCTGCGAAGGCATGACGGCTGCGAAGGCGGCGCGCTGCTGCTGGTAAAAAGCGTTGGCATCGCGGCTGATGTGCGCCTCCGCCCACGCACCGCCATCATAGAGCGCGTTTGGCAGGATGAGCGCCATCGTCAGCAGCAGCGCCGTCGCGATACGATAACGCTTCATGCCGACCAGTACCAGCGCCGACAGCAGCAGGCGCGGCGCGAACAAACGGTAGTCGCGTCCGGCAGTTTGTTCGTAGAACAGAAGCGCGATCACATAAACGCTGCCGAGGTTGAGCGCGTGGAATGCGGCTTCCCATGCATTGACCTCACCCCTGTCCCCTCTCCGTAAACGGAGAGGGGTGCGACTCGTTGTAGACAACTGTTTCTGCGGGGTGAGGTAAGGGAACAGCCAGCTACTCATCGCCATGAGCGCCACTACCAGTGTTTGCAGGCGCGTGACGATCTCGACCGGGCTGCCCTGAAATGTGTAGCCCAGGTTGAGACTGATGTTATCCAGCAGGCGCGCCAGCCCGTCAGCAGGCGAGATACGGGCGGCACTTAGCATTTCGGTCAGCGGGTTGGCGAACGGTGCGCCCGTACTTTGCACGATGAGCGTCAGCACGGCGAACACAGCGCCGCCCAGCAGCGCCCCGATTGTGACCCGCGCCCAGTGACCACGCAGCAGCAGCGCGCCGCCGAACACGAATAAAGTCCCCCACGTGGGCAGCAGCAATGTGGACAGCAGCAAAAGCAATACAAGAACAAGCACATTCAAGAGACTAGAGAAAATCTGTACTCTTTGAATTCTATCCTGGCGTTCTTGGCGTCCTGGCGTTTCAAATCCGAATAAATTAAACCGCCAAGACGCCAATGACGCCAGGAGAAATCTCTCTAACCTCTTCGTCTCCAGCCTCTTGAATAAGCACTTTATCACGCCGCCTGCGAGCACTGTTGCCAGCGCGAGATGCAGCACGGTCGTCATCGAAGTGGCGTACTGAATATGTAAGGCATTGCTGGTGATGATGAAGCCGCCGAGCAGCAGCAGTTGTGGCACATTTGGGCGCACGATTCTCATGTACAGCGCCAGCGCCAGTGTGAGCAGGACAAGATTGATGATGGGGATTGACGCAGGTTGCCAGCCGATGACCGCGCCGATACTCCCATAAAACGCAGGGACAAACATGCCCCAGGTATAGAACGGGCTGAATGCCGCTGGCGCAGTCTGCTCACCTGCCGTGTAGTAGCCGCTGCCCATGCCCTGTGCGGCGAACGACGCCGCCTGATGCCAGTAGTAGAGGCTGTCGCTGGTCGTGCCGTGCGGGTACGGCGCGGGCGATAAATCCGCCAGCGTCGCCTGATGGCGCACAGCAAGCTGCGCCACCGTCATAACGAACGGCAGCGCAAGCACAGCGATGATTAAAAAACAACGGGCGACAGAATAGCGAGACACAAGAGTCCAGTAGCACAACTAGAAGAAGATTTTTTAACGCAGAGACGCAGAGATGGAGAGACGCAGAGGGAAATAAAATATCCCTGCGCCTCTGCGTCCCTGCGTTAAGATCAAAAACCTATCCCGTGACCGGTACGGCGTTGATGTCACCTTCCAGGATTTCGACATAGGATGATGCAATCCAGCCGATTGTTCCTCGGAAGACGACCTGATACCAGTCATTGCCCGCTGTGCGCCCGATGACAGGCAGCAGGTCGCCCCAGGGGATGCGCCCGATCTGCGGCGACAGCACGTTGGGCGCGGCGCGCAGCCGCATCCCCGCCTGTGTCTGCACGGTCACTTCCGCGCCCGCTGCCGGGTTGCCCGCCGTCGCGAAATCGGCAACGACGGGAGCGTTAAACTCGTTGCCATTGACGAACAGGTAGTAGCCCCATGCCCACGCCTGCTGCCCGCTCAATTGCAGCAAGAACCAGCGCGCCCGGTCATCGCGCCCGATGACCGCATATGTCTGCCCGCGCAGGATGCGCCCGACGCGCGGCGCACCGATATAGGGCGCAGCGCGCACGTTCAGCACGCTCGCCCGAATGACAGTCGCGGTCAGCGCGCCCGGCGGGATCGCAGGCAGCGGTGTCGGCGGGATGACGGTGGCAGTCCCCGTCGGACCGATGGTGGGGAAGACACCCGGCGGCAGCGTGGGACCGCTGGCACTGCTGAGCAGCCATTGGAACTGTACCTGCGCCTGGTCGATCAATTCGATGTAATCGACGCGGATGGTCGTCGCGCCGCCGGGAATGGCAATTGTCGCGCGGTCGGTCGTGAAGACACGCCCGATCAACTGGTTGATGATGACTTGCCCGTTGACGGTGACACGAATGCCGTCATCAGAGGCGGCGATGAATTCATAGTTGCCCGGCTGCAAATTCTGCACCGAGTCGAAGCGGATGTAAAAGTTATCGATGTTGATACCTGGTATGGGCGAGCCTGTGCCGTAACTGAAATTCACAGCAGCAACAGGTTGGCTCGTTACGACCGTGCAGGTGTTCAGGTCAGGATTGGTGGCGTTGAGCGCGGGGCAGTTGTGGTAGGTCGCCGTCCAGCCTGTGCCAAAGCCGGACTGGGCTTCGATGCTCGTCAGCGGCACCAGCGCAACGACCGCCAGTGCGATCAGGACGGTGATGGGCAGCAAGATACGTTTCAGCATGTGATTTTCCCTCAAGACTCCATTGAGGCGCATAGCGCTAGTATAACGTGTATTGCGCGTGCGTGAACGCAGCAGTGGGAAAGCGGCGGGGGACTTTGGTAAGGGGCGTGGATGAGCAGTCTGCAACCTGCCGAAAAAGTACCGATTTGGCGGGTGTGGGACTATATACAAAAGAAGCGGGGCAGAATCTATTCTCCCCTGCTTCTTTGCCAGTGCGAAAGGTTGGCTTTTGAGTATTTACTATGCGCCGAGCGTAGGCGTTGGCACCGCTTCAGACGGCCAACCTGGCACACTGATCACGTTGGTGGGCAACGGGCGACCATTCCAGTTTACGTCGCCATAGGCAGGGGTCATCGTATCTACGGGTACCCACAACCGATTGCAGAGCAGAAGAATTTGATACCATGCGCCGGTTTCATCGATCCCCAGCACGTAATACGTTCCACCATTGATGACGACCTCAGGTGTAATCTTTTCGGGTGCCCAGTAGGCACGCTGCGAGAACTCCATGCGCCCAAGAACGGCTGTTTCCGGGATGACGACTGTGCAACCGCCAGAGACGGTGCCAGCCCCTACTGCACAGGTTGCCGATACCAGCGCGTTCAGGATGCCGGGCAGCGCCGAAAAGTCAGACGCGCTGACAACTTCCGTGCTGAAATTGCGCAGGTAGCCGATGTCAGCTGCACCAATCCCGACACTAACGAAGCGCGTTCCGGCGTTCAGGGCGTTTTGTGCGGCTGTGAGTGTGCCACTACGATCATTCGGTGCCCCGTCGGTCATCAACAGGATGATGCGCGTTGAATTTGCACGACCACGTGCTCCGATCTCCGCCTGTGCCGCGTTGATAGCAAGCGCCATATCGGTGCTGCCGCCCTGATACGCCATGCCGGTAATTGCAGCGTTGACTGCGGCAGCATCGCCTGACAAACCGTTGGAAAGAATGGCATTATCCGAGAAGTTGATAGCACCGAAGCGCACCTGCGTATCGCTAACGGTGAAGCTGTTGACGAGTGAGATCGCGAAATCCTTTTCCAGTTGAAACTCAGATGTCGACATGGAACCGCTACTATCCAGAGTCAGCATAATGTCCAACACGCCTTGACAGGTCGCGGGTACCTGTGCGTGAGCTGAATTGGTTGGCAGGAACGCAAGACCGCTGATGAGCAGGAGCAAGACCGCGAGAAACAAAACAAGACGTTGCATGGTGAGAACAGACCTCCACACACTTAACCTATTTTCATCAGCGCCAACATCGCAATCACCTGTTTTTGTAGGTGTAGAAATGTGTGCACCTGTCTTATACTTTATCATGGAACGCTGGAAATCTTTTGGACAAATCAGGACAAACAGAATAGAGTTTGTGAAAAAATGGAAAGAATTGATTTCTTTTGAAGATTAGGTACTTTTTGTAAGTGAGGTGGATATGATCAATCAACCTGAGCATTTTCGACTCGAACTTCAGCAAGCTCTTGATCAGTACTTTCCAGAATGGGATGAGGGTATCTGTGATCTGTTTGCCCATCCCAAGACGCTGCGCAACTGGACGCATAAACCAACGCGCCCACAGCCTAAGATGTTCGAAAATTTTCTTGCAGCCGCCAATCGGCAGAATATAAGGTTTCCATCAGAACCTTTACGCAAGCAATATAAAGCCGCGTTCCTCGACGCAGATGGAGACATTGGAGAGGCTCATGAGTATTATGGTGCTGAAGCATACCAGCAACGTTTTAATCGCTTGTGTGGCGAAGCCGCACAACAAATTTGCGTACTTCAAAATTGGATGAATTACCCGGAAAAGTTCGTTGAAAATCTCGTTGAAGCTGTCAAGCGTGGAATTTCATGTCAATATCTGTTGTTGCACCCCAATTCGCATCTCGTGAAGCGGCGGCTGGAGGAGCGCAAACGCCGTTTCGAGTTCATCTTGTATCTGGAAGATATGATTGCCAAGATTTACCTGGCGCGCCTGGACCAATTTGCCAATTTTTCACTCTATCTCTACGATACAACTCCGCCATTCGTCGCTTACATCGTGGATGAAGACGTGCTTTTAGGGCAGCACTGGATTGGAATTGGAGCGCCCGAAGAACCGTTCTTACCACTTAAGGCAAGCAGCCGTTATAGTTGCTGGTACGACGAAGCTTCGATCATTTGAAAGATGCGGCGCAGCCTGCCAGCGTGGATGAACTGGAAAGGTTGCTGGACGAGTTGATTGCGAATGTTGAGGGCAAAACACGCATCATGACCTAGCCTGCAAATATACTGATTTAATGTAAGCGGGGCTACAATTGGAAACACCTCATCCCTAAATCCCCTTGCATTGAGAGAGGGAACGTTGATTAAGGACAACCATGAACCCCCAACAGCCGCAGCAACCCCAGCAACCCCAGCGCCAACTGCGCCTGGAAATGCCCAACACGCTCAACGCCAGCTACGCCAATACGGTCATCATCAGCCACACCAACAGCGAAGTCGTGTTTGACTTCGTGCAGATCATGCCCAACGACCCGCGCGCCCGCATCCAGAACCGCATCATCATGACGCCCGTCAACGCCAAACTGTTTCTGCGCGCACTAAGCGAGAACATTACCCGCTTTGAAGAACGCAACGGCGAGATCAAAGTACCGCCGACACCGCCCTCGCTGGCAGATCAATTGTTCAGCACGATTCGCTCCACTGATGACGACAAGGACAACGGCGGTGAGTGACCTCGACCGCATCAGCGAGGCGATCCGCAGCCGCTTTGCACAGAAAAACGCCGCCCGCGACGGCGCGATCAGCCGTTCGCGCGAACTGATCCGCATCTGTTCCGAGGCGATCCGCGCCCTTCATCGCCGCGAGTGGGACGCGGCGGCGGCGAAGCTGGCGCAGGCGCGCACGGGCGCTGATGAGCTGCGTGCGGTCTGCGGCGGCTATCACGATTTGCTGATGAGCGGCTACACCCAGGATGCGCTCAAGGAAGTCGTGGAGGCGTTCGCGACCTATGCCATCATCCGCAACGAGCCGCTGCCCACGCCGGAGGCGATGGACACCGACGACGCGGCATATGTCAACGGGCTGGCAGAGGCAGCGACGGAACTGCGCCGCTTCATCCTCGACATTTTGCGCCGCGAGGACGGTGACGCGAACGAGGCGGAACGACTGCTCGACTGGATGGACGCGATCTATGACAAGCTGGTGGCGTTCGATTTCCCTGACGCGATCACGGGCGATTTGCGGCGGCAGACGGACGTGGTGCGCGGGGTGCTGGAGCGCACGCGCGGCGACCTGACGACGACAGTGCAGCAGCAGCGCTTGCAGGCGGCGCTGCGGGCGTTCGAGGGACGAGTGTAGGCTACACAATCGGCAAACGCGGCGTGGGCGGGGGTGGCAGCTGCACTGGATCGCTGAACAGCGGCGCAATCACGGACGCCAGCAGGCTGATCAGGATGATCAGCAGCACAATGCCAATCAGGATGCGCCGCGTCGTCCACAAGGGTTCGCTATCGTTCTGGCGCAGCCCGACATACTCCTCATCGATCAGTCCGTCTTCGTACAACAGCGCTTCCGCCTCATCATCGCTCTGCTCGTAACTGCTGCGGTGGTAGCGGCGGTAACGGTCGGGGTATTTCATAGGTGTATATCCTCCACGCACATTCACCAAAAGCATAGCGACTTGAGGTTGGACATGCGTGAGAATTTCCTGCTTTGTAGTGTGTAGCTTAATCTCTTCACCCAGATAAAGGATAAGCGTACAATACAGGCACGAAAACAAGGAGCAGTACTCATGGTGATGTTTAAACTACCTGGCAAAATCAACGAACACGGGAAACTGGAAGTCGATCTGCCAGAAGGGATTGCACCTGAGGAGGTGCTGGTGACGATTGAGTCTATAGAAGACGACGCGGACTCCGCCACACCGTTTTGGACGGAAGAAGAGCTTGCTATCCTTAATGCACCTCACTCACCCAAGACTGGTGCGGAAATCGCCGCGCGCATCCGCGAAGAAGGCGGGGGCTGGGAGCATCTCGGCATTACAGACAGTGAAGCCTACATTCAGGAACAGCGACAGAAACGTCAGAATAGCCTGCGATGGTAACGTCTACACGACCAACCTTAAGCACTTTCGTCCACTTATCGGACAATTGGCGGTCCGACCGTATTAGAGACACCGAAATAGCCCCTGTGAGCAATCATCACAGGGACGAGAAACAAAACGGAGTCGTTGCACCCGACTCCGTTAGTATTCGATATAGCGCCGCCAGGCGTCGTTGCCGCTGCCGATGGCAACCACCAGGTAGCTGGTACGGGGTGTTTTTGGCTCCCACGCCATTTTCATGCCAGCCTCGTGGGGCAGTCTATCACCCTTTCGATGATTGCAGGCGTAGCAGGCGCAGGCGGTGTTCGTCCACGTATCGCGCCCCCCGCGTGACTTCGGAATGACGTGGTCAACCGTGAAGTCGCTCTTCGCCAGCAGCTTGCCGCGCATGATCTGCCCTGGCTGCACGCCGCAGTAGATGCAGGTGAAGCTATCGCGCACCAGCACCCCGCGCCGGCTCCAGTGTGCCTGCCTGCGCGGGACGTTGATGTACGTGCGCAGCGCAATCACCGATGGAATGGGGAACTTGTCCCGGATCGTCCGCAAATACTCGCCGCTCTGCTCAACCACGACTGCTTTTTCAGCAATCACCAGATTGATGGCGCGCGGAATGGAGATCACAGAGAGGGGTTCCCACGTTTGCCCGTTCAAGAGCAAAACTCGACCTTGAACCATGATTCCCTCTAACCCATTGCCTTGTGTGATTTTTCTCACAACTTTGTCGATTATACATGATTCTGCGCGCAAAAACCCGTCCATTTGTGCGGGTTTAAACGTGCGTTAACGCTGTCATAACATCACAGAGCAACGAACAAGGGGCTTCAGCCCCTTGTTCGGCGACCTGGTTGTTACAAAAGCGGGGCAGCGCGAGCCAACACCCCTGTTGCACCAACGCCGCCCCGCACGGAAAATTACTCACTCACGCCTGATGTGAAATGAAGTTGGTAAAAAGGGAGAACGTCTAGCAAGATTGAAGTACCCCTACTTCACCTGAAAGACGTTCTCATGACCAGTATAGCGCTTGAAATCGTGTTGATATACCTGTATGTCCTGGTAGATGACTGGTATAAAGCGGAAGGACACAAGCTCATG
>Ga0224723_1000967_pt1 | contig 18324 bp, 10 predicted proteins | sample Balambano_FR2_Me_FD_161647 | JGI IMG/M metagenome (GOLD analysis project Ga0224723, IMG submission 161647) | Freshwater sediment microbial communities from Lake Towuti, South Sulawesi, Indonesia - Balambano_FR2_MetaG | ecosystem: Environmental > Aquatic > Freshwater > Lake > Sediment | place...
ATCGCCCACAGCATCTGTGATTTGCGGCTCGACCGGGAAAGCGTCGCTGAACGTTAGAGCAGGAATGGCAGTGGTTTCAGAAAGCTGCTTTGATCCAGAACGACGGGTCATTCGCTCAGCCACTCGTTCAACCACTAGCCCCACACCCGCGAGCCTGCCGCAGAATTGATTGAGCCGTACCGCTGTCAAAGTGCGCCTGATTCGGAACTGCTTTGCAGCCGCCGCTGTTTCTGCCTTGTTCCCCAAAGGAGCGATAACCAGCGGCACAACGTCGCCTCGGTAGTGCAATACGCCGAGTAGACTCGGATCATAAAAGGGCAGCGGCAGAATCTGTGCCTGCTCGACCAGCATCAGTTCAGAAACCCACTGCAGCGGAAATGCAACTTGCTGCTGTCCAGTTTGAGTGATGAGATAGCGGTGCTGAGGAGAAAAGGACAGTCGGTGCTCCTGAACTGTATCTCCAGCATCAGCAGAAGTTTCAGGAGTTCCGTGAGAAAAGGGGGTAGCCGCATTCATAGACACTTCAGATTCTGCGTAAAGCTTGCTCAAGACGTTCTCGTGTAATGGGTTTGGTTAAATAGTCATTAACGCCAACTTGTTCTAGCCCGTAGCTCACTTCCAGAGCCGTTCTTTTACTGGAATAAAAGATGACATGTTGATGAAAAGTGCGTTGATTTAAGCGCAGTTCCCGCAGAAACTTATAGCCGTTCTTTTCTGGCATCACAATGTCTAGAAACATCGAGGCATAGTTGCCCGCTTCTAGCTTTTCAATCACGCCTGCGGTGCTTTCATGAACTTCAACTTGATGTCCTAGCTCTTCCAGCATAGAGGCTAGAAACTGTCGATCGACTGCGCTATCATCCACCACTAAAAACCGCATTGTCGTTCCTCCTAAACTGAACTATTCCTGAGCTGGTATTGGCTGTCATCCTGGCGAGAAGGATATTTGACCTGATGAGCAGCAGGCAAGGAAAGCAGCTCTTCTAACAGCATGTGAAGCTCCACTTGAAATTGAGAAACTTCATCAGGTGCGAGAGGCTTTGTGAGAAAGCGGCATCCGCTCCAGCGTGCCCGCCAATTATTGGTCAACGTTTTCTCGGCTGTTAATATAATCAGGGGAATTTTTTCAAATTCAGGACAACGGCGAATTTGTTTCACCAAATCAAACCCGCTCACACCCGGCATGTTGACATCCAAAAAGACGATCGCCGGATGAATCTGCAGCATTAACTCAACGACGGTTTCAGGATTTGTGGATGTTTTGACCTGATATCCCCATCGCCGGACAAGATTTGCAAACTGCTTTAGCAAAAGTGGTGAGTCATCGACGACAAGAATTTTAGATGAAAAATTTTGAGGAACCGGGTCCTGATGTGTAGCACCGGAGAATTCTCTTGCAGCAAACGATGAGGTTAGCGTAATTAATCCATCCTTGACAAGACGGGCAAAAACTTCTGCAATTTCGAGGGAATCTTGAGCAAAGGCAAAGGCAATTTCATCTAGAGTTTTGCCATTTGCTGTTAATACCTCTAATCGCTGCTTTTGCTTCGGGGTTAAATTTGCTGCTTCAACCGCACGCTGATTGAGAACAGGAACACAATTCATTGAAGAAATTTGGGGCTGTAGCCTGCTCCACCAAACCTGCCGTTGCTCTGCTTCTGACAGCAATTTCTGCAAGTCAAATCCGGCGATCGGAACCTCGTTATCAAGCTGAGGAAAAGGAATAAATTGAGCTTTGCCCGCATACTTAAATAAGCATGTATCAAAATCTGACAGAATCTTTAACCGCAATGCTTCGATCACTTCTTGATGGCTGATCACGTTTGCTTGATAAAGCTGAGCAAATAGCGCCAGCAGCTCACCCGATTGCGGATTTTGCTGTTTTGGCTGCAATCGTTGCCGGACGATCGAGATAGCATGTTTTGCTGCCTCGCTGCGCAAACGAGGAACATAACGTTGGAGTGCCTTGATCAGGGCTTCCCACGAAATTTGTTGTCCAGAAAACACAACCTGTCCCTGCAACAGCCCGATATAGAACTGCTCGCCATAACGATTGTGTCCCACAGGGAAAAATTCACAGAGCCAATACCCGGTCAATGATCCTTCTGAAGTTTGACTGAGTTTCTGCGGTAGTTCCTGTGTTTGAAAGACAAAGCTATCAGTCACTGATACCTTCATGGATAAATAAGTGGATGGAACCGTAACCCGATCTAACGCATGTTGAGTATTAGAAACTGGCACAAGATAGAACAACGATCGTGATAATCGTTGTCCAGCGATACTCGGTAGGCGATGATACCTTAGTAAAGGTAGATTGAAGTAAAGGTAGATTAACCTGAGAATCTCAAAAAACTGATGAATTGCTTAATTTGCCCGAAAAGCCATCAATGACATCATCAATACCACTATCAATGGCAATACACCCCACTTTTGGGCAATTCAATCGTCCGCTATCAATCAGCACTCTCGCATTTTTTTACTATAAACGTAGAGAATGCCCAAAGGCTAATGCATCTATCACGGTTTACCGGATCTTTATATATTGTAAAATTGCGCAAAGTTGGGGTTGCCATATTATTGCCGAACTGAAGCACTTCAGAGCCAATTTCCCCACATCAGATCGAGTGCCATCCATGGTTGACTGCTCGTTGGCGAAAATAACGGCAGGAGTTGTTGCAGTGCCGGAAAGAGTACCCTCGCGGGTACTCTTGGTCTTGAAATATGTATTTTAGAATACTCAATAGAGTCACTGTGGAGAGAAAAAGTCCTCGAAGATTTGACGGGGCGTAAGAGTTTCTGGGCATAAGTTTCTGAGCATAAGTTTCTGGCAGTGCATCGGGCAAGAGCCGCTCCCTTCCCTGATCTACAAATCACAGGCGAACGCGATGAGCTGCAACAAAGCCGTTGTTTTTTAGGCTTGCTTTTAATTTCTAACTTTAGTCTTTATAGGCTAATTAAGGAGGTGTTCATGTCAGCGCCTGCAGGAGAGTCACACGAATCGAGATCGATCGGTCAAGCAATTGAATCCCCTTTCCCAACGACCTCTTTCTCAACGACAAGACCATACTTGAGCGGCGAAGTGTCTGAATTCACAGAGAGACAGTTATCTTATTCAAGAGCTGCCTCATCTGAAAGTCCCTTTCGCTCGATCTACGAATTGGAGAGTTCAGAAGGAACGATCGATCCAGAAGCCGAGGAGGAAATGGAGTTTCTGGATGAACTTTATGATGAAGAATTTAATGAAGCGCTGTATGAACTAGTTGATGAAGCGGCTGAACTCTATGAGAATCAATTTGAGAATGAATTTGGTGATCCGCTCGTTCAAAAGATGCAGGCAATGCGTCTGCTAGAGCAGCATTTTGCTCCTTTAATTCACGAGGCAGAAGCGTTTTTAGACCGCCTAGCTGAAGAGGCAAGCCAGCTCAGTGCCAGTGGTTTAGTCGAATCAGAACTAGAGGCGTTTATCGATCGCTACGAGCCTCACACCAGCCTTGCGCCCAGTCTTGAGAATTTTCTGGGCAGTTTGAAAAGAAAAGCAGCCAAACTGGTGAAAGCAAGCACCAAAGCCGTTAGTGGACTGGGGCTGAAGCCCATTTTGGGACAGATCAAAGTTTTGCTGAATCCTCTGCTGAAGAAGGTTTTGGAGACGGCAATCAATAAACTGCCTGTCAGCCTGCGTCCGGTGGCTGAGCAATTGGCAAAGCGGCTGCTGAAGCAGGAACTGGAGGAGAACACGCTTCCTGATATGGAGGATGCGACACCAGACGTATCGGGGATTCAGCGGGAGTTTGATCAGCAAATTGCAAATCTTTTATTTGCCAGAGAAGATGCCGCGCAACAGGTAGCGATCGCCGAGTATCTCCGCAGCGCCCAGCAACCCCTGACCCACGACCCGCTGAGCGACCTTGATCGGGCACGAAATCAGTTTGTGCAGCGGCTGGGTGAACTCCAGCAAGGGGAAGACCCTACTCCACTCGTTGAAAACTTTATTCCGGCGATTCTGCCCGTGTTGAAGGCAGGAATTACGATCGCAGGTCGCTCCAGAATTGTGAAATATCTTGCCAAACTGCTGGCGAAACTGGTGCAAAAGCTGATTGGTCCTCAGTATGCTTCAGCCCTTTCTCTGGCGATCGTCGATGCGGGCTTGCGGTTAATTAACCTGGAAGCAACACCCGAAGACGAAAGGATTGCGGCTCGGTCGGCGGTTGCGGCAACGATTGAAGACACGGTGCGTCGGGTTGCCACCTTGCCAGAGTACGTTCTGGACAACCAGGAACTTCTGGAAGGATTTGTCCTGGAAGCCTTTGAACAAGCAGCCGCAGCGAATTTACCTCCCGTGTTACCAGAGCGGATCTATGAAGCAAGACCCGAATTGCGCGAAACTAACGGGATCAAGACAGCATGGGTGATGCAGCCCTTACGCAGCAAGAAGAAACACTACAAAAAATGTACTCGCGTCTATGAAACAATCATCACTCCGCACCTTGCCCGAACTGTAAAAACGTTTTGTGACATCCCGCTATCTGATTTTTTGCAGGATCGGTTGGGTCTTGCCCCCGGTCGCCCAGTGAAGGCACGGTTACATCTCTATGAAGCGATTCCCGGCACGCTGCTGAGCCAAATTAGCAGGTTTGAAACTGCTGTACCAGGGTTGGGTACAAGCTCCGCCTGGCGCAATCTGCACCCTCTGACGCCAGAAGCTGCTGGTCTGATCATGGGTCAACCGGGTTTGGGGCAGGAGGTCGCACCCAGGTATCTGGATCACCAGCCAATCGCAGCAATTGGACAGCGCCTCTATTATCTGGAAATTCCAGAAGCCCGTCCGCAAGTTGTTTCTGCTTTGGCTGGCGTGCCAAAACCCCGACGGATTCGGCAGGTACATGTTCGTCTGAATTTCCCTCAGGATCAGATTCAAGTCAATGTGTTTCTCAGCGAATCGGTTGCTCAGGCACTGGCGATCGATTTACGGGGACGAGCGATCGCCAAAGCAATTCGTCGTGTGCAGGCAGTGCTTGAGTCCCGCTTAAAGACAATCCTGTCTGGAAAGCACCTGAGCCATTTCGAGATGATTCACGGCAAAGTCTCTCCCCAGGAATCGAGAGGCAGCAAACTGCGCATGCTCCCTTCGATCGCACGAGAGCACCTGAGCAAGAAGTTAACGGAATGGATCGGGCAAAGCCTGAGTACCTATTTCCAGCAAAAACCGCAGGATGTTATCGCTGCAACCGAGAACTCCGCAGATGGAATCACGATCAAGATTGCGCTAACCAATCCACCTGGATTTGCGGCTTTGAGAAAAGCCTTGCGCGGAGAGTCGGTCAATCTTCGGGAGATGCAAACCGGAAAAGAAATGCCCAATGTCAGGATTCACGTTACTCCAGGGTTTAGCCGTGATTGAAACTGCTGATGTCCTCCACCTGCAGCTTGCCCGTCAGGTCGCCCACTGGACGATGGCTGCTCTGCGCCTGGGCGATCTGGAAGACCTTGCTTCAGCGCACGCCTGGAATAGCCTGGAGCGCTACACGGGGGTCGTTCTGCGACAAAATCTCTCTGCAGCAGTCGATCGACTTCAGCGACAGGCAGCCGCACTCCAGGCTCAATCTAGCGCCGCAAGAACACCGGATGACGTTGACCGAGTGCAGCAGCAGTTACTGGAATTTCAGCAGCGGTATCTTCAGACAGAAACCTTGCTGGACTTCTATGCCGATGCGATTAATACCCGCACGAATCCAACGATGGCGGCACTGCTGCGAGCCTGTGATGTCATAGCGCGTCGCAGTATGTCGGAACTGCTGGATAAATTAGGACTCACAACGCCACCCGTTCTCACCTACATCGATATCGGGCGGGGAGCTTCCATTTTGAAAGCCGGACTGCGGTTGTGGGACGGCAGAACGGAAAGCCTGACGGCAGCGATCAAGATTGTGCGACACAACCTGTATCGCCCCACCGCGCTGATTCACGAAGCGGGTCATCAGGTTGCCCATGCGATCGGCTGGAGTGAGGAAATGGCAGCCTTTCTGAACAGAGAACTTGCCAGGATATCACCGCAGGCTGCACGCATCTGGGCGAGTTGGGCGAGTGAGATTACGGCAGATGCCTATGCTTTTGTCCATACGGGCTATGCCTCTGTGGCGGGACTCCATGATGTGGTGGCGGGAGGGCAGACGGCTGTATTTCGCTATCTGCCGGGTGACCCCCATCCCATCAGCTATTTGCGGGTATTGCTGGGTGTGGAGATGTGTCGTCAGTGCTTTGGTCGGGGTGCCTGGGACGATCTCGCTCAGGTGTGGAGTCAAACAAACGATTTAAGTCTGGCGCGATCGGGTGTGCGAGAGCTGTTGCAGCAATCTCTTCCTCTGTTGCCGCTGGTGGCAGAACTGTCTCTGTTCAAATCAATGCGGGCGTTTCGCGGTGCTTCCCTGGCAGCACTGATTGACCCTAAACGAGTTAGCCCAGAAGCGCTGGCTCAGTTGGCAGCTCAGGGAGGCACAGCGCTCTATACGTCGCCTCACTGGGTCTGGACAGAACCCGTTCGTTTGCTGGCGCTCACCGGATATCGGGCTGCAACCCAACCCGATCGCGCTCTGGAAGTTTTACAGCAGCAAAAAGACTGGATGCTCAAGCTGGGTGAACTTTTGCAGTAGTGCATTAAGCCTGAAATATCATGCGTTACGCTTCGTTAACACATCCCACAAAACTTGAAGATGAAATTTTAGCTTTATTGTGAATGTTTTAGGAACTCAAGCAACACAGGAGAAAACAATGATGGAGAACCATGAAGGAATGAGAGAAGACAGAGAAGAGATGCGATCGTCAGAAACCCAGTCAAATTTACAGCCGAGTTTAGGATCACAATTACCTCAACCCGGAAAAACACCTGCGAGTCAAGCCGCCGAACAGGAATTCAGCGAAATTCGTCGCGCATTGACTGGATCAGAGCCAGAGTGGTGTTTGCCGAAAGTCGATCGAAAAGCAAAAGCCAGTTCTCCCCAATTGGACGATTCTGCGATCGTTCGCTCTTGCTCGGTTGTGATTGAGTAGCTAGCATTATTTGCCCTTCAGATTTCGATATAAAAACTTCACTCCCTATTCGTGATGCAATCCAGGAGGAACGATTGTAATGTTTAGACGCTTCGTTTCCGCTAATCCTCAAAACGCGAAAGATATTTTTATTGATCCTCAGAAGGCAGAAGCCCTGTTTCGGATGCACCCGCTGGAGCTATCGACCCTCCTGGAGCTTGCCTGGGAATTCAGGGTATGGGTTGAGAACCTTCCTTTGGGACATCCGCTGCGGCGGAGTGATATTTCGGAAATGCCTGAGGAAGTGCTCAACAATTTCCCGTTTGCTGCGGTCAACAGGCAGCGGTTTACAGTTCCAATATCAGATGTGCTTCGCCTGGGGACTGTGCGGTGGGATCACCTCATTTATGCTTACCTGATTGAAAACACCCGCATCTATGACATCTTCCGCAGGGTGATCCACGAGTATCGATATGGTGAACGATTGGGAGTTCCTCTCGCTAGCAGTCAGCATTGGCTTCGCAACACCGAAGAGCTGTTTTTTAGAGATCCTGCTCCATTCTCAATTTATTCTGTATCCAGCTATATCCGTCCTGATCAGGGTGCGACCCGCAGGAATGCCTACTTCAGAATGTTTGGCATGGATTTGAATCACGGGCTGGACGAGAACAAAGCCTATCCCTATGAAAAGCCGGAGATCGCCAATCGGGAATTTGTCACCACGTTTGAAGAGTTTTTGCGGGAGGTTTGGGTTGCAATTTCCAACGCTAACAATACAAGCGGTACAAACCCCAAAGATGATGCTGCGATCGCCAATCTTGCGCGTCGGCAACATGACATGATGAGAACTCGCCGCATTAATGGCAACCTTTCCCAGGAGGAATTCTGGTTTGTTTCGATGATGTCCTGGTTTCATCTCAGCGTTGAGTTTGATTCGCCGATCGTCGTTTCTTTGCGGGCGGAAGGAGCGAGCGAAGAGGAACGGTTGAAGAAGATTGCGGAACGGATCAAGCGACCCGCGCATGGTAAGTCACAGTATTTCTTTGAGCTGGCTGATCTTTTATCTAACTTGTTCATTCAAATTGAGAGCGGAACTTACAACGATCCCTCGGCAGTTCCTGCCCTCTATGACCCTTCATCGCCCGTTGCAGCCAATATGCGGCTTATTATTAACTACTGGTCATTAGCGACCGATCGCAACATGAAAGAAAGACTACGCTCTGTTGTCATTGAGCGATGATTTATCTTTCTTGATCCTGTTTTTTACTCTGTTTCTTATTAATTGCTAACTCGCCTGAAACGAGAGGGAATAACCATGTCTTCCTCATCTGACTCTTACCAGGAACCGTTTAGCTTGAATGAATCTGGACAAGAATCGAGTTCCCCTTTTCTCAGCGAAGAATATCTGGTGGAGGAAGCAGGAACCGCACCAAGCTGGAGATTGCCTGCTCCCAGTTTTCAGCTTGAGAGTCCGTTTGTTGGGGCTTTTGAGAAGGAGTGGGAGGCGATCGATGAATTAGAAAACAGAGAACCTTTTGATAATTTTACTGAGGTTGAGAATTTTTCCAGAAAGAGTCAGGATTTCTCGCCAACAGCTGAATGGATGGTTTTTTCAGAAGCTGAATATCAGCCACATCAGTTAATTGATGAATTTCAACAATCTGAATATTTCAGATCTGAAGCGTTTGACGAGAGAGGCAGTCTGGAAGCAGGGATGCCTGAAGTCGATCGAGAAGCTCTTTACGAGTTTGATGTCCCGCCTACTCAGGCGATTACTGATGCCCTTCGCAACAAGGACTGGAAGCTGGCTCTAAAACTTGCCATTCAGGAAGGCTGGCGTGATGAAAATCAGTTGACTAACCTGCTGTTTTTTGCCCGGCATCCTGAGTTAATGCAGGGGAAGCTTGACTCGAAAGATCCGAAATACAAGCAGCTCAGCCGAGAATGGGCAGAAATCCGAAATAAAGAGGTTTGGGAAGCGATCCAGGCATCTGCAGCCAACCCTGATCTCGCTGTTTCTGGTAAAGAAGTTGCTGACCACCACCGATTCTTCTGGGGAAAAAGTGGAAAAAGGTTAAAGCAGCTTGTCGAGAATGCAGCCAGGGAAGTGGGTTTGAATCCCGGATTGCTAGGGACAATTATGATGGCAGAAACGCGCCGCCCACAAAGCTATCTTTCTAGTCGAAAAGTCAGTTCTTACCATATTGGAACTGATGATTTTTATGAAGGGCGTTTTGCAATCAAGGCTAGGGTTCCCGCCTACGCCAAGGTCAAGTGGGATAAAAAACAAAAGCCTGAAGTTCATTTCAACGACGCCAAAACTAAGCCCAGGCAAGTCAAAACGATCCTGTTTGATTCCGGTTCCGCTGCAGTGCTTGCAACGGCAGTTTATGCTAAGTTCTACGAGGTGCGGCTTCGTGAAATCGCTGCCAGTTTGAACGGAAACTTTGATCAACTGCCGCTTCCCACTCAGTTTGCTCTTACCCGAATGGCAATGGCTGCTGGAGCCGCAGGTGCTACACCATTTCTCAAGGCTGCCCTGAAAGGAGAAGATATCTTTGTCCGAAGGGCGATTCCTGTACGGGCATATCAAACTCAGCGCAATGCTACCGTTAGAACAGCACAGGCAATCCACCTTTCAGACTGGATTTTTGGGATTCCCATCTCCTCCCCGACGGTTCAGCCTGAACTGGAAACATTCGAGAATTTTGACCAGGAGTCGTTCGATTTCTATGGTTTTGAAACCGAATTAGATGGCAGTGAGATCAGAAATAAAAATTTCGATCGCGAATTCTCTTTTGCAGAAATGCCAGAGACTTTTGCACAGAATTTTTTACAAGACGAAACCTTCAATTCAGAAGCATGGGAAAGCGACGATCATCCTGAGGATGAAATCGAAGAAAATGAAATCGAAAAATTTGCAGAGTTTGAGAATGAATTGCTGCTTGAGTTTGATGAATTAGAAATTGATGAATTAGAAACCGACAAGTTGGAAACCCATAATCTGATTCTAGAATCAGAAACCAGCAAAGGACTGAGCAAAAAACTCAAATTTCTCTCGCTTCTGCCGCATACGATCGAGAAGAACGGCAAAGAAACTGCCTTGACCCCAGCCGTGATGGATTCCGGCATCTACGACGGTTCCACAAAATATAAAATTGCTCCCAACCTTCAGGCATGTTTGATGACGGTCATGAACAAAAGAAAGTTCAGCCATATCAAGGTCGCTCTGGTGGACTTGACCAAAGACGTTAACAAGCCAGAGTTTGCTGCATTCAACCACAAGAGCCAGGTTTTTGCTGCCAGCGTTCCCAAGATTGCTGCCAAGTTAGGGGCGTTCCAGCTTCGGCAGGATTTGCGAGCTGCCCTGAAACAGAAAGGAAGCAAAACCCTGAACGAACTTTATGAGCAGGTGCGCGACGATTGGGCAGCAACTCAACTTGATCCCAAAGGCAAAGCCAAACCCCTGACCCTTGGGATTTCCCTCCGAGGAAAACTGGTTTTAGTGCAGGGTGAGAAGATTGCGCTCAGGGAACCGAAAGCCCCGCTTCTGGAGAACGTTTTTGCAGAAACGAAGGCTGGCAGTCCTGTGACGATCGAGTTTAAGAGCACCGGGGAAACAAAAGCGCAGCTCAACACCCTCATCGAAGATTTCAACAAACGGAAGAGAGGCGCAAAGCAAAAACTTGATGCGCTGGGCTTTTTAGAGCGGATGCGAATTATGGTTGGGGGTCTGGTTCCAGCGTCCAACTACGCAACTTCCACGATCGTTCGAGATGTGGGCTTTTTGTACATCGCTTCAACCTTGCTCCAGTCGGGATTATATGACACCGATCGCGGCGGTGGACTCTGGCTCGGAGCAGATTACTGGGGCGGTAAATGGCGAGGTGCGCCTGGGGGAGGAAGCGCGCAAAGTGCAACGGCTGGATCACTGGCAGCATTTATGACCCTGCTGGGGCAAGATCGCCTGGTCAGTCCCCAAGCCAGCACTGAGATGCGATCGCTGCTGAAGAAAGAGCCAAACCTCACCCATCCCGGCATTGTGAGCTGGTTTAAGGAAGGGCTGAAGGAATTAAAAGATGGCGGCTCGCTCAAGCAGATATTCTCCAAGCTGGGTGCTCACAGCGGAGTCGATGACTGCACGCTGATCGAACGCGAAGTGGATTTGGGCGGCGGCAAGAAATTGTTGCGCTATGTGGCGGTGGGTCTGCGGGCACGCAGCGCAGAAGAACTTAAGAGCCTGATTCTGGAACTCGATCGATGCATTCTGAGCAATAACGGACTTACGCCTGCTCAAGGAGGGCATTCCTGAGATTTGGACTTCTAGCTGCTCGTTCATCCAGGTTGTTGCCATCGCTTCATCGGTTTCAATCGCCCGCTCTACTCCTGTTTTAGCAATTTCTAGCAGTTGTTTCGACTGCTCCCGCTTTGGGTGAGAGGCTTCAACCTTGTTTCTGATTTTTTGTTGGATAGAATCAGGAGCTTCCCAAATTAGAGATTGAGCAATTTCATTGGGGTGTAGCTCACTTTGCCCTGATGACCTTTTGAAATGCTTTTCAACCAATAGCTTGCCAAGGATGCTATCTCAACGCGGCGGACTTCTCTGTCATAAGCGTTTAGCGTTATTGCAGGCGCTGCCGGATAGATTGTCTAGATCCCTTCAGAGCGATCGATCGTTGAGGATCCTTATCTAACTGGTAGCTTTAGTGTGACTTGATGACCAAGACTGGCAGGCTACCTTCAGGTACTTGCTCCACCAATGGCTCCTAGTATAACAAAGTATAACGATAAACCAGTGATAATACTTAGACTCCAATCAAAGCACTCTCCACTTAAAATCAGGATTTGTCTGGACTTAGTTTGCTTTCTTCATAAGAACTTCACATTGAAGCCCGCGAGCTGTAATGTGCCTTTAAACTCTTCCTGAAAACACATTTCATACTAAACAGTATCAAAAATATCAGTTTGGGGGAGGCAGGGATGTCGCAGCTCACGGGCAGTCTTCGAGGAACAAATCAGGCAGACTTTTTCTCCGGAACAGTAGACATCTTCAATTCGCTGGAGGGGCTTCCGGCTGCGGGAATTCTCAACGCTTCGATCGACACATTAAACGGAGATGACCAGGTTGAAGGCAGAGCCACGGTGACGCTGCAATCCCTTTCAGAGCCCCCAACCGCCCCAGTCGAAGTGTATGGAATTCGCGCTGCCAGTATTGCGACCGGGGCAGATAACGATATAGTGACAGCGATCGGACAAACAACCTGGAACTTCTCGATCGGCTCTGTTTTGAGCTACGGTTTGGCAGACGGGCGGGTTGATGCAGGCAATGGAAACGACACGATTCTGGCGATCGGTTCCGCCTCTGGACAGGGAGCATCCGCTGGTACAACGGCAACCGCATATGGCATTTTTCGATCGGATCTGCGAGGTGGCGCAGGCAACGATATCCTCACAGTTTCCGGGGAAGCTGATAATACGGGTTCTTCGCCCACTCGTCCGGCAACCAGCGATGGCGCTTTCGGCAGTTCGATCGACGGCGGCAGCGGTGATGATACCTTGAGGATGACGAGTCTCAGTCTGACCACGTTTGCTGAAGGCACGGCGACTGGCATTCGTCAAACCACTGTGACAGGCGGCAGCGGTAACGACAGCATTGAGATTAGCAGTACGGGCGGAGGCGAAAATTTTGCGATCGGGATTAGCACTGGCGTCGCTGAAGGCTCTGTGGATGGCGGCAATGGAAACGATCGCATCAGCATTACCGCACAAAACATTGCTCTGGGAGGATTTCCGGGCAGCGCAACTACGACGGGCGCACGGAACGCAATTATCACGGGCGGCGCAGGAACCGACACCCTTCTGATTAGCGTGCAAAACTCCAGCATCCCTGTTTTTACTGGTAGCGGCGGTCAGCTCGCAATCCCCACCAGCTCTGGGATCTCTGACACGGCGCTGGATGCAGGATCAGACAACGACACAATCACAATCACCAACACGGTTAACGGCGGTGGCGGACGGTTTGGGGCGGGTGCGAGTGAGGGCTATGGGGTCTTGCGCGGGAGGGTTGATGGCGGCAGCGGCAACGACACGATCGACCTCTCCGTGACTGCAAATGCATCGGGTTTTAGCGGTGGAACCAGTCAGGCTTATGGAGTCAACCGGGGTTCGGTGATCGGCGGCACGGGCGATGATGTCGTCAAGGTTGCGGCGATCGCGCGGAGCGAGGGTTTTGTGGGCACAATCACCGCGACAGCCTACGGGTTATTTGAGGCGACAGTGGATGCAGGCAACGGCAGCGACACTGTCCAGATTACGAGCGAAGTTTCTGGCGGTTCTCAGGACAGCTATCAAGGGACGAGCTACGGTGTTTCGGGTGGGACGGTGCAGGGGGGTGGCGGCAACGATGCAATCACTATTCTCAGTCGATCGACCAGTGGAAGTTCACTGGATAGCCGCTCGATCGCCTATGGTGTCGTAAATGCCGTAGTCGAAGGCGGCAGCGGCAACGATACAATCCGCATCACCGCAGAAACTCGCCAAACTGAGAACCCCATTGTACCTGTCCTTCGGACTGCCTATGGTGTATTTCAGGCGCGTGTAAATGGCGGCGACGGCGAGGACAGCATCACCGTGACGGGCACGACTCTGGCAATTCAAGATGCGCTAATCAGCGGCGGTAATGGGGCAGATACCTTTGACACGGGCATTGGCAATGGCACGATCGACGGGGGAGCAGGCAACGATCGCATCAAGCTTGATTTCTTTGACACGGCAACGATGACCGTGAAGCGGCTGACAGGAAGCGCACTTCAAATCTCAGGCAACCTGGATGGATTGGGTCAGGCAAACCCCTGGACGCAAACAATTCGCAATGTCGAGCAGTTTGAGATTGGGGCGCAAAGCTATAGCCTGAACCAGTTTGTGGAGCGATATGGAGCTTGAGACAGCGCTGCAGGACGTAACCCATCAGCCACCTGAGGATTTAAAGCACACCCTAGAGGGGTGAATCATCCGTTCATTCAGCAACGCCAGGCAGTCAATCCTGGGTTAACTCTGCTTGCGCCTTGTGGCTGGGTTGCAGAATTTGCTGACTAAAGCTCACTAAAACTCAGGCATGGTGCGAAGCACGGTTTTGGGTTTGGGTGAGTTTTCGCCATTGAGGGAAGGACCTAGATTCCATACCCCTTCAGCCGATTGGGCAATGCGATCGACTGCCTCCTTTGCTTTTTGAGCAGCCTGGGGCGACTCATATTCAAAGGAAAAATCTTTGGCTTGCGCCTCGTCAATGAGCTGCTGTGCGCCAAACTGGTCATTTTTCAGGGCTTTTATGTAGGTTTCCCGGAGCTTGTCGTCGAGCAAGCCCAGCAACACCCGCAGCCGCACCCATTTGTGGCAGTCAAAGTCGAAGTCGGTGCAGAGCACTTCACCTGCAGCTTCCCCTTTCTGCATGACGGCATCGATCGTGTTGCGCGGCATCGCCAGATTTAAACCGCCCTCTGCACTGGTGAGTCGCACCTGCACAATCCGCTCTCGGTAGCCGGGCAATTGAGACTGCATGGTGTCCCGGTAGTTTTGGGACGTTGCAAAAATCTGGGAAAGGAAAGTTAACAGATTGTCCTGCATATCCACCCACTCGATCGCAGGTGTTTCGCCAATGCTGGGGAGATAGACATCTTCGCGATCGGTTCTAATGGTGCGATTCCTCTGTTGACCCACTGAAAGCGTGGTTGGAGACACCGTCAGATTATCGGGGCTAATTTGTTTGCTGTCGCCCGGCTGTTCCACCAGTGCCTCTTCTGAAACCGATGCCAGATTCACGCCAAAGGTGGGACGAGTGGGCAACCAGGAATCAAAGAAGTGAATGGGGAAGTTGCTGGAAATGCCGCCATCGCTAAACCAGTTTTTCTGAAGATCGTGGTCGGCATTGAGCAGGTAAACGCTATCTGTTAAACCGTTTTGTTTTGCCATTGCCGATTGCTTGATCGTGTAGAGCGGAACGGCACTGATCAGCAGCGGAAAACTCAGGCTCATCCGCATTGCCACGACGATCGGCATCTGATCGGGATTGGGCAGGAAATAAAAGGCACTCTCAGAGGCAAGACTGAATTTGCGCGTTTTGCCGCCGTAGATGAACTCGCGCTGCTTGCCGCCGTAGATCTTGAGGTGATCGACCACGTTAGGAGGAAACAGTTTCTGAAAGTCCTGTTCGCTAAACAAAAACAGGTGTCCTGGCTCAAACGGCAGCGTGCAGGGCTGATTTTGGCTCAGGTTGGATGTAACCATGTTTAGCGTAATGCCAACATTGACTGGTGCTTCAGAATCCGGCTGGGTCACTTTCTTGTTTTTCAGATCGCCGAATGTCAGCGGATGATCGACTTTTGCAATGCGATCGATTTCGCTGCTGAGCCAGTCTGTGAGTACCGTTTTATCAACTTCGCTGGAAACAGAGGGATCGGTTCCGGCTCGTCGTCCGGTGCAAACGCCAAAGAAGTTATCCTGCGGCACGTTCTGCGTAATTTTCTGAATCAGATCGCCAACGCCAAATCCGAGAATGCCGAGCTGATAGCCCACCCACCCCAGCGGAATGCCCAGGACAATAAACAGCAGAATCGCCGCCCAGACACTTAAATCGACAGCCGTGAATTCAGCAACGCCATAAAAGACAATCGAAGCGATCGCCGTTAACACAAAAGCAACTCCTAACCCAATCAGCAGCCCTTGTCGTGCCCCTGCCCGTGCAATTCGTGGATGTCTTCGCTGCAGAATACTTGCCAGCCGCAGTCCTGCTGGAATCGGTCGAAATTTACGTTTTGCCCCAGCCGTTTTTGCCTCAGTAGATTGATTTTGCGGGTTTTGGGTCGCTGCTTTTTCCTGCCGAGGCTGTGGTTGATCGCCCAACGGAGCCGAAGCGTTTTGATCGTCTAAACCATCCTCCGGCGAAATCTTGCCCATGACTTCGAGGAGGGTGTACATCAGCGGCTTTAGCTCTGGTGTCGGCTGAAACAGTTGAAACAAAAAACCGGGTTCTGCCAGCTTTTCGCTCAGCTCATGAAATCGATCGAATCCTCCGGTTTCCCGCCCATATTCTGCGGCTGCCATGACTGCGGCTGCGATCGCCCCTGCTGAAGTGCCGCCGACGTTACGAAAGCGATATTTTCCTTCACCTGCCAGCTTGAGAACAATCCGAGGATAGACAATGCCGCTGGTAATTCCCCCTTTCATCACGAGGTCGCACTCTCTTTCCGGATTAGAAAAATCGATCGCTTTGGTATCCATCGCTAAGCAGCTCCAGTCAGTTGCTGTAAACACACCTGAAAAATACACCCGATGTCACAGTTATTACGGATGCTTGAGCAGGACACAAGGGGTTATTTCTTTTTGTAATGTTATTTTTTGCAAAGAATTGCGATTTCTGCTCATCGCCTGCAAGCAAGATTCAATATCGATCGAGTGCAGTAGCTCCGCATCTCTTCCTGTTTAGCAATTTCTGTTTAGCAATTTCTGTTTAGCAATTTCTGTTCAGCAACGTCGCTCATCTCAAAAACGTGATAGCCCCAGGGCGGCAGGTCGAGATAGAGTCCAGGCTGATGCAGGGTGTTACCCAGACGATCGTATTGATAGTCCTGCATCAAATCCTGGAAGCGAATTATGCTGCTTTCCAGATTGCTAAAAGGAAGACTGATATAGAACTGGCTCTGGTTCGGCGCGTAGTTCACCACGACCAAGCCTCGGCTCTGGGCGTTTATCCAGCCAAAAGCGATCGCACAATCAACCGTCCAGTTCCCCTCCCAGGCAGCATGACATTCCAGCAGTTGCCAGCTTCCCGATCGAAACAGAGGATTTTTTAGAGTGTTGAACAGCCGATCGTAGAACTCCGTTAGCCGCCGATCGATCGGTTCCTGCGGTCCGCGATTGAGATGCACTGAAATTCTTTTCTGGTAGCCTTCTCGCTGTCCCTGGTGGAAAAAGCGCAAGCCCGGACAAAAGAAAGAGACGATCGCCGCAGCTTCGTGAACACCGGGGAGAAAGGTGGCGGCAGCGCGAGGCTCGTCGTGGTTTTCGAGAAAGCGGGCGGATTTTTGCTGATAATCTTTAGCTGCCCAGAAGTGTTCCCGCACTGGACGGGCGTGCTGTGTGCGCAAATGGTCATAAAGCCGCTTGTCGTAGGTATAGTCAAACCCCTGCTGCTGCAGCGTCCACTCCAGATCCCAATACACTTCTGCCATCAAAACAAAATAGGGATGCAGCGATCGGACTCTATCGATCGCCCCGACCCAGAATGGCTCGATTGCAATCCCCCAGGTTCGCTGAAAGATTTCCGGCAGAATGAGCATTGCCATGTCACAGCGGACGCCGTCACACAGTTGGGCGATCGACAGCAGTTCGTTGATCTGGGCAGCTTGCAAACGCGAATTGCCATAGTTGAGCTGCAGCGTATCGCGCCAGCCCGGAAAGTAAGGATCGCGCCCGTAAGCAAAGATTTGATTCCCAGAAGCGAGGGCAACCCGACCGTAGTTTTGCGGCGCTTGCGCAAGCTGCACTTCAGTTCCCTGCACATAGAAGTCAGGATGCGCCTGCACCCAGGGATGATCGGGAGCCGTGTGGTTGGGGACAAAGTCGAGCATGAGTTTCAGTCCACGCTGATGAAGTCGATCGCGCAACCGCTCCATTGCTGCATTTCCCCCCATTGCAGTCTGGACAACATAGTGGGTGATGGCGAAGCAAGAGCCGCAAATATCATCCTCTCGCAGATCGGACAAAAGCTGATGGTATTCCTCCAGCCAGATCGGATTCGATCGAGAAATCTGGACCGCCGCGGTTCCCCCCTGCCAAACGCCCAGGCAGTAGATCCAGTCAAACCCCGCGCTTTTCCAGGCATCGAGCAGTGGGTCAGGAACGTCGTCTAGCGTGGCAGGGCGATTGATCAATTGAGACAGGTTTCGCAGTAAGACGCGGGTGTTGACCTGATACAGCATGGGGTACAGAGCGGGGCAGGGAAGCGTGGAACGGAGAGATGAGGTCATTGGTCACTCGTGGATGATCAAGTTTTATCGAGGTGATGCGAAGCGTCGAACAAAGCAGCACAAAGCAGCACAAAGCAGCACAAAGCAAATTGATGACAAGGTAAATTGATGATGACGAAATTAGCCCACCTACAGAGAGATGTCGTCATATCGGGGGTGCGCTCTAGTGGTAAGTAGAAGTCGCTTTTCTGATTCACCTGAATGATACAGCGTGTTTCTCTGTTCGCTTAATTTTATCAGGCTCCTTGTCAGGCTCTCAAAGTGTCAATTTTGCCTT
>Ga0224723_1000968_pt1 | contig 18323 bp, 13 predicted proteins | sample Balambano_FR2_Me_FD_161647 | JGI IMG/M metagenome (GOLD analysis project Ga0224723, IMG submission 161647) | Freshwater sediment microbial communities from Lake Towuti, South Sulawesi, Indonesia - Balambano_FR2_MetaG | ecosystem: Environmental > Aquatic > Freshwater > Lake > Sediment | place...
GACTTCCCTCCCAGTGGTGCGGCTGGGACGGCTGGCAATGCTGGATGGTGCAATTCTTTGTTTTTTGATTGGTATGATGCTTTGCCTGTTGCGATCGCGGCGCGACTATCGCTATACGCTGGGGGTAGGCATTGGGCTGGGGCTGATTTGTCTGACTAAAGGCATCATGGTCGGGCTGCTGCTGGGGGCGATCGGGTTAGGGTTTCTGGCGTGGGATACGCCGCGACTGCTGCGATCGAGCTACCTGTGGTACGGCATTTTGCTGGGGATGCTTCCGGTGCTGCTGTGGTACGGGCTGCAGTGGGTGCATTACGGGCAGCTTTTTGTCAGCAATAATCTGGGCAGTCAGTCGTTTCAGCGCATCTGGACAGATGTGGAGCAAAATCGCGGTGCGCCCTGGTACTACCTGCTGGAAATACTGAAGTATGGCGTTCCCTGGATTTTGTTTTTGCCGCTGGGCTATCAGCTTGCCTGGGAGCAGCGCAATTTGGGCTGGGCAAAGCTGGCTTTAGTCTGGGGTGGGGTTTATCTGGCAGCGATTTCTGTGATGGCAACCAAGCTGCCCTGGTATATTCTGCCGCTTTACCCGGCGCTGGCACTGGCGATCGGGGCGGGTCTTGCCCACCTCTGGTGGCAGGGCAGACATCCGGGCGTGTTGCAGTCTGAGCCAATTCCCTATTCGCGCAAATGGGTGCTTTTGTTTGTGGTGCTGGGTCTGGTTGCCGGGGTGGGCGCAGTCTGGTTTGGCTGGCGGCAGTCCCCCCCCGATGTCGATTTGCTGCTGGTGTTTGCGGCAGTGGCGATGACAATGCTCTCGGTCGCGGTGCTGATGGTGCGCGGAGAGGCGCAGTTTCTGGCGGTGCTGGGCTGGGGAACTTACGTGGCGCTGCTGCTGCTGATGGGTTCCAATCACTGGAACTGGGAGCTGGCAAATTCCTATCCGGTGAAGCCCGTTGCAGCAATGATTCAGCAATTTGCTCCAGAGAATCAAACGCTCTATACGTCCTACAATTACAACCGCCCCTCGCTCAATTTCTACAGCGATCGCCAGATCATCCCGGCAGATGCTCCCCGGCTGCGGCGAGTCTGGCGTCAAGAAGCGCAACCCTATTTGTTGCTGGACGAAGCAACACGACAGGAGCTGAAACTGGGATCGGCAAAGGTTCTGGATGTGGCAGAGGGCTGGCAGCTCATGACTAAAAACCAGACACCCCCCAAAACCTGAGAGCAAAAAAATTGGAAGCCTGCGCAGAAACTTTTGTCATTGGGCTGCGTCAAAACAAATGAGACTGAACCTCAAACGTGAGGGTGTGAGGAGTTCCTGAATTGGCGGATGGGTGATCGATCGAATTTAAGGTCGTCCCCATCCGCCAATTATTTTAAGCAGGAGCAAACGGAGCAAGAGCAAACGAACCAGAAATTTGGTCAAAATTGCCGTTGGCTGAGGATGCTATCTGGACTGGATAAAGCCAAGATCGGGAATTTCAGGAAAATCTGCAAAGTTCCGACGCACCCAATCTATTCCCACTTCATTATTTAATTTGATTCGTTGAGGTGTATCAGGATAAATTTTGCTGAGAATTCTGGCATCTTGTTCTACTACAACATCAACCAGCTTGAGCAGATTGTTTTTGAGCAAATGGGCGATCGGCGAATGCGCCTTCATGTACATCAGCACAAAAACACGCGATCGATCTTGAGATTCTGGCAGATAAAAATGGCATTCCTTCAAGCTCAACATCTGATTATCGCCATGCATCACGCCCATAAAGGGAAAATAGTTTTCCAGATGCGCTTCTAAAACTTTGGGCAACGCGAGCTGAGCAGGATTCCTCAAAATTTCACGCAGGCTCGGCTGTTTTCTCGGTTGAGCCAGATAAGCGTGAGAATGGAATCCCTGATCAACAAATTGTTTGACCTGCACTTCCTCAATCTCAAATAGCTCCCGATGAGTGCCGTTTTGATGATTGTAGTCGTGCATATTGAGCAGCAAGCTCAAAATATCAGTTGGGATACAACGATCGCCCGTCACACCAATAAATTCATAGTCAGACGCGATCGCATTCATCAGTTCTGGAATCGGAATCTTGGGTTGATAACCCCCATACGTCCAGATAAAATCGCCCTGAACGATCAAGGCAAGCGATGATAGCAAGGGCTTCGTTTGCTTGTTAGACCCTGGCAACACAGTGCAGCCCTGGCGATCGAACTCCAGCGCATGAAACGGACAGGTGATTGTACTACTGCCATCCGATTGCTTCACACACCAGCCCTCCGACAACATTGCCCCCATATGTAGACAGGCATTCGGCAAGGCTGTGATATTACCGAGAGAATCCTGCCACAGCACGTAGTCCTGACCCAGCAAGGAAACCTTTCGAGGCTGATTTGTCTTCAGCATAGAGCGGTGCGCTAACAGCCAGGGAGAACCCTGCAATTGCTTCATACCCTTCTAGATTCAACCTGAATCTAACTTACTAATTAATTAGTAAGTCTATCAACTGCTTGCTGTTTCGTCAACTCAGGCAAAGGAGTCTCTGCTAAGATATCTGTTAATCAGACAGATGCAAAGCAAGATATCGTGAGTCGAGCAGGGAAACGAACCGCAAGACCAGTGCGCTCTACGCGAGATGCCGCCGTAACCCAGCAGCAAATTCTCGACGCTGCTGAACAGGAGTTTGCCCGACATGGTTTGAAAGGGGCACGCTTGAGTGCGATCGCCCAATCGGCTCAGGTCACTTCTGCAACGTTGCACTATTACTTTGAAAGCAAGGAAAATCTCTACAAAGCAGTCCTTCAGCGTCCCGTCGATCAGGTTCATGAGATTCTTTTGCAGCAAAATCTCGATGCTCTATCACCTGAGGCAGCTCTGCAGCAAATTGTTCGGATTGCGATCGCCAATGAAGCAGCAAATCCACAGCGGCAAATGCTATGGTTTCAGGAATCCAGTCAGAACCAGGGTGCATATTTCAAAGAATGCAATGTGCTGACGCTCCACGAATATCTGCTGAAAGTTCTGGAGCGCGGTATCGCAGAAGGCTGTTTCCGCCCGATGAAACCATTTCTAGCGTTAACCTACATCTTGAGCGTTTGCTTGTTTTATTTCACCGTTCACGAAAATTGGAAACACCTTACTCCAGAAATCGATCGCCTCAATTCGGACACAGTCGAGGAACATACCGAAGAAGCGATCGCCTTTATTCTGGCAGGAATTCAGCTTCTTCCTCACTAAGCAAGCAGGATGTTCATTGACTACTCAATCAACTCGCCAATATTAAAATCAATTCTAATCCATCCTCTAAGCTGGCGCAGATTTTCGAGAATTAATAGAGGAATTTGCCAGTGATGCACCATAAGGAACGGAAGAGGATCGTTGACTCTAAACAGGGCATCTGTGCCGCGTGTAATGCTGCTGAACCAGGATTGAAACTGTTTGAGTGAGCGTACTTCATTCAACCGCCAGAGTTCGTGATAGAGCCAGTAGGTTGGCTTGGCGGTGGGGAGCGGCTCTAGCGGCTCTGCGGGGGGGGCTGGGTTGAGATAGGCATCAGCAACACCAGGATGGTTGTAGAACAGTGTTACTGCGGTGTGGGTGCGAGGATTGCACTCGATCGGGTAAACGGTTCCATCTTCTGCCTGAATAATGTCAAAAGAAGCCTGTCCAATGCCGTTAACGCCCTCCAGGAAACGAGTAATCCAATTACTAATTTCTGGCTTATTAACGTTCTCGTAATTCACCTGAAAGGCTGAAGAAGGGCAGCAGCAATAAAGTGTCGATTTGCCGTCACGGACAGTGCTGTGGGTACAATATTCCTTACCAGGAATAAACTCCTGCATAATCCAGGGTTTATCTTCGCTGATGGGCAGGCTATTTACAAATGCAGCGGTTTCTTGAGACGTAGCGCAGGGCAGTTTGGTCATGTCCAGGCGACGCACCGCATCGTAGGGAATGCTTTTGAGAATGTATGAATTCTTTTCTTGCGAAAAATCGAAATTCAGGACTTGCTCCGGTGCAGTAATCTTGAACGATTTAGGAACGGATAATCCTAGCGATCGCGCCTTTTCTGCAAAAGCAAACTTGTCATCCAGCATCCGCGTTGTGTCAGCATCAAAGTGAAATACTTCACAGAAGCCTTCCAGGGGATGTTGGGTGATGCTGTCGGGATAAATAACCGCAAAAATGGCTACCGGAATAAATAAATCAACTTTTTCTTTTTCAGCGATCGATCGTAGCTTTTCTGAGTAGCCTTCCCAATCTTTAGAAGGGTCAGGAACAGTGTAAAACGCCGCAACCGCGTTTGAGTACTGATTGCCGTTTAACCAGAATTTTTCAGTATCAATAATGATTGCGCGATGTCCCGCCTCATAGAACGATCGGGCAAGCTGCAGGGTTTTCGTCATCCGTGCTCCGGCAATCATCACCGTTTTAGGAGATGCAGCAACCGCACGAGGTTTCTGGAAAGGGCGACTGAGCCAACTCCATGCCAGAGACAGCAAAACAACCGTGAAATTAAAGGGAAATGCGATCGCCAATAATGCCAGCGTTCCTAAGTTTTGAAACAGTGCAGCGATCTGCTTAACGATTTGCTTATTGGTGTGTTGAGCGGGAGTTACTTGTTCTGCTGCCAGCGAATGTTTTGCAGATAAAATATCTTGAGTTTTTGTATCCTGAGGGAATGATTCTGCTTTCATCAATTACAGTAAAGAGGGGAATATTGAACAATACCTGAGATAATTTGCTGTAACTTTTTAGCTACATGAATTACTTTTTAGCTACATGAATTAAAAGAAGTTGGAAAACAACTAAGCTTTTCTGCTTTTCTGAAATCAACGGGCATAGAACACAAACTGAGAGTAGCGTAATGAGTCTTTCCTGAGAAACAACCTGTCTATAGACGTAGAGCCATTCTTCCAAAAGATAGAGAAGACGGTAAAACACTTTGCAGACAAAGTGAGAAGCACGTATTCTCATTCTCTAAGTTAATTTCTAATTCTCTAAGTTAATTAAGAAGAATGAAAAATAATGCGATCGATGATGAGCAAGCGATCGCAGAACGAGCTTCTTAGAGAATCTAAATGGTAAGGTTGGGATTCGTCAGAGCTAGTTTTCCACCTGCTGGAGGAACAGACTTCGTCCGGGTGATACAAGGAATTGAGGCGAACGCTTTGCTAAAATCATCAACAATTTCTATCAGGCGGAACTCGCAATGGCAAAAACTGCTTTAGTGACTGGCGCATCGAAAGGCATTGGCAAAGCTACGGCTCTAGAGCTGGCAAAGCACGGCTATGATGTTGTCCTGGTTGCTCGTGAACCGGAACCTTTGCAAGCAGCGGCGATCGAAGTGCGAAATCTGGGCAAGCAGGCAGTTGCCATTTCTGCTGATGTTAGCGATCCAGTACAGATAGAACAGGTGATACAGCAGGCGATTGCTCAGGTAGAGCAAATTGATGTTCTGGTGAATAACGCCGGAATTTACTACATGGGTCCTGTTGAGGATGCCTCTCTGAACGATTGGCATACAATTTTAGATACAAATTTGTGGGGATATATTCACACGATTCATGCCTTGCTGCCACACTTTCTATCACGAGGAAACGGCACGATCGTGAATGTGGTGTCGATTGGCGGACTTGATCCGATTCCCTATCAGGTTCCCTATACTACCAGCAAACATGCGCTTACAGGGTTGACCAAAGCTCTGCGAGCAGAACTGGAACCGAAAGGAATTAACGTCTGCGGCATTTATCCCAGCTTTATCCGCACCCAGCTTTATGAACGGGCACTGTTCCGGGGCGATGACGCAAAAAATCGGGTTGAGTTTATGTACAAGGCATTCCACAGTCCATTTTTGGAAATACCTGAAGATGTTGCCCGAACTCTTCGCAAGGCGATCGAGCATCGAAAAAAGGATGTTTTAGTCGGAACGGCAAACTTCTGGTCAACTGCTTTTCATGTCGCTCCGGCAGTGATGAAGCCGATCGTCCGCCGACTGTTTGGCATGGCAGATTCGCAAGAAAATTTGGCACAGCGTTAGCGGCTGTTTAGCTCAAGCAGCAGCAAATCCTTCGATCAGCATTCGAGTCGAAAACTGGAGGAACCGATCGAACGCTTCTCCCTGAGGAACAGACAGTTGACCATCGATCGCAAGCATTGCAATGCCGTGTACAAACGCCCAGGCAGTCTGTGCCATTTGCAGCGCATTGTCTGTCCGAAAAGATCCTGCGGCTTGGCCCGCCTCAATCACCTTAAGCAGCACCGCGAAGGACTGAGCCATTGCAGCTTGTAGCCCTTCATCTTGTCCACAACCATACGCGCTGAACATGACGCGATAATAAGCCGGGTTCTGCACAGCAAACCGGACGTAAGCCTGTCCGATCGCCATAAGACGCTGCCCCCCTTCAGCAGAACTCTGCTCCAGAGCCTGTTCCGTTGCCGATCGCAATCTCTGAAAGCCCTGCTCTGACACCGCAATCAGCAGTGCTTCTTTGTCTGGAAAATGTCGATAAGGAGCGTTGTGGGAAACTCCAACTCGACGCGCAACTTCCCGCAGCGAGACCTGAGAAATTTCGCCTTCCTGAATTAAGCCGATCGCCGCATCAATCAAGCTTTGCCGCAAATCGCCGTGGTGATAGCTGCTTCGTGGAGCAGGAGACGGAGTAGCAGAGGACTTCGATTGCTTCACAAAAGGTTACTTAGAGATGTTGACATTATCAACATAGCACGATTTACTAGGGATTAAGAAGTAAGTTGACAGTGACAACATACGTCTTAAATAAATTGTTCACTTTCAAGGTTTAGCAAACCAATCCTCTAGCAAGCAGGAAAAAACAATGAAACTCATTTCAGTCACGCGGCTCCGGCTCCGCTCAGTGCGCTTTCTACCTGCCTTTTTTTGGTTTGCCTGGAAAAGCGTACAGCAAGCCAGGCAAACCAAAGGCAATCTAAAAACCAAGCTCGTGCAAGATGCCAATCTCACCTTCTGGACAATAACCGCCTGGGAAGATGAAGCTGCGATGCGATCGTTCATGATGACAGGAGCACATCACCAGGCAATGCCAAAACTGCTGAACTGGTGCGATGAAGCTTCGGTGGTGCACTGGCTCCAGGAAACCGATGAATTGCCCAACGTCGCAGAAGCACACCGCAGAATGGTGACCGAGGGAAGGGTATCAAAGGTACGTCATCCTTCGCCAAATCACACTGCCCATCGCATTGCTAAACCCAGCTAGTTATTAGGATTCTATCCGCAAAACTTACATTTCAAAACTTACACTTCAAAACTTACATTGATGGAGGAAGCAAGATGTCTGACTTTTACAGCAGCGAGGACGTTCAACAAATCCTGCGGGAAGCCTCAATTTTGCAACAAGGCGATCCAATTTCGCGTAAACAGCTTTTAGACATTGCGACTGAAGTTGGTCTTTCCCCTGAAGTCCTTCACCAAGCAGAACAAGCCTGGCTCCACCAACAGCAGGTGATGCAGCAACAAACGACCCGTCAGGCTCGCGCTCGGCTTGGATTTCAGTTGCACCTGATTCCCTACATTGCTGGAAGTGTGCTACTGGTGCTTTTAAATCTGGCAACAACCCCTCGCATTTATTGGAGTCTCTATCCGATCGTGGGTTGGGGGATGGGTGTTACCATGCACGCAGCCTGCGTCTATCGGAAAGGTGAGGTTAAACAATCGATCGCCCTGTAAGTCAGGGTGTTAACTCATCAAGCGCAAGGCGATATATCACTTCTTTGTGCGTAATACGATTTTTGGTGTGTTCAGGATTGATGTCAGACCCTCGCTAAGCGGCTTCTGGATAGGCAGTCTCAACCAGCTCTTCTTCCGGCTCAGGATCAAGCTCAAGTTCTGATACGGTAATGTCTGCTCCGTTAATCATTGCACCCAAAAACTGAATTTCTTCTGACTCCAGGAACTGCTGTGTTGTTTCGTTCAGCAAGCCCTCTTCTGTGATGCCCGGACGCGCCACAAGCAAGATTCCATCGCTCAGCGGCTCCAGCAGCAGTGCATCGCTCGATCGACTCAAAGCGGGCGTGTCTAAAATGACCCAGTCAAACTGTTCTCGTGCGGTTTTAATCAAGTGCTGCATTTCGTCTGATTCCAAAACGGCTGCGGACTGTCGCTGAGGGGCGAGGTTCGGCACGATAAAAAGGCGATCGATCGACGGAACTGCTTGAATACAGCGATCGAGCTGCCGATAGTAATGGGTTGGCTGCGCAAATCGCTTGTCAGCAGGCTGAAGGTGAAGGGCTGCGGCTTGGGAGAGCGATCGAAGGTCTGCTTCAATCAGCAGTGTCTTTTTGCCTGCCCGTGCTGCTGCAACTGCAAGATTGTAAGCTGTAACTGTTTTTCCTTCTCCGCTCAGCGTGCTAGTAATCAAAACGACTTTGATTTCAGGGTCGCTGCCAATTCGCTTTAGATTCGTTCGCAGCCGCTCATAGCAGTCGAGATAGGGGGAGTCGGCTTCCAGTACGGGCAAGCACTCATCTTCCTCTGGCAGCAAAGGCAGAATGCCGAGAATCGGGACTTCCTGCTGGCGCAACGCTGCCTGAATATCTTCCTCAATATAGAACGTGGGATCCATCATTCCCATTAGCATCACCAGTCCGCCACCCACCAGAACAGCCACAAAACCGCCCAGCACTATAATTGTGGTGCTGCTCAGGCTGGGTTCTTTAATTTCTTCAGTTTGCGGCTCCTCAGCCACGACCAGGCTCCCGACGGTTTCTTCCTGCGCTAGTTTTGCATCGGCTAACCGCGCCTGCACCTGGTTATAAAAAGCCTGCTTGAGCGCCACCTGCTGCTGAAGTCGCTGCTGTTCAAGCTGTTTGTTTGGAATGCTGCTGTACTCTTGCCGAAGTGCTTGTTCCGATCGCACCAGATCTTTTAACTGCTGCTGAAGCGTTTGCTGCTGGGTTGCCAGCCCGACCAGGGTATCTGCAAGTGCCTGCCGTGCTGGGTCAAGGCTGCTGGCTTGCCGAATTCGCTGTGGCGTCATTTTTTCTCCAGAAGCACTGCCATGGCTTACAGAAGCTGCTACTGAATTGCCGCCGACTACCTCCCTCACCCGTGCCTGAAGCTGCTGCTCATAGACTTCAAGCTGACTCTGTAAATCCAGCATGGTCGGGTGATCAGGGCGCAGCGTTTTGGCAAATAGCGCTTGCTGAGATTCTGCCTGATAAAGTCGTACTCGCAAATCGGCAAGAATGGGGTCAGCACTCAGGGCAGAGGCATAGTACGCTTCTTCGGTGGTCATGCCCAAGCGAGTCTGCAGACCGCGAATCTGGGCAGTCATGCCAGTTAGCGCTAGTCTGATCTGCCGCTGCTGCTGCTGGGTGCTGGTAATCGCGGTGAGCAAACTGCCGCTTTCGGCTGCCTCGATCGCCGTTCCTTCTCGCCGCACATAGGTTTCAAGCTGCTGTTCCGCCGATCGCAGTTCCTCGGCAACTTTGGGCAAAAGCTGATTCAGGTTTTCGATCACGCGCCGCAACTGCTGTGTATTAAACTGGCGGCTCTGATCGATCATGGCTTTCATCAACAGGTCAGTCACCGTTTGCGATCGATCTTTGCTGCCATCCTGATAAATGACTGCAATCCGCAGCGCCTCACCCTCTGTCGTCTCAGCAGGAGCTGCTGTATCTTGCCCATTGCCAGTCACAGTCACTTTGGTGCGGCTCAGTAGAGTGTATTCTGACAGCCGAATCTCTTCTGCTTCAAGCTGCTTTAGTGCCGCGTTGATCACCTGATTAGAGAGCAGCATTTCTTTGGTTACTGCCTGTCCCTGCTGTTGCAGGGCTGAGCCGGTAGCAGAAAAAATGTCTGGCGGTGCGCCATAGGTGAGAACGCCCTCTGTGATATAAGTTGCTGCGGGTGGACGTTGCAGCACTGCCGCTGCACTTGAAAGTCCGGCAACGACCAGAAATCCAGCGATCCCAGCCCATTTGTGCCGACCGAGGGCAATCCAATATCGCTTGATGAAGGGGGGAGTCATGGGTTATTGCTCTCACATTGCCAGCCCTAGTGTTCCCTGAGTGCCCTGCCGAATCGCGGTCAGTCTTCGGTTTCAGGGGTCTTTTAATCGCCTTTAATTACCCGATCGCGTCGGGCCAAACAAGCTCGCCGCACTGTTGCCCAGAGACTGGAAAAACAGCAAAAATCCCAGGACATCGCGGAACGGCTGTGTAAACGAATTCAGCGCGTAGCTAATTCGCGCCACTAGGTTACGACCAATCACAATCACATCGTTGTTTTCCAGCATGGGGTCTTGCGTCGCGTCACCAAGCATCGCCTTTTTGCCATCTAGCTCCTGACTCACGGCTTTCTGCTGCTGTTCGTCAAAGCGCACCAGCCCAATATTGCGAATATCAGCACTGTTGAGATTGATCGACATTGCGGTCAAGGCATCCAGAAAACGACTGCCGCTGGGCAAAACTAGACTTCCCATTGCGCCTCCGTTTCCGCCAGCATAGTTCATGATGCGAACCCGAATTTGCTGCTGTGCCAGGGTTGATTGTGCGACCAGCGTCCGATCATACTCTTCATTGCTGGTGCGGGAAGGAATCACGATCGTATCGCCATCGTTCAACCGCACATCGGGCAGGGTTTGAGCCTCAGCAAAGGGCGTATAGAGGTCAATCTCTCGATCGCGCACAGAGCCATCGGGCATTTGCCGCTGCACTCGGATCGATCGTAAATCTGCCTGTCCGCTGGTTCCGCCTGCTGCAATCAATGCCGAGGTTAACTGCGGCGACTGCAAAGGATAAAAGCCCGGACGCACCACCTCACCCACGATTGTCACCGACACCGGACGCTGCCTCACCAGAACCAGATCAATCTGCGGTTGAATCACAAATCGATCGAGCGCAGTCTGAATTTTTGCTTTTGCTTCTGCCAGCGTCAGTCCCTCTAGCGGCAAAGCTCCCACCAGGGGAATCAGCAAATTGCCTGCAGGGTCGATCGTGTTTTGAACCGTCAGGTCAGGAAATCGAAAAACCGTGACAAACAGTGAATCGCCCGCACCTAAACGGTAGGCATCAAACTCGTCGGACGATTGCGAGATATCTTGAAAAACATCTGTGATCTCGGCTGGCGATTGACTTGACGATTCATTCAGTAATTCATCGGGATTCAGCCCTTGCGATTCTGTTAAATTCAACAACTGGGCTGGCTCTGAGCTGGCTTGAGCCGTCTGATAAAAGATGCTCGCCTGGGTAGCCCAGAATAGGGAAGCGATCGAGAGGGGGATGAGTTGGCGAAGCATAGGAATCCGGTGGGCAGTCTAAAGAAAGCATTCACCCTGACAGCAAAATTAATCGCACCCTACAGGGCTGGCTGAAGTGCTGTTTCAGCGAGCGTCGTCTGAATTTGCTGTGCCAGAGTTTCGAGCGAGAGACGCACCGTTTCAATATTTCCCAGAGGAGCGATCGGCTGTATCACGCTGACCGCAATCCAGGGAAGAGGCTGCTCTTTGTTCCAGCGGGTTCTCTGATCTGCCCAAAACCAGTCGGTTGGAGAATTGCTGCCGCCCGTTGACCAGGCGTACCACTGCATGACGGCGTAGGTGCGCTCTTCTGTCCAGCCGCGCAGAAATCGAGCTTTCACCGGGAGCGACTGCCCGTTCGGACAAGCGACGGTGAACTGAATCGATTGCACTGAATCTGTCTGCCACTGCTGAATTCCGTTGATGTCCATCCAGTCCACCTGAGGCAAATCGCGAACCCAGGTCTGAGGACGCAGCAGCAAAAGAGTCGTGGTCTGGGGTGTCGCAGTTGCGGCTTCGGCTTCCGGCACGATCGCCTGCGCTGACCAGGAATGCCCGCCAATTTCTATCGATCGTTGATTGAGTGTTTGCCAGCCTTCTAGAGCCAGTCCCTGCTGCTGGAGCTGTTTGAGCTGCTTTACCTGGACAAGCTGGGGCAGATGGTTCCATGTCCAGCCCTGCGTCCAGTAGTTGGGTAAAACGATCGCCGCGACGATCGCCAGCGCAAAGAGAACAATGCCCCGTTTCATTACTGTTATCGAGAATGAATTCATCAGGAATCTGTCGGGTGTGGAGCAGTTTCATCTGAGGGGCGATCGAGCCAGCGCATCAGCAGCACGATCAGCCCTAACAGTACGGTCGAAAATAAATCGCCGCCCCAACCGTCGTGCAGCCAGTAAAAGCCAGCCTCCTGTGCTGTTGCGTGAAAGTAGGTTAGCAGAGCATTGCGAATAATATTGGCGATCAGATTCAGCAGCAGGATTCCTGTCAAAAGCCGCAGCACTTTGGAGCGAGATGTCCATGCGCCTGTCCAGTAGAGCAAAATCAGCCCGACATACAGACTGGTGAACAGCATTTTCAGTCCCGCACAGTAGGGAGCGATTTCTACCACGCGATCGTTCACGAACAGATAAATTTCATCGACTCGCACGGGCATTCCCACCTGTACCAGCAAAAACCCTGCAACTCCGGCAATCAAGCGCTGAAGCGGCAGGGTATAAGGGATGAGTAAATAGGGCACTGAGTTAGGCGTTGCCAGCAGCACCAGCAGCAGCGGAAATGCCTGAAGCCGCAGACCGGGAATTCCTTTGAGCCACAGGCAAAGCCCCGCCAGCAAAATCGGCAGGGACAGGTTAATGGCGTCTGCGAGTGGGCTGAGATACCAGACCAAGCCCAGCGTTAGCAGCCCCATGCCGCCTAAGTGAGTTCGGTCGGGTAATGCTTGCCAGCGATGTCGCTTTGACCAAACCAGGCAGGCAGCAAAGGGTAAGCCAATCAGCCCGTGGCTGAAGTATTCATGCTCGGTGCTGATTGATTTATTGATCCAGCCGTCGATCCAGTGCAGCAGCAGCGGCGCATACAGCAGCAGCAGTAAACTCCCAATCGCCAGTTCGGGCAACTGCCGGGGAAGCGCATTGAGTTTTTGCCGGACGTGCATAAGTGCAGGAATTGCTATTTAGAATGACTATGGCTAGCATTCCCGCAACTGATTTTCGATCACCGTTTCGATCACCTGGTCGAACTGCGGATTCTAAGTAGCCAGGTTTTTTATCCGGCTAACAGCGATCGGGTGAGCTGAAGCTCCATCGCAGGATAGGAAGGTTGAGGGAGCGACTGCTTCACCAGAGATTCGATCGCCTTCACAACCTGCTGAATTTGCGCGTCTGCCATGCCCGGATAGAGCGGCAGCGATAGAATCTCCTGGCTCAACAGTTCTGCTGCGGGAAAGTCGCCGGAGCGATAGCCGAGATGCTGATAGGCAGGCTGAAGATGGCAGGGGATCGGGTAGTGTATGCCTGTTTGAATTCCCAGCTCGGTAAGTCCGGTTTGCAGCATCGTGCGATCGATCGGGCAATTTTGTGTGACCCGAACAACATAAAGGTGATAGACATGACCTGTGCCGCTCTGATTCTGGATTGGCACAATGCCATACTCGGCTAGCGGCTGCAGCAAAGCGTCGTACTGCTGAGCAATCCGATAGCGCTCGGCATTCCAGGCAAGCAGATGGGGCAGCTTTACCTTGAGGACAGCAGCCTGGATCGAATCCAGCCGACTGTTCTTGCCCTGATCGGTGTGAAAGTATTTGCGGAGTGCGCCGTAGTTACGAAGCGATCGCAGGGTCTGCGCCACAATCTCTTCTGAAGTCAGCACCATCCCGCCATCGCCGATCGCGCCCAAATTTTTGCTGGGATAAAAGCTAAACGCTGCTGCACTGCCAACCGAACCTGCCCGATAGCTCTCGCGTTCTGCCAAATGTGCCTGAGCAGCATCTTCAAAGATCAGCAGATCATAAGCGCTTGCCAGGTTGAGCAATGCCCTGGGCGACACCATCTGCCCGTAGAGGTGAACCGGAATCATTGCCCGCGTTCGATAGGTCATTGCTTTTTCGGCTGCTAGTAGATCGATGAGCGCAGTTTCGGGATCGCAGTCTACAAGAATTGGCGTTGCGCCGGTTTGCAGCACCCCAATCAACGTGGCAACAAACGTGTTAGCTGGCAACAGCACTTCATCACCCTGACCAATTCCACAGGCTTGAAGACCCAGCGCAACAGCATCTGTGCCACAGGCAACGCCAACGCCGAACCGCGTTCTGCAAACTTGAGCAAAAGCAGACTCAAACTCGCTGACTGCCCGACCCAGAACGTAGTCACCCTGCTCAATCACCGATCGAATTGCCTGTTCAATCTCTTGCTGGAGCGGCTTCTGGAACTGAAAATCAACAAACGGAATGGAGGAAGAGGAACGATTCATAAACCTAAGAAATACTGAAAAAGAAGGCAATTGGAAAATCCTGTGAGTAATTCGATCGCGATGAGCCACGAGCCAGGAGCAGCTAGTCAAAAACTATCGATAAAGTTCGATCGAAATAGCAACCGCGTGTGAACTCGGTGTACTGCTCACAGAAAATAGTGCTCACCGAACGATGCAAGTTACTTGATGGCGAATGATATAGGCGATAGCGCAGCCCGTATGTAAGCGTGGTGCAAGAATTCGGTCTGCAAAAAGTCATTTCGTGCCTGATGGAGTGGGGGCTACATTTCTGTTATGCCGGATTTTGTGTGATTTTGAACACAGATAGATAGTGAAGAGTCAATAAAGAGTTTTTCCTCAGAGAGAATTCCGAATTGCTGCATTAAAATTCAGGATTCCCATCCTGCTGACTGTATCCCTACTGACTTCAGCTAGCTGCTAACTCCGATCGCGCAGTTCCGCTTCCAGCTTGTTAATATCTGCTAGCAAAAAAATGTGAATTTGACCGCTATACGCCTCGCCGCTTCGAGTTTGCACCGTTTCCATCCAGTAGGCATAGCGATCGCCCTGACGCACCTCGCCCTGAACGGATTCCAGCAGGGGAGTGTCTCGATTGGCTGCGGCTTGCTGCTGCGCCCTGCTGGGATAGCGATACACCAGATTCCCCGCCACAAAATCCTGATAAATTTCTTCCCCGTAGATGCTGCGAAGGGTTGCCGTAAGGCGATCGAACGTTACGCCATTGGTCATGTCGAACAGGGTGATGCGCTCTGTCCGAATCATACCCCGGCTTTCCAGAGCGGCTGCTCGCCCAGGGGATGCGGTCAGGGCTTCAAAGGAAAATCGGCGAGCAGGGGTATCGCTTTTTCGCACAAGCAAAGTTTCGCCGCTGGCAGGACGAAGGGCAGGATTTGCTTGAATCCAGGCAGCCGCTTGATCAATGGTTTGACCAGGTAGTGCCATCGCCCGATCGCGCAGGAAGAACTGCCCCATATTGGCACTCGTTAGCAAAATACTGGTTAAAACAAGCTGAAATCCAGAGCGAAGCTTTCTCATGGGTTCTTTCTTAACCTGAACGATGACAAGTGTGCCTTTAACATGCCCAATGCATAGCATTCAGGGATCTCATGCTCTAAATCGCGACGAACTCTGAGGAAAACACCAGACATGCTGATCAAAATTCTCAATGGAGGGGAGTCTCTAACGCTACACTGCTCCTCGTTTTGCCCTTTGACTGGAGCACTGAAAACCTCAGCCCTGACTTCAGTACATCATTCAAGGCTTAGTATTAAAAAGAACTGAATCTAAGGCTGTAAAACCGCTATTTTTTAGTTTGGCTTAAAAACAGACGGTTTTTCCCGCTCGATGGCAAATAAGCAGTACTCCTTCTCGCGGATGTTGGCAAGTACAGTTTCCAAGTGCAGTTTAGCAAGTGCAGCTGATGAGAGTTACTCCCCCTCTACATTCTGATTAAGATTTGGTAGAATTCCTCTGACTCTCGTAATGGCTTTTTCTGGCACTTGTGTCGATTACTACCTTACTATTGCTCGTTTTCATAGAGACAGAGCAATGGTCATCACATCGAGATCTTTAATGATTCTGGTATTCTAACTATCGTGACTAAATCGGTGTAACAAAAGCAGGTGCTACTACCGTTCAAAGAAAGCCATCGCGCAATAAGGGGCAAGATCCCCTTGCGATCTAGATTAGAGTTTGATAAATCTATCCAGACTCTTGTGAAAGCATTTGTGGAAGCATTGAGCAAGGAGCTAGAGGGTGACGTCAAGCGTAGAGTTGGTTCCCGGCACGGTAGTCAATCACCGATATCATATCCAGCGTGTTCTCGGACGAGGCGGTTGCGGCAGAACTTATCTGGCGATCGATCGGTGTCGGTTTAACGAACTGTGTGTCCTTAAAGAGTTTGTGCCCAATCGTCAGGGCGATCCCGTCGTTGCATCAAAACTGCGTCAGCTTTTTCGGCGCGAGGCAGCGATCCTGCATAAGCTCGACCATCCGCAGATTCCAAAGTTCTATGCGGGCTTTGAGCTAAACGAGCGTCTGTTTATCGTTCAGGAGTTTATCGACGGCAAAACCTACTGGAAACAGTTGCAGGAGCGACGACAGCGGGGCGAAACTTTTACAGAGAAAGAAATCATCCCCTGGCTGCGAAGCCTGCTACAGCTACTCGACTATCTGCACAGCCAGAAGATCGTGCATCGGGATATTTCGCCCGACAACATTATGCTTTCCCGAAAGCGCAATCTTCCGGTTCTAATTGATTTTGGCGTCGTCAAACAAACGACTCAGGCAGAGCTAATTCCCCAAAGTTCGGGGCTGATCCAGGCTTCTGTTGCAGTCGGCAAAGTCGGGTATGCACCCTACGAGCAAATCCGTATGGGGCAATGCTCCCCGCGTAGCGACCTGTATGCGCTGGCGGTCACGGCGGTTGTGCTGCTGACCGGGCAATCGCCCCATCGGTTGATGAATCCAAAGACGCTGGATTGGCAGTGGCAGCAAAGGGTTAAGCTCGATCGCCGCTTTGTGCAGATCCTGGATCGAATGATGGCAGAGCGCCCTACCGATCGCTATGCTTCTGCTCGTGCTGTTTTACGTGATTTGTTGGTTTTGCAGGACAGTGCTCCTGCTATATCAGGCAAATCAGCAGCCCAGCAACGGCAGACAATCGATCCCCCTCAGGCTAGTTCTATTCGAGCTGCTCAACCTGAGATGACGCTGATTCAGTCTTCGGTATCTTTCTTGACGATCGCGGCTGATTCTACTCAAATCAACTCTGCTTCCAGTCAAGCTCGCCTGACCTTAAACACTCAAGCAGCCTTAACTTCAACCCCTGTCTCGCTTCCTCCAACCAATCTCAATTTGGTGACAACTGGGCAGCTTGACGGTGCAGTCCTGCCTAGAACGGGATACTCGAAAATTTGGGTGAGTCAGAAGCCAGCCTGGTTTGAGCGATCGGTCAGTCGAGCACTGATGGTTTCGTCGCTGCTGTTGTTGCCCGTTGCAGGAATTGTGGTTGGAGTTCAATCGCCCCACATCACGCCTTTGTGTGCGCCTCTCGGTAACTGTGCAGGATTTCAGACCACAGAGCGGTATCGGGAGGCAGTGGAGCAGGCGGTCAGTGCCAAGACGCTTATCACACAGGCGCAAACGGTGCTTGATCTACAGCGTGCCCGCGACCAGCTTTCCGAATCCTTAGCACAGCTCAGTGCATTTAGCACAGACCCTCAAATCCAGCCGGAAGCAGCCAATCTTGTCCGGCAGTATCAAGCCGTCTTTCAGGGTCTAGAAGTGCACCTTGAACAAGAGGCGCGGGCAGAACAGCTTCTGAAGCGAGCAGAAGCAGAGGCACAGCAGGCGACTGAGCAAAGCAGTACTGCAAAAACAGCTCAGCAGCTCATCACTGCTAAACAGCAGTGGGAGAAAGCGGTCGCAACCCTGGCAGCAATTCCTGAGCAGGCATTTGTGACCAAACAGGCAAAAGCGCGCTCTGAAGAATATCGGACTCGGCTGAAGGCGATTGACTTACGGCTGGCGGCGATCCCAAAGTCTACCAAGTCTGATCAGCTTGCGAGCTCTGAACAATCGACAGAGCAAAAGCTATCCACTCTGGCAGCACAGTCACCCAATCCTGCGTCTACTCAACCGCAGCCAATTGCCCCACCCGCTCAAACGAGTAGACCGTCTCAGCCTGTTTCTCGTGTGCCCCAATCGTCCCGCTCTAGTTCCCTGAAGCGATCGGCTCGAACAACCTCTGTAGCCCATGCACAACCCCCTCGTCGCTCCTCGCCCACTCCGCGATTGGCGATGGCAATACACCAATCGAGCCAGGTTTTTATGTGGGTTGATCAGGCTTCGGTCAATTCTGACGGAACTCCGAGCGCTAATCTTCGCATTGTCAATAACAGCGATCGGGCATTTAGCTTTAGTCCGGTCTATGCCGAGGTGCAAACGGCTGGAAATCAGGTGCTTCGCTCTAGAGTTCTCCTGACCAGCACTTCGACAGGCGTGCTACAGCCTGGAGAAGCGATGACAGGATCTATCTCACTGCTCGATCGCAACTGGAA
>Ga0224723_1000969_pt1 | contig 18309 bp, 17 predicted proteins | sample Balambano_FR2_Me_FD_161647 | JGI IMG/M metagenome (GOLD analysis project Ga0224723, IMG submission 161647) | Freshwater sediment microbial communities from Lake Towuti, South Sulawesi, Indonesia - Balambano_FR2_MetaG | ecosystem: Environmental > Aquatic > Freshwater > Lake > Sediment | place...
AGCAACCCGGTGGCATGGGCGGCTCTTCGGGCGGGCAGCGCGAGTTTGCGCCTTACCTGGCGCGAGCCGCTGCGGCCGCAGGCGTGGACGGATTTTTTATTGAAACCCACCCCAACCCCGACAAAGCTCTGAGCGATGGCCCTAATATGGTGCCGCTGAACGAGATGCGCGCGTTCGTGACCCAATTGCACAACTTTTGGAAGATGGGCCGAGGACACTGATGGGAAAATCCGGTGTACCAGGCTGGGGATCAAGCGCTTTTCTTCAAATCCCTCAAGTCTACCGATTCAGTAGTGGTTAATGCGTTCAGATTTCATTTCCCAAGTTTTTTAGGTTAAATGAGTTCAGCTTATGAAGCTTAGAGTCAATGCGAATTGATTTCTTGTGTTCTGCGAATGCTCGAAGTGGGACGAGTGGTTACTTTCCTGTTTGGGAGCGCTATAAAGGACAATTTTGCCTATATTTGTAGCTTTTAGCCACGATTAATGAAGAAATATTCGGTTCGGGCATTGCTCTTGGTTGTGTTTCTGACGGCTGTGGGCTGCGTTCCTAACCGCAAACTGGTTTACCTACAGCAAAAAGACCTGCGCGGAAGTAGCGACATTGTGCGCGATTCCGTGCTTCGAACCCATCCGATGAAGATCGCGGAGTATCGTATACAGCCCCTTGATATTCTGAACATTCAATTTGAAACGCTTACTGACGACACCGACTCGTTCAATTTCTTGAATAAACTCAGCTCGCAAAACAGGCAGGGAGGAGGCGCGGTGCAGCCGGGGATGGTGGCGCTGAATGGCATTTTCGTGAATACCGAGGGGATGGTTGAGTACCCGGTGCTTGGATCCATCCGCCTGGCGGGTTTGACTATTTTTGAAGCAGAAAAAGCAATCCGTGCGGTGGCCTCCCGCTTTGTGCCCGATGTAGTGGTACGCGTGCGCATGCTCAACTTCCGGTTCACTATTCTTGGCGAGGTGCTGCAAGAGAACGTGGTAGTGGCCAACAACCCACGACTGACGTTGATGGAGGCCATCGGCATGGCGGGTGGCTTTACCGATCTGGCCGATCGCTCACTAGTGAAGATCGTGCGACAGAAAGGAGCCACCTCCGAAGTCTTCTATGTCAACCTGCTAGATGAGTCGTTCATTGAATCGCCCTATTATTTTGTGCAGCAAAACGATGTGATTGTGGTGCCACCGTTGAAGCAACGCCCTTTCCGCAGGTACTTTGCTCCCAATCTAGGAATCCTCGCCTCCGCACTTTCGCTGGCGGTGCTTTGGATTACCATTGCGAACAATTCGAACAACTGAGCTCATGGACGCGCCTTACCAAGAGCCGATGGATTCCCCCGGCACACACACTCCGCCCGCTATCAATTTAAAGCGGGTCTTGGCTCGCCTTCTTCGTTTTTGGTATCTGGTGTTGCTCAGCCTGCTGGTAGCCATATCGATGGCCTATCTGTACAATCGTTACGGCACACGCATCTATCCCGTAAAGGCGTCCATCATCATCAAAGAAAATGAGGAGAACCTGGGCGCAAAGTTTCTTTACAACAATGAGTTGGTAAACCCGTACCGGAATCACTATAACGAGCTGTTCATCATGAAATCGTACCCGCTGCTACAGGAAGTGGTGGAGGCGCTGCGGTTTGATGTCACCCTATACCGCGAGGGAGATATCAAAACCACAGAATATTACGATCCAAGATTTCCCGTTGAAATCACCCTGGCCGACCACAACAAGGTGGGCAAGCCGCTGTACTTCACCATAGAATCCGAGGCATCTTACAGCCTATCTTACGAGGGCCTTGAAGATCAACCGGGGTCTGCACGCGAGTTCAGCCGCTTGCCGTTCAATGACTCTGTGCGCATCAACGGTTACAGTTTGTTTGTTAAAAAGCGGGGCGATGTAAGCCCTTACGTTGGGGTGCGCTACCAAGTGCGGTTTCAAGATCCTTTTGTGGTGGCTCAAACTTACTCCGGCCGCTTGAACGTAACATGGGCCCAGCAGGGTGCCGCCGTAGTGAATCTTGAAATTCAAGGGCCCGTGCAGCGCAAAGAAATTGACTTTCTGCGCAAGTTCATTGAGCGTTATCAGGCCTATGATGTGGAGAAAAAGAGCCGCGAGTCCCGACTGGCTATTGCATTTCTGGATCGCCAACTGGCCGTTACGGGCGACTCGCTGCGCTGGTATGAAGACCGCGTAGAAGCTTTTAAGAAAAAGAACATCATTACCGACCTGGAGACGGAAACGAAGCGCCTCTATGAAAAGTTGGTGGGCTACGAAGAACAGGGTTTTCAACTTAAGCTTCGAGAGAGCTACCATCGATATGTTACCGAGTTGCTGCGCAACCAGCGCTACGATGGCATATTCACGCCCGCCAGCGTGGGGGTAAGTGATGCTGTACTGGCTGAGTTGATCGGAAAACTGATCGAGGAGCAGGCGCAGGTAAATTTGTACCGGCAAAACAGCGATAAGGGGGCCGATCGCGCCCAGGATAATCCCGCTCTTCAAAGCAAAATTCAACGCATCGAGCTTCTCAAGAAAGACATCCTCAAAACCATCGACAACACCCGCATGACGGAAGGGATGAATCAACGTTTTGTACAGGAGCAAATCAACCTGCTAGAGGCGCAGTTGAGGAGGCTGCCCTCCACTGAGCGGGAATTAATCAACATTCAGCGCAATTACTCGCTGAAGGAAACTCTGTACGTATTTCTGCTACAGAAGCGGGCTGAAGCCGGATTGTCGGAAGCTTCCACAACTTCGGACATTGTGACGGTAAACCCGCCCGTTGCGGGCCCGGCTATTACACCGAAGGTGCAACAGAATTACGGAATAGCGATAGCGCTGGGCTTTTTGTTACCGTTGCTCGGATTTGTGTTGGCAGAGTGGTTTAATAACCGGGTGCAATCGCGCGAAGATATTGAGCAGATCACCTCGGTACCTATTGTGGGCGGAGTGGGGCACAACCCCGAGAAACATCCGTTTGTGGTGCTCACCAAACCCAAGTCGGCCATGGCCGAATCGTTCCGGGCGCTGCGTTCTAATCTGAGTTATTTCACCAACAACCAGGATCACCAGGTCTTCATGGTTACTTCCTCCATACCCGGAGAGGGCAAGTCGTTTGCCACGCTTAACCTGGCTTCGGTGTTTGCATTGGCTGGTAAAAAAACACTGGTGGTGGCTGCCGACCTGCGCAAGCCTAAGTTGTTCGAAGAGCTGAACATCAGCAGCCAGAAAGGGTTGAGCCAGTACCTGTCGTCTTTGGCAGGCCTGGAAGAAATTATCCACCCCACTGAAACCGAAAACCTGTTTGTGCTGCCGGGTGGTGCCGTTCCACCCAACCCCAGCGAATTATTGCTGAAGCAGGAGATGGGCCAGTTGATGGGAATATTGCGCGAGCGCTTCGACTATGTGATACTCGATACCCCACCGTTGGGCCTGATTACCGATGCGTTCTTGCTCGCATCTTATGCCGACCACACTTTGTTCATGGTTCGACAGGACTATACGCCCCGCGAGGTATTGCATGCCCTTGAAGACTATTACGGCACCGGCAAACTCAAGCGGGTGAGCCTGGTGTTTAACGATGTGCGCAAGACCGGGCTGGGCTATGGGTATGGTTACGGAGGATATGGCTATGGTTACGGTTACGGAATGGGCTATCGCTACGGCTATGACTACTGGCGAAAGGCCGGTAGTGCGCAGGATTACTACAGTGAATAGAATTTGAAACAAGTATGCTCACTTCGCTGATCAAGAAATACAAGGAGCCAATTAAAAAGGTATATAAGCGATACCGAACGCCTTTTCTCAGGGTGTACGTTCCGTTGCACCGCATCGGCAACAAGCGACAGTGTTATGTGTGCAAAAGAACATTCGGAAGGTTCACCAAATTCAAGGGAGGATCGGCTTTTTTACCCGAGTGGATTGTGAAACTTGAGATGATCGGCAGTGACGTGGATAATTTTGGCTGTCCCTACTGCAATTCCTTCGACCGCGAACGCCATCTTGTCATGTACTTCGATAAATTGGACTTGTGGAACAAAGTCCGGGGCAATTCGGTACTGCACTTTGCGCCAGAATATCACTTATCCAAGAAAATTTCTGAACAGCAGCCTGCTCAGTATGTGATGGGCGATTTGTTTCCCGCCAAAGACGGCATCCGTAAAATAGACGCCACATCCATCGACTATCCGGATGCAACGTTCGATGCGGTAATTGCCAATCACATTCTTGAACATATACCTGATTACCTGAAGGCGATGTCTGAATTTTTTAGGGTGTTGAAACCAGGGGGCTTCGCTATCCTGCAAACTCCCTTTTCGAAAGTGTTGATGAAAAATTTTGAAGATGAAGGGATCAGTACCTCTGATATGCGACTATTCTTCTACGCCCAGCGCGATCACGTTCGGGTGTTTGGTGAGCGTTCATTGCGGCAGTCGCTCGAACAAACTGGTTTTTTACTTCAGATTGCTAAGCACAGCGAGTATTTCAGCGATGATGAGGCCTTCAGATATGGCGTTAACTGCAAAGAAGACCTTATTATGGTGAAAAAGCCGAAGCAAGTGTAACCTAACAATACATGAAGACGGATGTCTTTCTGATGAAAGTGAAAGAGGCAGTTGAAGCCCGTATGCCCGAGGTACTCACCTTGCGCAATCAGCGCACCTTAAAAAAGGATCAAAGTTACGTAACCAGTGGAGATATGCTACTTCATGGGCTTATCCGCGATCTGGTGGCAAAAGAGGGGCCGCAGGCGCGCATCGTGTCAGAAGAAGATCCCGATGTTGGCGCTACCGATACCGCTGGCTATCTGGTTGTGGTCGACCCGATTGACGGCACCGAGAATTTTACCTCGGGCCTGTGCGAGTGGGGAGTGTCCATATCGTGTTTTGAAGGCGGCCACCACGCTGGGTCTTTGATCGGCTGCCCTGAAATGAATTTGTGGCTTAAGACCGGAGAGCAGTTTCCTCGTTTTTCTTCGCGCATCCGGGGGCTGTCTTCTTCGCTCCAAAAAGAAGACTTGATTCGTGCCACGGAGGGCCATGAGTACCGGATACTCGGCTGTTGTGTGTACAACATGATCAATGTGGTAAGGGGCTCTTTCTTAACATTCGAAAACCCCAAGGGCGCCCACAGTTGGGATATTTTGGGAGGACTGAATTTAGCACTCGAGCATCAATTAAAAGTGACGGTCAATGACAAACCTTATCAAGGAGAATATCTCCAGGCTGATAAAAAATACAGATTCAGGGTCGAAAACCGATAGAATCTTTATCATCGGCAAGGGTCCCAGTCTCGATGAACTGGACGGGTTTGTGCTTCCGCCCGGGTTGGTGATCAACGTAAACGATTCGGAAAAAATCATTCAGGGTGACATCGGCATATTCAGCAGCAACTGGGTGAGGCATAGCTTGAAGGAGCGGGGCTTCCGGTGCGCTTATTACCTTGCGGGCAAACCGTTGCCCGATTTTGTAAAGCACGAGGTGTTGCCCTCCGTGCCACTGGAATACGATGCCGAAGAGCTGTTGCTTTATCGGTTTGATCTTGATGCTTATTTTGACGAACATTTTGTATTGGCCAATGCCCTGAAAGTGAGCCGCGAGGTGGCCCGGCTAACGGGTAAGAAGCCGGAGGTTTACCTGCTTGGTTTTGATTTCTCTACCGAAAAAGGGCAGATCAGCAAGGCGCTGGGGGTCGACTTTGCGCGTAGCGAAGATGTGGATCGCAGCCTGATCGTTCACTCGCAGGAGTTCGACTATCTTCAGTTGGTCCGCTATTTTCAGGACAAGCCCGAATTGCAACTGCTGCATGTGGGGGCGAAGGAGTACAGCGCCCTTACCGTGGCCCAATTCAAAGATAAGTTTTTGCCTCGGGTTGAAGTGCGCGAGCAAGAGCCACGCCCGGTAGGGGTGCCCTCTGAAAATAAGGTGCTGGTGGTAGCCGAACTCACCAACAACCACCTAGGCGATGTGGCCCGTTTGGTAGAGATGGTTGAGCGTGCCAAAGAGGCCGGGGCCGACCTCATCAAAGTGCAAAAGCGCGATGTAGATTCGTTTTACTCTGACGAAAAATTGCGAAGTTTTTACTGGTCGCCTTTTGGCAAAACCCTGCGCGACTATCGTAAAGGCGTGGAACTCGATGAAGAGAAACTCCATGCCCTGGACAGGGTGTGCAAGTCGCTGCAGATCGACTGGTTCTGTTCGGTGTTAGACTATCCGAGTTTCCAGTCCATCCTTCAATTCTCGCCTGCACTAATTAAAATTCCCTCCACCATTTCCAACCACCGCGATTTCCACCAGCAGGTGGCGCAGGCATACCGCGGCCCTATTGTTATTTCCACCGGTTACACCGACCAATCCTACGAAGAGTATGTGTTGAACACCTTTGGTGGTAACCAACGTATTTATTTGTTGCATTGCATTTCTGCCTATCCTACGGCTCTGCCCGATTGCAACGTGGCCGTGGTAAAACACTACGCAGAGCTGGCGAAAAGCAACCCTGCACTTGTGCCCGGTTACTCCAGCCACGACACGGGCTCGTTTGCTTCGGTATTGGCCGTGGCCAGCGGGGCTCGCATGGTAGAAAAACATATGAAGCTGGGCGATGTAGACTGGGTGCATTTCGACAAAGTGGCTCTTGATTTGAAAACAGACAGCTTCAAAAATTATGTCAAAGACATCCGGCAGGCCGAAGTAGCGCTTGGCTCGCCCGTGAAGCGCGTATTGCCAACAGAGCATCACAAATACGAAGTAGTAAGAAAATAAAATTAGACAGGCAACCAGAGTGAGGAACATGAAGAGAACCATTAAAGCACTGGTACCCGTGCGATCAGGTTCGCTCAGAGTTGAGAACAAGAACGTCCGACCGTTTTGCGGTAGCACGCTGCTCGAATTCAGGGTGAAGCAACTTTTGGCATTGCCCTTTCTGGATGGCGTGGTGGTGAGTTCCAACGACCCCGACATGGTGCGTATGGCCCGGGCGTTGGGCGCAGAAACGCATCAGCGCGATCCCTACTTTGCCTCCAACACCGTTTCGATGAGTGAGGTGTACGAAAATATGGCCACGGCCATGGACTGCGATGATGTACTCTATGCGTTGGTTACTACGCCTTTGGTGAAGTCGGAATCGTTCGTGAAAGCGTTCGAGCTGTATCGAAGTTTACCCAGCGGATTTGATTCCATTACTACCGTGGCCGATGTAAAGGAGTTTCTCATCAAAGATGGAAAACCCTTCAACTATGACGGCACGCGTATCCCCCGGTCGCAGGATTTGCCTGACATCGTGAAACTCACGTTTTGCATCTCGATGCTGCCGCGTACCACGATGGTGGCCAGGCGCAGTTGCCTGGGCGTACAGCCTCATTTTTTTAAGCTGCCTCCCGAAGAATCAGTCGACATCGATACGCCCTTCGATTTTAAATTAGCCGAACTGCTATATGACTATAGTGTGATCAAAAACTTGCCCTTAACCTAAATGACAGATTGATGAAAGAGTGGATTCAACGTGTGTTGGGAGTGGTTGGGTTGCGGGTGGTGCGTGCCCAACACGCGCGCAAGTACTTGCCCAAGCCCAACGTGGATAATATAGAAATTGTAGTGCGGCTGTTTGCCTTGGCCGGAAAGAAGATTACCCTCGTACAGGTAGGTGCCTGCGATGGTGTTACGAGCGATTCCATTTACCCCTACATCAAAGCGGGCCATGTGCAGGCATACCTCATCGAACCGAGCAACGTTAATTTTTCAAAGCTGTCTGAATTTTATGCAGGCGTGCAGAATGTAGTGCCGATACGCGCAGCAGTGGCCGATAAGAACGAGGTGCGGACCCTTTATACCATCAAAGACGAAGGACGATGGAAAGACAATGGCTGGGCGCGACAATTGGCCTCTTTCTACAAGGAGCATTTGCTCAAACTCAAAATATTTGACCATGAAATAGCAGAAGAACAGGTTCCGTGCTTTACCCTAGCCACCATCCTGGCCGAAAATCAGTTAGCGGATCTGGATGTGTTGCTGGTAGATACCGAGGGCTACGATGGAGAAATTGTGAAGATGGCCCTGGGCCTGCAGCGGCTCCCTATATTTATAGCCTTCGAGAACGCCCAGATTGTGCAGAACTACCCGCAACCGCAGCTCAATGAATTGTATGCGTTGCTGGAAGCCAAGGGGTATGTGTGGACCCATGACCGGATCAATACGCTGGCCGTTCGAAAAGATTTTCTCGTTTCGTAGTGGAGCCGCCCATGCATTTTTTGAGTAAGTCGTTCCGGTTCTTGAATGGGCTAGTGCTCTTTGCTTTGTATGGCAGGCGTATTCACCTTGCCTCCGTGCTTCGTGGAAAACGGGTGGCCATTGTAGGGGCCGCTAACTCAGCCTATCATACCGGCAAAGGTGCCTGGATTGATGGGTTCGACTACGTGATCCGGATTAACCGGGCGCCCTATGTGTTGCAGCTAGGCGAGTGGAATAAAGACATAGGCACCAAGACCGATATTCTTTTCCATAGCTTTTATGAAAACGACCGCAGTGGGGGTGGGCCGCTCGATTTTAGCCTGTACGACTCGCTTCAAATCAGGTACGTGGTAAATCCAGTTGCTGACTATAGTGGCTATCGTGTGTCGTTCAACTTTTATAAAAAGTATCTTTTGAAGAGGACCACCTTTTTGCTTCCGAAGGAAATTTATCTACGAATCGGAAAACCGCTTCGTCCATTTAAGCCTACCATCGGTTTTTGTGCGCTGATGTCGGTGCTCGAAACGGATTTTTCAGAATTGTACATCACCGGGTTCACATTCTTCAGGACCGCTTTTGGTGATGGTTACCGAGATGCCGTGAAGGAGGCTTCGCAGGTCAGAAAGTTGATCAAGGATGAGGGCCTTCATGATCCAGATCTCGAATTCGAAGTGTTCTCCCAACTGTTGAAGCAACACAAGAGCCGCAACATCAACTTGGATACAGGACTCAGCGCAATTTTGGCGCATGAGGAGGAATCAAAAAAATAGGAAAAGTGAGGCGAACTTCAATATTCGTTGTACCCCGTTCTAGTAACGCTTGGCGCGGCAATGAGGCAGGATGGATCACCGCTTCAGGGTGGGCATCAGCCGGGCAGGAAATGTGGGGCGAGGCATTGGTGGCTACAACGGACGGAGTTTTTTTGCCGAACGAGTCGCGGCTATTTCCTCGCGGACAATCAACTAAACGACATGGTTATCAGCTATTTAGGGCACTGAGGAGGCTCGTTCCGGAAGTAGTGATTACCGCCTATAAGGATATCAAACTAAAAACATCAAAGCCTAAGACTTGGCCAATCGAGAATGAAGTCTATTGGAAAGGAAAGCAAGTAATGATGGTATGGGAACGGCATGACCTATTCCCAGGGCCTGGCCAACGGTTGGCTCGAAAACTAGGCGTTCCGTTTGTGATCTCTGTTGAGGCCTTGGCCGTTTGGGAGGCCGCTAAGTGGGGAGTACGCAGACCATTTTGGGGACAATGGCTTGAACGGCATGTAGAGGCTGAATCATTAAAAAAGGCGGATCTGGTCGTTTGCGTCTCTGATGAGGTCCGCAAAAAAGTAATTGATCTTGGAGTTGCCAGCCAAAGGGTCTTGGTATGCCCAAATAGGGTTGACTCTACCATTTTTTTTAACGGAGTTGACTGCAGCGAGACAATCAAGACATATGGCCTGCAAGGAAAACGGGTAATAGGTTGGACAGGCAGTTTCAGGGCGTTCCATGGTTTGGATACAGTTATATCCGCATTCAAGGATGTGTGCAGTCGTTTCGAAGATGCTGTCTTAATGCTGGTAGGCGATGGCCAGGAACTTGACTCAATCCGACAAAAGGCCATTCAGGTGGGAATCGAACATGCAGTAATATTTCCTGGAAGGCAACCCTTTGTTGAAATCCCAAGATTTATTGGGTGCTTTCACATCGGTATTGTCAGTGCGTCATCCGCGAGGGATTTTCACTATTCGCCATTAAAATTGCGAGAGTATCTGGCAACCGGCTGTGCGGTTATCGCCCCGAAAGCTGGTGACCTGCCAGAGTTGTTCAAGGATGGTCAGGACCTTTTATTCTACGAAGCAGGGATGGCCAGCGATCTTGCCGAGAAGATCACCCAGATATTGAATGATTCAAATTTGCATCAGAGGTTGGTAGAGAAATCACTGGACATGGCAAGGAAGGAAGGTGCTTGGATTCACGAACTCTCAAGAGTTACAAGAGCCCTTGAGCCTAACGGTAAACGTTTCGACACCTTATGAGCGAACACCTGCAGAAAGAAGCAACACGCGCCTTCATTTGGGATCTGGGAGGTTTATTTGCCAAGCAAGGGGTGGCCTTCATTGTTTCTATTTTTCTGGCCCGCTTGCTCCTGCCCGAAGAGTTCGGCTTGGTGGCCATGGCCATGGTTTTTATCTCCATCTCTCAGATTTTTTCCGACTTTGGGTTGGCGTCTGCGTTGATCCAGAACAAAGACAACACGTTCCTCACCTATTCCTCGGTTTTCTTTTTCAATGTGGTGGTGGGTGTTTTTTTGTTTCTGCTCTTTTGGAGCATTGCGCCTTCTATTGGCCGTTTCTATGGCAATCCCGAAATAGGCGTGCTGGTGCGCTACCTCGCCTTCGGTTTCGTCATCACTTCCTTCAATCAGGTGCAGCAATCCATTCTGCGCAAAAACATTCAGTTCAAAAAGATCACCGTTCGGGCGGTGGCCGCCCAGTTGATCAGTGGTTTGGTGGCCGTGTGGGGTGCCTTTAACGGGTGGGGTGTTTATGCATTGGTGGTGCAAAACTTGCTGGGCAGTGTGCTGGGCACGCTGCTGCTGTGGCAGGTGGCCGAGTGGAAACCACGCTGGGAATTTTCGTGGCTGGAATTGAAGAAACTCGGTGGTTTTAGTGTGTATGTTTTTCTAAACTATGTAACGGGAAGGTTGGTGACCCAGTTGGACACGCTGGTGGTGGGCAAGGTATTCAACCCTACCACGTTGGGGCTTTATAACCGTGCGGCCTCGCTCAATTCGCTGGTTACCACGTTTGCCTCGTCCAGCATTTCGAAGGTTGGTTTTTCCGTGCTCAGTAAGTTGCAAGACGACCACCAGAAATTTATTCGTGGGTACAGCAAGATGCTTGAGCTGGTGGCGTTTGCATCTTTCGGCCTTACAGGCATACTTTTCTTTGCCGGTGGCGATGTGATTGCCGTTTTATTTGGCCCCAATTGGTCTGGTTCGGTAGACATTTTCCAGATACTGGTACTCAAAGCATTTACGTATCCGATCAGTCTGCTAACGGTGAGTGTCTTCTGGGCGGCCGGCAAATCGAAGGAAAGCTTTTGGTTCGGCAACATTGGTAAAGCAGTGGCGATGTGCCCCTTGCCGGTCGCCATATTCGCAGATTTCTACTTCTTTTTGTACGCAGTGGTGGTGGCGGCCATTGTCAACTGGGTGCTCACAAACTGGTTTCTAACGGTCAGTTTCAAGATTCCTTTTCTTGAACAATGCAAAGTAGTTGGGCGCTATTTTGCACAATTGGTTTTTATCAGCGCCCCCCTGTATGCACTGATGGGTCTGAAGGTGGTAGATTTCCCTTTTGTAGGTACCTTGCTGGGTGTTTTGTTTGGAGGCACGTACATTTTTACCAATGCCATGCTGCGCACAAGCGGATATACGTATGCGTTTGAGAATCTCCAACCATTATATAACAAGATACGTCAGCGGTTATGGTGATAGACAAAAGAAGCACATGAAGCAAGAGTGTAAGTCGATATGATACCAGTAACCAAACCGTTTCTTCCCCCTCGGGAGGACTATGAGAAATACATCGAAGGAATCTGGCAAAGAAACTGGCTTACCAACAACGGGCCGCTGGTAAACGAATTGGAGTTGAAATTGAAAGAGTATTTGCAGGTTCCACATTTGCTCTATTTAAACAATGGAACCATTGCGCTGCAGATAGCCATTCGCGCGCTCAACCTTAGCGGAGAAATCATCACAACTCCGTTTTCGTATGTGGCCACTACCAGCAGCATTTGTTGGGAACACTGCAAGCCTGTTTTTGTCGATATCGACCCCGGTAGCCTTACCATCGACCCATTGAAAATCGAGGCAGCCATTACACCGCAGACCAGCGCCATTCTGGCTACGCATGTTTACGGCAACCCCTGCGATATTGAAGCGTTGGAGCGGATTGCTTTCAAGCACCAGTTGAAGGTGATTTACGATGCCGCTCACTGCTTTGGAACTATCTACAAGGGGAAATCTGTATTTGCCTATGGCGACATCAGCACCACCAGCTTCCACGCCACCAAGCTTTTTCATACCATCGAGGGAGGCGCAGTATTTACCAATGATGGTGAGCTGCTGAAGAAGATGGCTTTTATGCGGAACTTTGGCCACAATGGACCGGAGCGGTTTGAGGAGGTCGGCATCAACGGCAAGAATTCTGAATTTCACGCAGCCATGGGCCTTTCCAACCTGAACTACCTGTCAGCGATTCTTGAGTCCAGGAAAAGTCAAAGTCAGCGCTATGATAAATGGTTAGGTAGGGTACATGCCCAACGGTTGCGGATTGATCAACACGCAGCATTCAACCATGCCTACTATCCTCTCATACTGGAGAACGAAGCGATCACTTTGAAGGTAATCCGGGAATTAGAAAGCAATAAGATATTTCCGCGAAGGTATTTCTATCCCAGCCTCAATACAGTCGATTTGTACCAAGCAGGCAGTCTCCCCATTAGTGAGTCCATAAGCAAACGCATCATTTGTCTGCCGTTGTATCACACCCTTTCGGCCGAAGAGATAGACTTTATTTCAAGAATCATTTTACGCGCCTGTACCTATTGAGTATGAAGTTGGGTATCATGCAGCCTTACTTTTTTCCTTACATCGGATATTTTCAACTGCTGAATGCCGTGGATGAATTTGTTGTTTACGACAACATTGAGTTTTCGAAAAAAGGGTGGGTTAATCGCAACCGGATATTGGTAAACGGCCAGAATGTATATATAACGCTACCGTTGCGCAAAGATTCAGACTACCTGGATATTGTAGACCGGCACCTGGCAGACGTGTGGGCGAACGAACGGACCAAGCTGGCGGGTCGCATCTCTGCGGCTTACCGAAAGGCGCCCCACTACAAGGAGGTATTTCCACTGGTGGAGCAATGCCTCGCGTACAACGACTCCAATCTTTTCAGATTCATCTTTCATTCAATACAGGTTGTGAAAGAGTACCTCGGTATTGAGACTCCACTCGTAGTGTCATCGACCATCGAGATGGACCACGGATTGAAAGGTGCGCAAAGAGTATTGGCAATCTGCCAGGCGCGCGGTGCCGATGTGTACGTGAATCCCATTGGCGGTCTGGAGTTGTACGACAAAGAACGTTTTAGTCAGGAAAACATTTCCCTGTTTTTTCTCAAAGCCAACGAAATCCGGTACCCGCAATTCGACAATGAATTTGTTCCCTATCTTTCCATCATAGATGTTTTGATGTTTAATTCGCACGGAAGGGTAAAGGATTTGTTGAAGGAGTACGCGATGCAATAATTACACATGTTTCATTGGAAGAAATTAGGTCAGGTCTTTAGGCCACAGGAGGTGAGCGGGGTTTCGTGGCTCCAGGAGTTTGCGCAAGCTCCCTGTGTGCTGCACTTTCCGGATTTTCTGCGGGTATACTTTTCGTGCCGCCCACCGGCTGATGAAAAAGGGCAATATGTAAGTTACTCGGCTTTTGTTGATCTTGACCGAAAGGATTTGTTCAAAAAGATCAGGTTGGCTTCGCAGCCGATTTTAACGCTGGGCGAGTTGGGTACCTTTGATGAATTTGGAACTTACCCGGTTTCCGTTGTACGCAACAAAGACAAAGTAATGGCTTACTACGGGGGTTGGACCCGATGCGAGTCGGTGCCGTTCAATGTAGCTATCGGTGCTGCGGTGAGCGTTGATGGAGGCCAAACGTTTACGAGATTGGGAAAGGGGCCGGTGATTTCTTATTCGCCCGATGAACCGTTTGTGATGAGCGGGCCTAAGATCCGGAGGTTTAACGACCAGTGGGTGTTGTTTTATATTGCGGGTAAAAAATGGATTGACCATCAGGGAAGACCGGAGCCGGTTTATCGAATCAGAATGGCGCGTTCAACCGATGGCCTTCATTGGGAGAAGCTGAACAAAGATCTGATAGAGGTACGGATTGAGGCGGACGAATGTCAGGCAAGCCCGGATGTTTTTTTTGCAAACGGCAAGTACCACATGTTTTTTTGCTACCGGCACAGCCTGAACTATCGAGGCAAAGAGGGAGGGTACCGGATCGGCTACGCGAGTTCTTCCAACCTGATCGACTGGAAAAGAGAAGATGAAAAGGCAGGCATCGATGTGTCTGATGAGGGATGGGATTCCGAGATGATCAGTTATCCGCACGTTTTTGAAGTAGACGGAACGGTTTATATGTTTTACCTCGGTAACCAGGTAGGGCGATTTGGGTTCGGGCTTGCCAAGTTGGAGGGTGAACTCAATTGAAGTGTATGAAGGGATAAAAAAGGGCAAGATATTCGATCCTTCGGAGCACCCGGAGCTGGCCCAGTTTGTTGGCTACGCCCAGTCGCCACAGGCGCTTGTGCTCGATGACAGAGTAAGAATTTATTTCTCCATCAGGAAGTCCGACAGTGGCGGTAAGTTTTTAAGCCACGTGTCGTTTGTGGACTTCGATCTGGAACTGCGCGGGATACTTGGGGTGGCCAACAGCCCTGTCATAGAACTCGGCAAATTGGGAACATTTGATGAGCATGGCATCTTTCCATTCAGCCCCCTCAAAGATGGAAACAGGATCGTTGCCTACACTTGTGGCTGGAGCAGAAGGGGCTCCGTTTCTGTCGAAACCTCGACCGGGCTGGCGGTCAGCCACGACAACGGTTTAACATTTTCCCGGGTGGGGGATGGCCCGATCATGAGTTCATCACTGCACGAACCTTTTCTGGTGGGCGACTCATTCGTGAGGGTATTCAACGGAGTGTACCACATGTGGTATATTTTCGGCATCCGTTGGTCTTGCTTCGAAAACGAAGGCCCGCCAGACCGGGTGTACAAGATAGCCCATGCCACCTCAACCGATGGCATCCATTTTACCCCGAATGGAAAAGCTATTATTGCCGACAAACTGCATGAAGATGAGTGCCAGGCGCTGCCATCGGTCATTTATCACACGGGTCTTTACCACATGGTTTTTTGTTACCGCGAAGCAGTAGGTTTCAGAAAGGAGAAGTCCAGAGGTTATCGGTTGGGCTACGCTTATTCGTCCGATCTCCTCACCTGGACGCGTGATGATGACCGCCTCGGTATCGCAATGGCAGACGAGGGTTGGGATTCAGAGATGATGTGCTACCCGCATTTTTTTTCATGTTCAGATGAATGGCACCTTCTCTACAACGGCAATGAATTCGGGAAGCATGGATTCGGACTAGCAACATTGGTGCGGTAATCGATGAATGTCTATCAGTTTACCGTTAATCAGGGGGACCAGCGCCACATTTATTCACACCTGTTGCGTTGCGATAACTTATTTGTGCCACCTTTGAGCACCCGCGTTAACGTGGAAGCATATGCAACCAAGTTGGCCTTGTCTGCCGAAAGGTTTGAGGCCTGGCACACCAATGAATTGATTTGTTTGGTGGCGGCATACATGAACGACCCGGCAACTAAAAAGGCTTTTATTACCAACGTAAGTACTGAGGCGAGCCATCAAGGCTTAGGCATTGCCGGGCAATTACTAAGCGCCTGCATTGACCACGCCACCAAGCGTGGATATAATTCGATCGAATTGGAGGTTGCTGAGCACAACCGTGCTGCAGTTCACCTTTATCATAAATGGGGTTTCTCTGTATTAGGGAAAACTACTCCGGGATTTTGCAAATTTGCACGGCAGTTACAGGACAAATGAAATGACAATGAACACGCAACGCGATTACGACAAAGAAATTAAAGACACAAAGGAGCATAAATACGCCTATAACTTCGATTTTGACGTGATGCATCCTTTTATGCTGAAGTCTTTTCAACCTTTTTTCAGAGATGGCAACTTGCTTGAACTGGGGAGTTTTAAGGGCGACTTCACACGGAGATTGACGCCCCATTTTACGGATATCACCTGTGTTGAAGCCTCTACCGAAGCGATTGGATTGGCAAAAAAGGAATTGGGTGACAAAGTGAAATTTGTGCATGGTCTCTTTGAAGAAGTTGATCTGCCTGGTCGGTATGACAATGTGATACTAACGCACGTACTAGAGCACCTGGACGACCCCATTGCCGTTTTGCGCAGGATCAATCAGGAGTGGCTGAGCGATACGGGGCGCTTATTTCTGGTTTGCCCGAATGCCAATGCACCTTCGCGTCAGATTGCCGTGAAAATGGGTTTGATTACGCACAACCACGCCATCACTCCTGCCGAAAAAGAACATGGCCACCGGATTACCTATACACTTGATACCCTGGAGCGAGATGCCCGCGCAGCAGGCCTTCGCGTGGTGCACCGATCTGGTATTTTCTTCAAGGCCCTGGCGAATTTCCAATGGGATCGTCTGCTACAAACCGACATCATTTCCAAAGAGTATCTGGAGGGTTGCTTTCAGTTGGGGCAGGTTTATCCCGATCTATGCTCCAGCATTTTTTTGATGTGCGAAAAAGGGAAATAGCATGAAAGAGCCTTTGCTATCGGCCTGCCTGATTACATATAATCATGCGCGTTATGTTAGGCAGTCGATAGAATCCATCCTTGCGCAGCGAGCAGATTTTGCATGGGAGTTGGTAGTTGCCGATGACTTTTCGACTGACGGGACCCGCGAAATTCTTCTCGAGTACAAAGAGCGGTACCCGCAGCGAATCAGGCTGATTTTGCAGGAAAAAAATGTGGGCCCGGCAAAAAACTGGTACGACCTTATTACTTCTCCGAAATCGAAATACATCGCTTTGTGCGAGGGCGATGACTTTTGGGGGGATACCGATAAGATTCAAAAACAAGTCGACTTTCTGGAGCGTAATCCGGATTTCATAGCCTGTTTTCATCCAGTGAGAGTGGTTGATAAAGATGGGCGGCAGATAAAGAAGGCGAAGAGTAGTTTTGTTCATAACAAAGATGTAAGTGCCCATGAGTTGATTACGGGGCGGGTGCTGTCCACCCTCTCTCTTTGCTATCGGAATGTTATCAAGGAATTTCCGGAAGAATATCATCGATCTCCAACGGGCGACAATTTTCTGTGCTCGTTGTTGGGCAACTACGGGAGAGCGAAGTTCCTGTCTGACATCGCTCCCTCCTGCTACCGGATCCATCAAGGAGGTGCCTGGTCTTTGAAAGATGAGGGTCGCAAAAGAACTACGCTGATCACTTCTTATTTCTGGCTCTCCCAATACTACGAGCGTATCGGCAAGCCAGAATTTGCCCGGGGGTTTTATCAGAAGATATTGCTGGAAGGCTTTTATTCTGATCCTTTCAAAGGAGTAGTGCCAAACTATTTGGCGGTTCCAGAGTATGTAATTGTTAAATTGGTCAGGAGATTCTTTCGCATGCTCAGAAGATTGCTTATTCGAAAACCTATCACGGTGGGCGAAGATGCCCTAAAATGAATTATTTTAGAAACTGGGTTTAATGCCAAGTTAGATCAATAACACAAATTTGCAGTTATGTCGTCATTTCTCCAGCCCAGTTGGGTAAAAAGTACCAAGTCAACGCGCTTCCGCCAATTGCGTAAATTTTTTGAGGGCCGCGATATCCTCGACATCGGGTGTGCAGTCGGCTACAAAAAGGACGACTGGATGCACAAAAATATCAAGAGCGTGGCGAGGTCGGTGTATGGCCTCGACCTGGATCAACAAAGCGTGGACGAAATCCGCGCCATGGGTTACGATGTGCAACAGGGTAATGCGCAGCACTTTAGCATTAACAGAAAGTTCAATCTGGTGCATGCGGGTGAATTGATTGAGCACCTCGACAACCCAGGAGGGTTTCTGGAATCTGCGCGGGCCCATTTAACAGAGGATGGGCTGCTGCTACTCACCACGCCTAACGCCCTTCGTATTAGTAATTTCCTTTACGCTGCAACTGGCGGCCTACGTGTCAATGCAGAGCATACCTGCTGGTTTTGCGACTCGACCATCACCACCCTGCTGCAGCGAAAAGGTTTCGAAGTGGTGGAAATCGGACACCTGAAGCACGAAACTTTCAGTTGGTTCCGCAAACTCATGTTGTCGTTGCGGGCCCTATTGCTTCCCGACCGGGTTGCTTGGAACACCCTGTATGTGTTGGCGCGTGTAGCGAAATCATG
>Ga0224723_1000970_pt1 | contig 18308 bp, 18 predicted proteins | sample Balambano_FR2_Me_FD_161647 | JGI IMG/M metagenome (GOLD analysis project Ga0224723, IMG submission 161647) | Freshwater sediment microbial communities from Lake Towuti, South Sulawesi, Indonesia - Balambano_FR2_MetaG | ecosystem: Environmental > Aquatic > Freshwater > Lake > Sediment | place...
CCAGCGCTACCCCTGTGTTGAACACCAGCTTGTCCTGGTTGGGGTCTGGCTGCCAGCCATAGTTCATAATCACATCGGCACGTTCAGGCAGGGGATAGCCCTGTAGAGGGCTGCGGCTGGATTCAGCACTAGCGCCAGGAGTTGCAGCAGTGCGTATACCCGGAAACCAGTTCACCCCTGGGATGAAGATGGTGGCCGGTACAGTACTGACACAGCCATTCACCTCAAATAAGACATCGGCCCGGCTGTTGTAGGCTTCTGCTACCTGCTGCCAGGTTTGCCCGGGCGTAACGCTGACTCGAATGCCGTTATATGGAGGGATCAACAACTCCTGGCCAGCCGTCACACGACCAGACTGAAGCGCCGGATTAAGCCCTACCAGGGTAGGCGCTATCAAGCCGTAGCGCTGGGCAATCGACTCAATCGTTTCCCCTGCTGCTACCCGATGACGGATGAGCCGAGACAATACTGGCGTTGGGCAGAGTTGTCTCTGGGTTGTAGTCACCTGGCTAGCTTCTGCGGCCACAGCCCCCTGTTGTAGAAGGATGAACTCCACTAGCGGCCCTAGCACCAGGCCTCCCATCAACAGCCCCATCATCCTGGCTCCCAAGTAGCCCCAATTGGCATCAGTCATCATTCCTCGAAGCCTCGTGTTCAATACGCATTTAACGGCTCTATCCACCCAGCAACCGATGCCCCCATTCTAATCAACGCTCTTTCCTCTTCCCTACATTCCCTGCTGGACGTACTGCAAAATCCCTCTGGCAATCGCTTGAGCTATCGTCTCTTGCCAGGCCGGATCTGCCAAACGAGGCGCATCCTGGGCACCAGTAACAAAGCCAACCTCAACCAGGGCGGCTGGCATGGCTGTATATCGCAGTACGTAGAATCGGGCCTGTTTAACGCCGCGATCGTTCATGCCCGTAGCAGCCAGCACACTGGCTTGCAGTGCCGCTGCTAGACGGTATCCAGTCTCGGAAGCATAGTAGGTTTCAATGCCGTTGACATCAGGACGGCTGAGGCTGATGGCGTTAGCGTGGATGCTGACAAACACGCTGCCTCTGGCTCGATTGGCAATATCTACTCGCGCCTGCAAATCCAGGGTTCTGTCATCCTGTCGAGTTAGCACTACGGCTACCCCTTGCTGCTCCAACAACTGGGCCACCCGCAGGGAAATTGGAAAAATGACCTGCTTTTCTTGCAGCCCATTGATGCCAACTGCACCAGGATCACGCCCGCCGTGGCCAGGATCAATGACCACCACGACTTGCTGGTTAGGGATGCTGGGCAAGTCAAGCGGATCGGTAGGCCGCTGAGCAGGTTGAGCCGTAGGCGGCACAGGCCGCACGGGTCTGGCAGGTTGCACAGAGGAGGCAGGTGTAGCGGCGCTACCAGGGGGCGGTGTTGCAGCCACAGTGGGCAGGGGTTCATCCAGCACTGAGCTAATGGGTATACCGCTGGGAGGCAGCACAATTACCCCGCTACTGTTACGTAGCACCCGCCAGTCGGGACTGCCAGGAGCCAGCCTGAGCGTGATTCGGGTGGAGGCTGGAGTGGTACTTTGCTGAACAATCTCCCAGGCAATAATGCTATAGCGATAGTTGGGCAGTTCGTTGGGTCGCAGGTCAGCCGCTACAGCAGTGTTGGGTAAATCGATGATAGCAATGCGATCGTCCGGCCCATCCCCCCTAATTTCCACAGTAGGCTCTGGAGATACTCCACTCATTTTGATTAAGAAGCCATCGCCAGTCGTCACTACCCCATTCAGGGTGGCTTCGGCACCGGTGCCGCTGTTGCCATGCACCTGGTTAGCCGTGGTGCTAGGGGGAGGAATGGTCGTTCCAGGAGGAGTTGTCGTACTGGGAGCTGCTTGCACAGGCGTAGGCAACTGCACTACCCATTGGTTAGGTCGCACCCCCTGCACCCTAACCGCCTGCGGATCAAGTGTGTAGTCCGCGGCTAGCTCAATCACCAGGCGGGTCGTCTGTCGATCAAATTGGCCAGCTCTGACTTCTCGGATAGCACCACCCACCGCCTGGCGGGTGGTGGCACCACCCATCTGAGTATTCGGGAGATCGATGACTACACGGGTCGGGCCAAACACCATCTGGGCCCTGGGCTGGACGCCAGCATCGGTGGTAAACACGAGCTGGTTAGCTTGAGCATCAAACCACCAGTACTGCAAGGTGGCGGCCCTTGCCGGAGCAGCGATAACAACGGCGCTGAGTGTACCCAGCACTCCTGAAGCGAGCCAATGTGACTCCATAGGGAACGACCAAGAAACGAGCCAACCGACAGTATAGCGAGAGTGGGGAGGGATGGGGTGGTGTAGTGAGATGGTGGGGTGGTCGGTCAAGGGTGAGGGGCATAAGGGTAGACCACTTCACCTTTCCGCCTTTATCCTCATACCTCTAGCGCTTGCTCTAAATCAGTCATTAGGTCTTCAACATGCTCCAGCCCAATGGAGAGACGCAGCAGATTGGAGGGAGTTTGGGTACCAGGTGCTTCGATGGAGGCTCGGTGTTCCAGAGTGCTGTGGGGGCCGCCAAAGCTAGTGGCGCGGGTAAAGAGTTGGACTTTGGCCGCCACGGCTAGGGCCGTAGCTTGTTCGCCCTTAACCAGGATGGAAAACAGCCCACCGTAACCCTGCATTTGACGCTGGGCGATCGCGTGCCCGGGATGATTGGGCAGTCCAGGATAGAGCACTCGCTCTATGGCTGAGTGTTGCTGCAACCAGTGGGTGATCGTCTGGGCCGTTTGAGCTTGCGCCCGTACTCGCAGAGGCAAGGTTTGCAGCCCCCGCAGAGTTAGCCAGCAGTCGAAGGGAGACGGCACCGCGCCGCCAATGCCCTGAATGAGCCGTAACTGCTCAAAGAGGGGGTTTATCACTTTGGTGATCACCGCGCCGCCGATGACATCACTGTGCCCAGCCAGGTATTTGGTCGTGGCATGAATGACAAAATCGGCTCCTAACTCTAACGGCCTTTGCAGCACCGGGGAGGGAATGGTGTTGTCGCAGGCCAGATATGCCCCGGCTTGATGGGCTAAGTCAGCTACGGCCTGAATATCGGTAATGGCTAGTTGTGGATTAGAGGGAGTTTCAATCAAAACCAGGCGAGTGTTAGGTTGTAGCGCCTCAGCTATGGCCGCTAAATCGGTAGTATCCACAAGCGTGTATTGCAGGCCCCAAGGTTCAAGAATTTGGCTCAACATTTGCTGCACTCCAAAGTAAACGTTTTGGGGTGCAACGATGTGATCACCAGTTTTTAGGGTTTGCAGCAAGGTAAACGTGGCCGCTGAGCCAGATCCAAAAACAGCCGCTTCAGCGCCATGTTCTAGAGCAGCCAAAGCCACTTCCAGAGCGTTACGGTTGGGGTTGCCGCTGCGACTGTAAACGTAACCGTGAGGATAGTTCCCCTCTGCACTTCGCTCAAAGGTAGTCGAGAGATGAATAGGCAACACCAGCGCTCCTGTAGCGGAGTCAATCTCCTTACCGATATGAACTACTTGGGTTTCGAGGTGCATAGTAAGCCAGGGGGAGAATAAAGAGGGAAGAGGGAAAAACGTAGGGCGGAGCCCGTGCGAAGCAGAAGACAGAAGAGGTCTCCTAGACGGATTAAGGTTTCTACCTTCATTTGATAGAGGAGCCTATAGCAATTCTCAGTTTAGTGAAATACATCTGCTGATTAGGAGTCAGAAGTCAGAATCACGAGATCTTCTGGGTTCTGACTCCTGAGGTCAAGATGTACTGTACTTGAGCGAGAACCTCTCTATTTCTGTTATGGAGGCTCAGCGTATTGCAATACGGTGGTTTCAGAAATTAAAAAAGCCCTGCTTAAAACAAGCAGGGCTGACCAATGTAAACGTTACGCTATCAGATAGCCAGGTAACTTAGAAGCGGAAGGTAGCCCGAACTACACCCCACCAAGCGGTATCATCGGGGCCACCGAAGTTGGCATCACCGTAGATGATGGCGGGAGTAATGGTCAGGAACTGGTTGAAGGGAATTTGATAGTACCCTTCAATCAGCCAGGGGTTGCTGGTGTAGCCAGCCAGCTGAGGCAGCTCACCCCCGTATACACCCAGTTGAGAACCTTCCAACAGGAAGTCACTAAAACCAACGCCAGCCGTCCAGCTGAAGTCGTTGCCACCATTGAAGTCGGTGTAAGCACCGTGACCAGCAACAAAGAAGTTGCCGAAGTCAAAGTTCACCAGACCAGCATAGGTGTTGGTTGCACCAGCTAGACCACCCTGGAAGTTAGCAGAGTTGTCGCTGTGCAGGTAGGCAAACGCAGCATTAAAGAATCCATCGGGGATGAAGCTAAGCTGAGCAATATAGCTCTGGTTAGCGGCCGAGAAAAGACCCACGTTGGGCTGAGTAGCACCAGAGTTAGCGGCCGTGTAACCAGCATCAATAACGAAGCTCTCACCCAAAGAGAAGCTAACCCCAACACCGGCACCGTTGCTAGTGCTACCACCAGCATCGTAGAACTGAGGGCCACCCGCATCAGCCACAGAAGGGCCGTCGAAAGGTACGATAGTGCTGGTTACCCAGTCGTCACCCTGCAGACCACGGGCCGACAGGATGATGTTGATGTTGTTGCCGAGGGGGAAGCTGTAGTAGAAGTCATCCACCACAACATCGTAGATAGTATTGGTGGTGCCGCTGGAGTTATTCAAACCACCAAAAGGAGCCAGAGCGTTGCTACCGCTAGCGCTTTGCAGACGAATGCGCAAACGGTCGTCGCCAGTAAAGCTGGAGTCAAAGTTCAAGCGAGCCCGAGCTTCAACGGAGGTGCTGTTCTCTTGAATGGTGCCAGCGCCTGTGTTGAGAGTGTCGAAGGGAACGACCAAATGCATGTCAGCCTGACCACGCAGCTTGGTGGTGGTAGAGAACTGCTGAGCACGCAGGGTAGCGGTTTCAGCTTCCAGAGCATCAACCCGACCGCGCAGGGTAGCCAATTCAGCCTGGAACTCCTCTTGCAGACGACGGATAGCCGCCAAGTCATCGGGGTTGATACCAGACTGAGAAATCAGAACAGCGATTACATCCAAGCAAGCGTTCAGACCAGCCGCGAACTCGAAACGGGTCATGCTGCGCTGACCGCGGAAGGTACGGTCGGGATAACCCACAATACAACCGTAGTTCTCAACCAGGCTTTGCAGGGCTTGGAAGGCCCAGTCAGAGGGCAGAACGTCAGTCAGTTCAGACACGCTGGTAATTTGAGCCAGTTGAACAGGCTCTTCGGTTAGGGAAACTTGCTCAAGAGCATCAACACTAACCGCCAGCTCAGGAGCAGACTCAGCCGCAACAGCCGCGCTAGATACAGCAAAAGCCGCACCTGCAGCAGCAGGGGCAGCTAGTAAAGCTTTCCAAAGTAGTTTAGACATTCAGTTATCTCTCCTCACACCTTTCAAGAAGGTTAATTGTGCAACTAGCCGAGAAAGAAAGACTCCAATTGAATCCTGCCTTCCAGACAGAGCCTAAAATAGTCAATGAGGGAAAACCTCACTGATTTATCGGACATCATCCACTCGAATATTAGCAGATGTAACCCGCCTAGGCCAGATCTTGATCTGGCTGCCATCAAGTGATGAGCTCAGGGACGAATGCCAGACTAGAAAAGTTTCTATTTGACATCGCTTGGCTCAAGCCAGCAATAGCTGTTCGGACTTAGCCTAGTAAGGCTGCTCTAACATTGCACTTAATGCAAACGAATGGCTGGCTGCTCTAAGGTGAAGAGAAGGTTAAAGCCCCCTTTGATAAGGTTGGGGCACAAACCCATCAAAGCCAATGCCCCGCCTGGAATGCCAAGACGGGGCAGTAAGTTTCAGGACTAGGACGGGGTAGTAGGTTTCAGGACTAGGTTTGGTGGTACTACGGTGCTACGTCACTACAGTGCGGCGTCAGGGGGCAAAATGACTTGGTCAACCGCATGGATTACGCCATTGCTGGCTACGATGTCTGCTTCAATGACGCGCGCCTCGTTCACCATGACCTCGCCGGTTGCTTCGTCAACCGTAAGTGAAAGTGGACGGCCTGCTGCTGTAGGCACTTCGCCGGTAGTTGCAGTTGCTGTAGTCACTTCCTGCTGAAGCACGTGGTAAGACAGCACCTGGCGCAGCAGGTCTTTGTTTTCAGGCTTGAGTAGTTCTTCCAAAGTGCCCTCAGGAAGAGCTTCGAAGGCTTCGTTAGTGGGTGCAAACACAGTAATGGGGCCGCTTGTAGCCAGGGCATCAGTTAGCTCTGCGGCTTCAATGGCTTGCACAAGGGTGCTGAAGTCGTCGTTATTGGCCGCAACATCTACAACCGTATCGTTTGCTGTCGAAGGATCGTAGTTTGCAGGGGGCGGCTCAGTGACTGTGGGGTCTTGAGAAATGTCAGGGTTTGCCGTCGTGTCTGAGGCTCCACCGCAGGCGGACACAAGGGCGGCAATGCCTACACTGGCTACCCCTACGATGAATCGCTTAGACCATGGAAATGTTTGGTTTGTCATGGCTTAAAACTCCTTAAGCTCCTAACTTTTGGTATGCTGAGCGGTCTTTGAGCACACCGTATTTGTAGACCCTAACGAACGGTTTAGGATGGCTTCCTCTGTCGGGGGGCAGACTTTGCCTCAGGCAGGGTAGCCCAGAAGACGCCAAAATTGCGCTAGAGGGAGCTTGTGAGATTTATTTGAAAAAATTGTTGATGACAAACATTTGTCGCTATACTAGATAGGCCGACGCGGGGTAGAGCAGTCTGGTAGCTCGTCGGGCTCATAACCCGAAGGTCCATGGTTCAAATCCATGCCCCGCCACCATATAGAAAGCCCTCAGGTTTAGCCTGGGGGCTTTTTGCTATTAGCTCAGGGTTAAGACTAAAAGTTCTGAATTTCACCCTCAAGTTTTCTGAAGGCGGCTAAGCCGGTATTGCGGATGAACAGATGGAACATAATCGAGCCGCTCGGCAACGGGCATTAGTTCAGGTACACCTATCTGTTTTCCTGTTCGGGCTAGCTGGGCTATTTGGCAAACTGCTCGATCTTCCGGCCACAGTGATTGTGTTAGGTCGTACTGGACTAGCTGCTCTAGCGTTGGGAGGATGGCTAATCTGGCAGCGGCAGGCAATTCGGCCAGCCTCCGGTAAAGCCTTACTGGGGCTGGCCTTGTTAGGGATGCTGCTCGCGTTTCACTGGGTCAGTTTCTTTCGCAGTATTCAACTCTCAACCGTAGCGATTGGGCTACTAACGTTTTCGAGTTTTCCGGTGTTTGTCACCCTACTAGAGCCAGTTTTGCTGAAAACGCCTTGGCTCTGGCGAGATGGCGCGATCGCTCTACTGGTCGTAATCGGCGTCGCCCTGGTGGTGCCTAACTACCGTATGGGCAGTGAGACTACGTCCGGCATCCTCTGGGGGTTGTTATCTGGGTTTTCCTTTGCATTGCTGCAACTGCTCAACAAGGGCTATCGGCAGCACTATTCGGCGCTAGTAATTGCCTTTCATCAAAATCTTTGGGCTGCACTTAGTCTGGCGATTGTTAGCCCGCTGGGGAGCCTGACTATAACGGCTGAGGAGTTCGCCTGGTTACTGGTGCTGGGGGTGTTGTGTACGGCCATTGCCCATACATTATTTATAGAGAGTCTAGCTGTGCTGCGTACTCAGGTAGCCAGCGTGATCAGCGGCTTGGAGCCGGTTTATGGCATTGCTCTAGCGGCTTTGCTGCTGGGGGAAATACCGACACCACGCACTTTGGCAGGGGGCGCTCTCATTATTGGCGCAACTATGCTGGCTAGTGAGCTAAGCCGTCAGACTAGTCCCTAAGCAGCTATCTCGAAGTCAGTCTGTGTTGTTAGGATAGATAACAGTTCTGTTATCCGCATAACCTTAGAGTTCATTACTATGGCCGCGACCATCCAAGTTGAGAAGACGAAAGTTAAGCATCCACCTCTAGAGATTTATACGCTGGGCGATCGAGTATTGCGCCAACCAGCTAAGCGAGTATCCAAAGTGGATGATGACATTCGCCAACTGGTGCGCGAAATGCTGCAAACCATGTATAGCGCCGATGGCATTGGTCTGGCTGCGCCTCAGGTAGCGGTGAACAAGCAAGTGCTGGTAGTGGATATTGACCCCGAAAATGCCGCCACTCCGCCCCTAGTGTTGATTAATCCGCAAGTCATTCGCACCTCAAAAGAGCTAGCGGTGGGACAAGAGGGCTGCTTAAGTATTCCTGGTGTCTTTCTAGATGTGGTGCGTCCAGCGGCTCTGGAAGTGTCCTTCAAAGATGAAAATGGTCGGCCTCAAAAACTAATGGCCAACGACCTACTCGCCCGCTGCATTCTGCACGAAATGGATCACCTGACGGGGGTGCTGTTTGTGGATCGGGTGGAGAATGGCCTGGCTCTCAATCAGGAACTGAAGAAAAACGGCTTCTACGCCAAGGATGTGCAGCCTGTGAAGCGCTAGGCTCTGTGGTATGCTGCCTGTGAGTCTAGGGTTTGAGGGCTAGTTGGCGACTGACCAGCCTGGGATTCAACGCCCTGAAATTCATCGTCAAGCATCGCCAAAGTGTGAGGAGAGTTTCTGTGACCCCCAAAAGTGGCTTGTTTCTGGCTGGTTCCTGCGTGGCGGCGATCGCGGCTGTGGGTTCGATTTTTGAGCTATCCTCTGGTAGCCCAGACTGGGGCACTGGCCCTACTATCGTGATTCTGGGTCTCTGCGTACCGCTGGTAGGGCTGCTGTTTTATGCTGCGGTAAAAGATGCGAACAAGGCCAACCAGCCATAGATTACCTCTATCTACGCCGCTTAAGAAAACAGTGCCTCCCTGTCAGGCGGCTAGTAATGTCCTAAAAGACCTTAACCATGACCTCTCATTCAAGTTCTCTGCGGTTAACCCGTCGAGTGTTGCTGGTGGGAACCTTGGCCAGCTTGACAGCCATCGCGATAGCCGGTCGGGCTATGGCCTACGAGGTTGTGATTTCTCCTACCGATCCGCAACTGGGGGATACCATTGCGGTAGTAATCCGGCCAGAGCAACCCGGTGCGAGCGATCCGCCAGTGGTTACGGTTAACGGCCGCACCCAATACTCGACCTTTCCATTACCGGACAATCGCTTCAGGGCACTCATTCCTACCAACCCACTGGATCCACCAGGTCGAGTGGTGATTCAGATCAGTGGCCGTGAAGATACCCGCAACCTGGCAGTGGGTTTACGAAACCGCAGTTTTCCAACCCAGCGAATTACGCTCTCGCCTAGCCAGAGTAACCTGGGCACCCAGCATGAATTTGACCGAGTGGCAGCCTTTAAGCAGCTAGTAACCCCAGAGCGGTTTTGGCACGGGGCAATGGTGCGGCCCAGCCAGGGGCAGGTCAGCACTAGTTATGGCGTGCGCCGCTACTACAATGGGGTGTTCGCGCAGGACTACTACCATCGCGGAGTGGACTATGCGGCGGCTACGGGTTCTCCAGTGGTGGCCCCCGCAGCTGGACGCATCGCCCTGGTGGGCCGGGTGGCTGATGGGTTTGAACTCCACGGCAACACCATTGGCATCGACCACGGCCAGGGAGTGCTGAGCATTATGCTTCACCTCAGCCGTATTGATGTCAATGAAGGCGATATTGTGCAGGCCGGCCAGGTAATTGGCAGAGTTGGCTCTACCGGGGCATCTACTGGGCCGCACCTGCACTGGGGGCTGTATGTGCATGGCATATCTGTAGATCCGGTGCCCTGGCGTGAGGGCCGATTTGAGTAAGAATTTGTGAGAAAGAACTCATCAACTGCAACAATCATGACTACTCTCTGGCAACGGGTGCGCCATTCCAAATTTTTTCTATGGTTTTGCTTGGGAGCCGTAGGAGTTGGCCTGCTGGCCCCACTTCTGTTTTTGCTACCGCTCAGTAGAAGTTCATCGCGGCCACCAGAAAGCCCTGAAGCTCATCAAGCCATCGTCAGTGAGGTGATTACCTCGCTGGATCGCAATACGTTGATTGGTTCATCGGCCACGAAGGGGAATCCAGACGCTCAGGTGGTGCTGTTTAAGTTTTCAGATTTTCAGTGCCCCTACTGTGCCGTTACCGCAGGGCACATGAAAGAGTTCGTGGGCAAACACGAAGCCGATTTGCTCTACGTTTACAAACACTTCCCGCTGACCCAAATTCATCCCGAAGCAGTGCCTTCTGCTAAAGCGGCCTGGGCCGCAGGGCAGCAAGGGCAGTTTTGGCTTTATCACGATGGCCTGTTTGCCAACCAAACGCGGCTGGGAGAAGACCTTTACCTGGAACTGGCTGAGGCCATGCAGTTGGATATGGAACGGTTCAACCGCGATCTCGCCAGCGCCGAGGCCGAAGCCGCCATTCAGCAAGACCTGGAACTGGCCCAAAAGCTTCAACTTCAGGGCACTCCTTCCTTCATCATGAATGACCTGCTGATTCCGGGCGGCGCACCGCCTCAATTATTTGAGGAGATTTTTACCCAAATCAACACCCTACTGAAGACAAAGTGAAGCGTGATTTGGAATCTGGCTCCATGTCCAGTGCTGCTATAAACAGAAATTACCTGAAACTCAGAAGTCCCAAACCTCCAAACCAAATCCCATAACTTTCGCTACATCCCAACAGGTAACTCAGGCAGGCTAACGGTGAAGTTGAGCGGCGGCAGATAACCTTGAACTCTTATCGATAACCTCTGTACCGTCCGCACCAACGCATTGTTAGCCTGCGCTCGCTACTACGACGCTATCGCAAACTCGGTATACTGTCTCATTCTAGGTTCATGGAATGCTAACACGATGTCCTCTTTAGGAACTCCCGCACGAACCAAATCAGTCGCAATACCATCTTCAGTCCAATCTTCTTCAATCCAGAATTTACTCTCCCGAACCCGAACATAGACTGTCATGCCAGTAACACGCGCTCCATTCTGCCAACCAAGATTCATCCAAATATAGTGAGATTTTGCCTCATCTATAATTAAAAATGTTTCAATATCTGGGTTGGGATGGCGATTACTCAGTTCTACATACTCAGTCAAAATTCGCTTAATTAAATTGGGGTACTCAGTCAGTTTATCCATTGCATAATCTCCTCTGTTTCTAAATCTACAACGATGATTGGGAGTTGGTGCCTATTGAGAATGAGTTGAGTTACATCTTGAGTGAAGAAGGTATTGTAAGCAACTTTACTAACAGCGATATATAACTTACGGTCTGGGGCTGTTTCCTCTAGAAGATAGCGGTAAATGTCATACTGACCAAGAGCCTCTTTCAAATCTTGTATTTTTGATGCGCCAATAAAGCTTTTTACTTCCACAACTAGCTTTTGCCCATTTCGTTCAGCCGCAATCGGACGCTCAGCACCAAGATCCGCATATAGCATTATTCTTCGATATTGAATAATATAAGGGTCATCTGTAATCAACCAACCATCCTTGATCAGAGCATTTTTTACTGAGTTGTGGATAATGTCTAGCTTAGGCATATGTCAAGTATAGGTCAGCTTCTTATTGGTTAGGGCATAACTCTAAATTAGTTTGCAAAGCGTCAAGCCTTGGAGCAACCCATCTTCCACGCCAGTAGAGCACTACAGATAATCATTATTTCCCAAGCTCTAGTTCGATAGTTTGGTAGAACTTTTTCACCTGTTTGAGCGACTGAAGATGGTAGACTCGCTTGCTTTCCTTTGTCTTACTCACATACTCTCGGTACTTTGGAGTTAGCTTCTTGTCGCACAGCCAAACCGTATAATAGCTGTTTAGCGTACCCTTCAAGATGGGACTATTCTCAGGCCAGTTTTCTGGCGGAACTAGAAAGCCTTTTAAGAATCGCTTCGTTACCCACCAATAGTGTTGAAGTACTGGCATATCCAAATAAACTAAGGTGTCTGCAACCTCTAGTCGTTCCCACAATGTATCCAATGATCCATATCCATCAATGATCCATTGTTCTTGCTGAAGGAGTCGATCGTGAGCAGCTTTGTATTCCTCATAGGAAACTTCACCACCACCGGGTCGATATTTTAAGAGGTCTAAGGCGACCATAGGTAAACCCGTCATTTCTGCTAAACGTTTACTGAGAGTAGATTTCCCACCCCCAGCATTACCAAATACAGCAACTTTATTCACAAACGTCTCCTTCATGAAGGTTGCTTTAAACTACTCTTTAGCAGTGCATTTTTAAGGTTTAACTTGCAGGACTATTCCAACCAGAATATGGGTTTAGGGATTTCATTGCTCACTGTCTTAACTATAGCCGCGAGATCTTGTAGGCCAACGTTCCGGTTGAGCGGCTGCAAGTAACCTTTGCATCCCTACCAGAATCTCTGGACAGTCTGCTCCAACCGGGTTTATGTTAGCCGTCGCCAGTACGTTCGATCTCACGCTCAATAATCTCTTTGACAAACTCAGGCAGTTCCTTTTCCATGCTTACAGCCCTTTGCTTGAGCTTTTCATAAATCTCAGTGTCATCTCCCTCCCAAAGAAGATCTATTCTTCTGACTTGCCGCATTGCAATATGCTCATAGCTCTCCGGATAAGCCCAGTAGCAGGATAGACAAATAGACTTATCCTTAATGCTGTTCCAGTTTTCGCAATGTTCGCATGACCACGATTTAGCCCGGTTAGCAGAGCCACAAAGTAACATGAAGTTCTCTGGGGCTAGATCTGGCTCACCATCCACTTCAAAAGGAACACGATGGTCAATTTGCAACTCGCGTTCATCTACCTCTTCAAGATAAATAAAACACTTACATCCGTATCTGCTAATCAGTGCGTCTTTAATCTGCTTAGATAAACCTGTTCTTCCAGAAAAGCGAGTAAATCTTGCCTTGCTAATATCTCCAAACCGATATGCAGCTATTTTTCTGCCATCACTTCCAATAACACGGAAAGTCTCTAACGGGATACCATTCTCTCTGACATCTCTAGCTGCTCTTGGAGGATGGTTATAACCATAGGTTTCTTTTAACTCCTCAGTTGTAATAAATCCGTGTTGCAAGATGTGATCAATGACTGCCTTCGGTCTCTTGGCTGTTACAGAGCGACAAAGTTCCAAGAAGTCATCGGGTAGCTGCTGCGAATTCTCCATGCTTTTCCAAGAGGGTTAGCTGCTTTGGTTTCTTGCCAATATAGCTAAAATCACGGATTTTAGTATTCATTAAGCTTTTGGATAAACCTGGTGACAAGTACAACGACTCAATTGTAGTTTCTTCCTTACCTAGTAATGTAGACTGTGAAGATCTGCCAACTTCGATTTCGATTCTTTCAAGATTTAAGCTCTTAGGAAGAACCTTGCCAAAAGCCTTGTCACCCAATTTACCGTCGTAACTGATAGCAAACGCACATCCTTTTCGGTTTAACCGTTCAAGAGCTAACACAAAATCATCGAAATTTATCCCAGACAGATATCTTGAATCTCTATTTCCGCATACACCTTGATACGGAGGATCCATATAAATAAAATCACCTTCCTGGACTTGCTCTAATACTTCTCGATAATCCAAACTAGTAAACCTGCATTTACCTTTGAGCAGGCTAGATACGCCTACTATATTTTTTCTCATTGTCTCAGGTCGTGTTCCTTTGCGCCTTTTGTCCGGACTTTGGTTGAACAATCCTTCAGAATTGTAGCGAACCGAACCTTTAACGCATCTTGCTAGTAGATAAAGGAATAATTTTGGATCATTAGTCTCATTGAATTTTGACCTGACTTCAAAATAATGGGCTACAGAATTAGTATGTTGCTCATTCCATAGCTCTAAGTAAAAATCTGCTATTTCGTCTGGTCTTTCTACAGACAGTTCTAGTAGCTCGATTAGCGGCTCGTTCAGATCATTCAACCAAAAGCTGTGGGTAATCTGAGTTACAGACGTAGCAACACTAATCGCAGCAGTTCCAGCAAAAGGCTCTACCAGCTTACTAATATTTTTCGGAAAGAACTGGAGGATGTGCTTCGCCAGATTTCTTTTGCTGCCTTGATATTGAATGAAGTGGGGTAGATTCGCCATCGTCATACAAGAACAAATGATCTTGCAGCAGTTTATCACGATAGTTTGAGCTTGTCGCTTAACTCTGGCATTTTTTCAAGCGGGACAAAGGGAGCGAGGCTGAAGTCTAGGACGGCTAACTAGGTTGTAGACGGAACGACGCCGTCTAACACCCCTATTGGGGACATATAGGCTGACTTGTCGCTGTCTAATCCCCTTGAATGTAGGATTTAGGTCGATTTTAGTCTGTCTATCTCTCCCAGGCAAGACTTAGACGGCTCGTTTTTGGCCCTAATTGGCCATTAGGGGGAATTAGGCAGACCTGATTCGGCCCTAACTGGCAAATCGGCATTGTAGGCCGATTAGAATCTGCCCTAATGGGCCAGTTTGGGGATGAGACAGACTCCATTCCACCCTATTTTTCGATTTTGGTTATAAGGCCGACCGCTTTAGGAAAACTTCACACTCTTTACGGAGGAATTGGGAGTAGCATTTAGTACAAGCGAATTAGGTTCTAGGTCTTGTCATGGCGCATCCACCCAGAAAGCTGCTCGACCAAGTTCGAGAGGCAATTCGCCTCAAGCATTTCAGCCTCAAAACCGAGAATTCTGACCTACATTAATTCGAGACTTCGTTCAAGTTACCCAGCGGTGACACCTGCGATGATCTCACTCCTGTGTCAATTGCTACGTATTTTTACTCTGAGCATTGTTTCTAGAGGATTCCAGTCCTATCCTGGGTAACAAATCTTGCCATACACTTGCACTCTTCATGCCATTCCTGTATTTTCAAGTTTGCGGGGAATGATTCCGGGCAGGAGTCTGAGGAGGTAGGAACTCCCCAAACTCCCTGATCATCCCAACTTAGTTCGGGTAAGTCGAGATGACTGGGTTCATTTTATCCGGTCTCTTTGTATTACCTAATTTGAAGGGACCTGGAGGATTTCCTCGTTTTCCTTTCGTGAAAACGGAGAACATCCCGTATGTTTCAAGAACCCAGAGCGGAGGTTGCCACCTCTGCAACGTTTCCATTGCCGTCCTACGGTCAGGAAATCGTCCGTCATATCCTGCTGGGCGACCAACGAGCGGTAGAAGCGGCGATTAATCAACTGGCTTCGCTGCGCTATTGCCAGCGGATTGAGTGGTCAACGCCCGTGCCGGTGCAACCCAACACCCCCAGTTTTGAGGAGTTCCTCCGGGCGGTGGAAGAAACCGGACGCAGTGGCGGCTACATTAGCATCATGACCCGCCGACGGGGGGTGACTGGCGGTTAGTGATGCAATAGACCAAATGCCGGGTTTCTTCTTAGAGGCCCGGCGTCAATGTCCTGCATTAGCTTGAGCGTGTTTTAATCCGACAGGGCCACTGCCGGGATCAACATCACCACTTCACGACTATCCACAATAAAACCAGAAATGCCATAGCCACCCAGCACTTGCAGGGTCGATGCGGCCCCTTCCACGTTGGGGCTGTAGGCAATCAACAAATAGGGGCGCTGCCGATAGACGGCCAGACCCACTGCCTGCCCGACCTGCCGCTGAATTAACTGAGCTCTTTCAGGCTGGAACTGGTAGTCTACCAACACCGCAAAGCCTGTCCCCAAGGGCTGGGGCGCATAGGCCACCTGGGGTTGAGCTGACCCGGCTGGTTGTCTGGGTGTTTCAGGAGTGGAGGCGGTCGGTGTAGACGCTGTTGGCGTTGAACTACTGGCCGGTGGAGTCGTGGTTGTAGGTGCCGCTTGCTGAGTGGCCGCCGGACGAGCCACAAACGCCTGTAGCCCTTCTACCTCGGTCATGTACTGGGCCCAGGCGTTAGCATTTTCTAGATTTGTAAAGCCTCCGGCCCGCACTACCGTATCACTAAGGTAGTCACACACCATCACCGTGCTGTTGGAGGGCAGCAACTCCTGCACTCGGTTACGTTCGGCCTCGGTGTTGCCGCGCACCAGCAGCAGATACTCATTGGCCTGGGGCGGCGGGCAAGGTGGAAATGCCGCCTGCGAACTGGGAGCCAGCCCAACCAGCGAGGCCGCGGCACTGCCTAAAACTGCTGAACTCCAACCCAGCCATCCCAGGTGTTGCCAACCTTGACCAATTGCGGCTAACCGGACACCGTAACCAAACCTATTCATCATTAATACTCTTACTGCCATAACCTGCCAGCGATTCTAGCCCAAACCAACCAGAATGTAGGGGAAAATTTGAAGGTTTGGGGTTGGAAGTTTAGGGTTCAGGGTTCGAGGTATCTGGCCTCAACCCTCACGCTGACATGGCCCCCACCGAAGTTAAGGGGTCGGGAATTGTGACTGAGGGCGCTTCAAATTCGCCCGTGGCAATGTACTCCAGGCGCAGCTTGAGCCAGGTAATGAAGGTTTTGTTCGTAGAAACCACAGCGACCGCAGGCTGAGGACAACGGGCCTTAACTGCAGCTAACTCTGGAGCTTCTAAAAAGGCCGGGGACTTAACTAACCAAAAGTCCAGGGATTGCTCCTGTTCCTGGTAGTAGCGGCGGCGTTCTTTCAAGACTTCTTCAAAGGGTTCTTCTTCAAGCAAAAATTTTTCGCTAGCTAGCGCGTAGTAGTAAGTGGTCATGGTGGTTTTGGTGAGGGGATAGAGGTGAGGTGAAAGATTAGAGTACATCAATTTTGGATTTTGGATTTTGAATTTTTCCTTCCGGCAGGAGTAGGGGTGGGGGGTCATCTTTGCCCTTGAATAACCTGCTTCATTTCGCGCACGGCTCGCTCCAGGCCCACCAGGGCGGCGCGGCTGATGATGCTGTGGCCAATATTGAGTTCTTCCATGCCGCTGATGCAGGCAACAGGATAGGTGTTCCAGTAGGTGAGGCCGTGGCCAGCGTTGACCCGCAAGCCCAGACCCAAAGCGTGCTGAGCGCCTTGCGCGAGAATGGCGAGTTCACGTTCGCGATCTCGTTCGCCCTCGCTGTGGGCTTCAGCATAGGGGCCGGTGTGTAGCTCAATAAATTTGGCCTGCACCTGGGCTGAGGCTTCAATTTGGGCCGCATCGGCATCAATAAACAAACTCACTGGAATGCCAGCGCCCTGGAGTTGAGCCACCACCGACTTGAGCCGATCTACCTGGCCAGCCACATCTAACCCTCCTTCCGTCGTCACTTCTTCCCGTCGCTCTGGCACCAGGGTTACATAGTCCGGTTTAATGTCCAAGGCAATGGCGACCATCTCGTCGGTGGCGGCCATTTCCAGGTTGAGGTGGGTTCGCACTGTTTGCCGCAGCAGTCGCACGTCGCGGTCTTGAATGTGGCGGCGATCTTCCCGCAGGTGTACAGTAATGCCATCGGCTCCGGCCAGTTCAGCCAGCACGGCAGCTGCTACTGGGTCGGGTTCCACCGTGCGGCGAGCCTGACGGATAGTAGCAATGTGGTCGATGTTAACTCCCAGGGTAGGCAATCGGCGCGCTCCTGACGTTTCAAAATGGCTCTGATTGACGCTTTTGATCCTACCCTATTGTCAAAAGAAGTCTACCGAGCGAGAAGATTCAGCCGGTGAGCTTAGAACCGGCCCTGAGCTACGAGCCAGAGTAGGGGTTGGCTCGGCTGGGGTGGTCACTGTTCCATCGGCGGCACTGATGACTGCGCCTAAAACCACCAAATCTTCCATGTCTAACAGGTCTTCGAGCAGGGTTTCTAGCCCCGTCTTCTCAGCACAGCCAGGGCGCACTACCAACAGCAGGCCGTCGGTTTGGCTGGCCAGGGTAAGCGCATTAGTGTTGCGGCTCAGGGGTGGCCCATCTAGCAGTACCAAGTCGAAACGGGCGCGGGCATCGATTAAAAATTTGGTCATCTCGCTGGATTCCAGCACCGCTGAAGCGTGCAGTTGCGGGCCAGGGCTGGGAGCCAGATAGAGGTTTTCCACCTGGGGCACCAGTTGAATGGGTTCTCCAAAGTGCCCAGCATAGTAGCGGCGAGGTTCATGAGCGGCTTCTGGGGGCAGTGCCAGACCCAGCCACAGGGCTTGAGAGGGCTGTTGCACATCAGCCTCAATGATCAGCGTGCGCCGCCCTGCCCGAGCCGCCGCAATCGCTAAATTGAGCGCTGTGGTGGTTTTGCCTTCCTGGTCGCGGAGGCTGGTGACTAGCACCAGTCTAGGCTCTCGTTCGCTCGGCAGGGCAGGAGTGCGGCGCAGTTTGGTGCGCAGGTCTTCGTAGGCGGTCAGGTAGGACGACTGGGCCTGCAATAGAGCAGGATGTCGTTGGTGTACTGGAGTTGGCAAGGTCGGAATTAGCCCCAATATCGGCACATCCTGCTCCTCAAGAAGGGTCTCAATATCACGGGCGGTGCGGAGGGTGCCATCCAGCCTATCTAACAAAAAGACC
>Ga0224723_1000971_pt1 | contig 18303 bp, 15 predicted proteins | sample Balambano_FR2_Me_FD_161647 | JGI IMG/M metagenome (GOLD analysis project Ga0224723, IMG submission 161647) | Freshwater sediment microbial communities from Lake Towuti, South Sulawesi, Indonesia - Balambano_FR2_MetaG | ecosystem: Environmental > Aquatic > Freshwater > Lake > Sediment | place...
TGCAAGGAAATAACATCTAGAAGCTCAAAAGCCTTGCAGCCCTCACCCCCTCCCCTCTCCCAAGTTTGGGAGAGGGGTGTCCGGAGGACGGGGTGAGGGTCTTTTTCAAGCGATAGATCTTATTCGTTCTGTAGGCTTTTTCAGCAAGCCCTATGCATGAGCGAACAATCGGATACCGTTGAATCGTCAACACTATCCAACTGTTCGCCCTAGGACTACAAGGAAGATTAGGATAAGATTTTCGTGGTTTTAACCCACAACAAAATTTACCAACTTTCCTGGAACAACAATTACCTTTCTAATTTCTCGACCCTCGATGTAACGTAGAGCAGCTTCAGACTCACGGGCGAATTTTTCCAACTCAACTTGATTAGCTTGCGCTGGAACTTGTAAATCACCTCTTTTTTTACCGTTAACCTGTACCACTAAAGTAATTTCATCAGCAATTAACGCAGCAGCATCAAACTTGACCCAACTTTGAGCGTGTACAGAATCGCTGTTCCCTAACATATGCCACAATTCTTCAGTGATATGTGGTGCAAAAGGCGCAAGTAAAAGTAACAAAGTTCTAACACCTTCTGCATAAATTGGCGAATCCTTGCATTCAGCATCAGTTAGAGCATTGCTCAACTTCATCAACTCTGACACTGCTGTATTAAATTGATATTCACCCTCCAAATCTTCGGTAACTTCTTTAATCGCAGTGTGAATAGATCGACGCAATTCTTTTTCTGGTTTAGTCAGTTCATGCTGCTTAGTTTGTTGACCATTAAACTCTACAACCAAACGCCACACCCGATTCAAAAAGCGGAATTGTCCTTCTACATCAGCTTCATCCCATTCCAAATCCTTCTCTGGGGGAGCTTTAAATAAGACGAACATCCGCGCTGTATCCACACTATACTTACTAATCACATCTTCTGGTGCTACACCATTACCTTTAGATTTAGACATAGTAGCGTAAAGACGCTGCAAAGGTTCGCCTGTTTCTGGATCGCGGGGGTCATCTGGATTCACTAAACCAGAAGCAATGAATTTATCTTTACCACTCTTATTAGGATTAACATAAGTCAACCCTTGCACCATTCCTTGAGTCAAAAGACGTTGGAAAGGTTCATCAAAATTCAAAAATCCTCGATCTCGTAATAACTTTGTAAAAAAGCGCGAATACAACAAATGTAAAATCGCGTGTTCAATTCCTCCTATATACTGATCCACAGGCATGAAATCATTTACCTTAGGAGTTTCAAAAGCCTGCTGTTCATTTTTGGCATCAGTAAAACGCAAGAAATACCACGAAGAATCCATAAATGTATCCATCGTGTCTGTTTCTCGTTTTGCGGGTGTACCACAACTTGGACATGGTACATTCACCCAATCCAACCTAGCCAAAGGTGAACCACCACGTCCACTCAATTCCACATCTTCTGGTAATTTTACAGGTAACTCAGCCTCTGGTACAGGAACCGCGCCACAATTAGGACAGTGAACTATAGGTATTGGCGCACCCCAGTATCTCTGACGAGAAATCAACCAATCTCGCAAACGGTACTGTACCCGTGCTTTGCCAAAATTATTTTGTTGAGCATACTCAACGATCGCGCTTTTAGCGTCAGCGGAATTCATTCCAGTAAACTGACCAGAATTAATCAAAATTCCCGGTTCAATATAAGCGTGGTTGTAGACAACATCAACAATCTGATTTGTGCTACCACCATTATCACTTGACGCCAAAATATTTTTACCAGCGATCGCTTCCGGTTCAACAATGACAAACTCAATGGGCAAATTATAGTTAGTCGCAAACTTGAAATCCCGGACATCATGGGCTGGTACACCCATCACCGCACCAGTACCATACTCATACAGTACATAATCAGCAATCCAAATCGGAATTTCTTCTTTTGTAAATGGATTAACTACCATCCCACCAGTTGGTACACCACGCTTAGCTTTATCTTCAGCAGTACGTTCCAACTCAGTTTGTTGAGAAACTTCTTTAATAAAAGCTTCCACCTCTGTTACATGTTCTTTAGTAGTAACAAGCTTAGTTAAAGGATGCTCTGGTGCTAACACCACATAGCTCACACCATATACAGTATCTGGTCGGGTAGTATAAACAGCAATTTTCTCTGCCATCCCCACCACAGGGAATTCCAAATACGCACCCGTAGATTTACCGATCCAATTAGCTTGCATTAACTTGACACGTTCTGGCCATCCCGGTAACTTGTCAAGGTCATTTAACAATTCTTCAGCGTAGTCAGTAATCTTCAAAAACCACTGACGTAAAAGTTTACGTTCAACAATTGCACCACTACGCCAAGAACGACCTTCGCTGTCAACTTGTTCGTTAGCCACTACAGTTTGGTCAATTGGATCCCAATTTACCGCTGCTTCTTTTTGGTAAGCCAATCCAGCTTGGAAAAATTGTAAGAAAATCCACTGAGTCCACTTGTAATAATCTGGCGAACAAGTAGCTAACTCTCTATCCCAATCAATAGACAAACCGAGACGCTTCAATTGCTCCCGCATCAAAGCAATATTTTGATAAGTCCACTTTGCTGGTGGAACACCTCTATCAATAGCTGCATTTTCCGCCGGTAAACCAAAAGCATCCCAACCCATCGGATGTAGCACTCGATACCCTTGCATTCGCTTGAGGCGGGCAATTACATCAGTAATCGTATAATTACGGACATGGCCCATATGTAGGCTCCCTGATGGATAGGGAAACATAGATAAAGCGTAGAATTTTGGCTTACTGCTATCTGTATCTACCTTATCTAAGCCTTGTTCAGTCCATATTTTCTGCCATTTTTCCTCAATAGCTGCTGGGTTGTATCGGGAATCCACTCAAAATACTCCTACTGGATTTATAATCTTGTCTTCTCAATCCGCACTCAAACTAGGCAAAGCTGATTGTGGCGCACAATTTGACAATTAATACTACCACGGATTTACGATTTTGACTGAAACTACTAACGATTTATTTGGCGTTGCAGTCTACTAGAGGCTGTTACGTGCTACAAATTATTACAATAATACTTCGAGAATAACTAAAATTTCTTTTTCTTTCAATCCTGGTTGACAAGCTGACATAATAGTAAATAATTACTACTAGGAGGTGTAACTATGGAAACCATAACACCAAACGTTCAAAAGTCCCAGCCTTTCTATTCCAGCTCTGATGGTGAACCTGTGGCAGAAACTTATACTCACCTCTACGCTATATTATCGACATTAGAAGTATTGCGACAATATCTGAAAAATCGTCAAGCAACTGTTTTGGCCAATCAATTTCTCTATTACGTACAGGGTTTTCCTAAATTGCGAGTTGCTCCTGATGTGATGGTGATTTTTGATGTAGAACCAGGTGGTCGAGATAACTATAAAATTTGGGAAGAAGGCCAAATTCCGTCAGTTATCTTTGAAATTACATCTCCTGGCACAAAAAACCAAGACACAGACTGGAAAAAAAATCTCTACGAGCAGCTAGAAGTAAAAGAATACTGGCTTTTTGACCCGAAAGGGGAATGGATAGAAGAGAAATTGCGGGGATATCGCTTACGGGGGGAAACTTATGAACAAATTACAGATGGTCGTAGTGAGCCTTTACAGCTACGCTTAGTGGTAGAAGATAAACTGATTGGCTTTTATCGAGAAGATACGGGCGATAAATTGTTAATCGCTGATGAATTAATTGCGAAGCTTGAGGAGGAAATAAGAATCAGACTTGAAGCTCAAGAGCGAGCAACACAAGCAGAGGAGCGTCTACAGAAAGTAGAACAGTTGTTATCTCGTTATCGAGAGCAATTTGGAGATTTACCGAGCTAGTTAGAACAAAAAATCTTACTTCTGCATGAAAGTAAGGTTATTTGTCCTAATTAATTTAAAACTCCGCACTCTGAGGCGTCCTGGGAAATGGAATTACATCCCGAATATTTCCCATCCCCGTCATAAATTGTACCAATCTTTCAAACCCCAATCCGAAACCAGCGTGAGGAACAGTCCCAAATTTCCGCAAATCTAGATACCACCATAAATCTTCTGGCTGCATTCCCTGTGCTTGTATGCGTTTTTCCAGCACATCTAAACGTTCTTCCCGTTGAGAACCACCAATAATTTCCCCAATTTTAGGTGCAAGAATATCCATTGCTCGTACTGTCTTTTCGTCATCACTGAGACGCATATAGAAGGCTTTGATTTGCGCTGGGTAATCTGTAACAATTGTCGGCTTCTTAAATAGTTGCTCGCAAAGGTAACGCTCGTGTTCTGATTGTAAATCTAAACCCCAACTTACCGGATAATCAAACTTAACATCGGCTTTTTCTAATAAATTAATCGCTTCTGTGTATGTAATGCGTTGAAATTCATTGTCAATAATATTTTGGGCTGTTGTCAAGACGCTGTCATCTATCCGATGATTGAAAAATTCCATATCTTCTGGGCATTTTTCCATCACATACTTGAAAATATGCTTGAGAAACGCTTCTGCTAAGTCCATATCTCCTTGCAAATCACAAAATGCCATTTCTGGTTCTATCATCCAGAATTCAGCTAAGTGACGGGATGTATTGGAATTTTCAGCCCGGAATGTCGGTCCAAAAGTATAAACGTTGCTAAAAGCCATGGCCATGACTTCAGCTTCTAATTGTCCACTGACTGTGAGATATGTTGGTCTACCAAAAAAGTCTTGACTATAATCTATTTCTTTGTCTTGGGTGCGGGGAACATCTTTCAAATTTAAGCTGGTAACGCTGAAAAGTTCCCCTGCTCCTTCGCAGTCATTCGCTGTGATGATGGGTGTGTGTACCCAAATAAAACCTCGTTCTTGGAAAAATTGGTGAACAGCTGTTGCACAAGCATTACGTACACGGAATACTGAGCCGAAAGAATTAGTACGCGATCGCAAATGTCCAATTGTCCGTAAAAATTCAAAGGAGTGGCGTTTCTTTTGTAGGGGATAAGTGTCGGGATCAGCTTCACCATAGACTTTGAGACTATTAGCTCTTAGTTCAATCTGCTGTCCTTTACCTTGAGAAGCTACCAATACTCCTGATACTTCTACTGAGGCACCTGTATTAAGTTTTTTTAATAATGCTTCGTAATCTGGCACATCTTGATTAATCACTACTTGTAGATTTGCCAGAGATGAACCATCGTTCACTTCAATAAAAGCAAAACCCTTAGCTATCCGCTTAGTTCTTACCCAGCCTTGGATTGTATGGGATTCATCAGGCTGACCGCTTCTTAATATTTCTGCAATTCGTCTTTCAATCATAACTTTACTTTGTTCTTAATCCCCTATCCTACCCAAGATTTTAATAACCAGCCTATGATAACGCCCATTCCACCAAAGCGGACGACTTGCCAAAAAGGTTCACGGAAACTAACCCAAGAAAATAGCCGACTCTCTAAATTAATTTCTAGCATTTCCAACTGCTGTTTGATTTGCCGCAACTCAGCTTTCATCTGTGTCGAGGATCGCTTTTGACTGATTTCCTGAAGCTGCTCTTGTAATTGAACTTGTAGAGATTGGTCTGCTTGTACTTGAGTGTAGCGCTCTTTCAACAAAATTAGCGATCGCTCCACATCTTCTAGTTCTTTCTCAAATTCTTCCTGGTTTTCCCCACCAGATGGTTGTTTCGACGGCTTCATCTGTAAGTAGTAGACTAAAATTAACAAGGATTATGGCATATGGGGAGTGCGGAGTGCGAAGTGCTGAGTGCTGAGTGCTAAGTACGGCGTGGGTAGTCGATAGTCGATAAAATATTAAGCTACTCCCTACTCCCTACTCCCTACTCCCTACTCCCTACTCCCTTTCTTAAAACAATGACTCAACCTACCAAGCTATCTCAAACCAGCCAACTGGATGAAATTAGTACATTAGAATTAGCCCAAACTTTAATGGAGAGGCTGAGTATTTCTCCTAACGATTGGCATCGCCTTAAGTCTAACCGAAAAGTCCGTGCTAGCGAACAAACTGCCGCTGCACTCGTATTTCTACTTAAAGAACAACCAGAAGAAGCTTTACAAAGACTTCATATGGCTACAGGTTGGCTAGATAAGTCAGTTTCTGCACCACCTTGTCCCACGCATGGACACAAAGAAAGGTAAAAGGAAAAAGGTATAAGGCAAAAGAAATTCCCCTTCTACCTTCTACCTTCCACCTTTTACCTTAATAGTGGTATGCGAGACCTAGTCTCAAGTTGCTTACAAAGTCTTAACTCTGTACCTGTACGATTCCACTCAACTTGGTCGAAAATTTGGTGGAGAATAGATAAACCACGACCACTTTCACATTCGTCAGGTGGTAAATAGTCTGTGGGATCAGCATCGCAATTGCATGAGGGTGTGAAACCTCTACCTTGGTCTGATATTACCCACCAATACTGATTATCTATCAAGGAAAAGCGAACTACTACCGTTTTTCCTGGATCTAATTTATTCCCATGTTTAGCCGCGTTTACTAGGGCTTCTTGGAGTCCTAGACGCAATTCGTCTTGCATTTTTACAGGAATTTCTGCCAACAGTAAATCTAGAATTGGACAGAGGTATAGGGTTGAGGCGAAACTAATTGTGCCCCAATTTCGTCCAACAGGACGGAGGGAGATGGTAATCACAAGAGAAACCCCGTAGCTTTCATTAGCTAGACATCAGTTTGCACACGCAGGCACCCTGATAAAAATTGAGGTGGTCATGTTGCCTTCAAACTTGCGTCTTTAGAACTAAATTTTGAAAATACTAGGGAGCATGGACTTCCTAAATAATATCGAGTTACTAACATATAAAACGGTGTACTAAGCAACATGAAAGAAGCTTTATACCTTAAAGAGTATTTACACACTCTCTGTTTTACCGATTTGTAATTTACGCAACCCAATTCATAATTTCGAGCAGCCCAAGCAACTTCAATTTCTTTAAACAAAAGAATTCTATTATTAGATTAATTCAATTTTAGCATTATTACTATGCACTAGACTACAATTTTAAAATTTGAATTTTGTACCCAGGTTCAGTATATTTACGCTTTCGGAGATAGTACTAGAAATGCCACAGCTTCTACATGAGCAGTCTGTGGGAAAAAATCAACGGGTTTTAACCGTACCAGAGTATACACTCCCTCTTGACATAGTAATTTTAAGTCACGGGCAAGTGTAGCTACCTTACAGCTGACGTAAACAATCCGATTAGGTTTCGATCGCAGTAATGTTTCTATAACTTCACTAGCACATCCTTTACGTGGTGGATCTATTAACACAACATCAGGTTGAATGTCCAGATGTGGCAATAATTTTTCTACTGCTCCTGTATGGAAGGTAACATTATCAATTCGATTTATTTTGGCATTTAAAATTGCTTGCTCTACTGCTTGTGGTTGTATTTCTAAACCTGTAGCATGGCCTACAAGTTTGGCTAATGGTAATGTTAATGTCCCAATACCACAATAAGCATCAAGTAATACTTCATTGCCTTGCAAATTTAATTCTGATTGAATGACTTGGATCATTGCTTCAGCAGTTTCAGTATAAACTTGGAAAAATGTATCCGGACGGACTTGAAATTCCAGTCCTGCCAACATTTCTCGCAAGTATGGGGAACCTGCAATACAACGGGTTTCACGTCCAAATATAGTATTAGTGCGATCGTTATTTCTATTTAATGACACTCCTACTAAATGTGGATAGCGCTGTAACCATTCTTGAGCGAGATTTTCAATTCCTGGTAAGTTCCATTCTTTCACTACTAACGTTAATAATATTTCTCCAGTACGACGACCTATTCTTAACCCAAGATGTCGGATTTGTCCAGTGTGACGGTGTTCGTTATAAATCTGCCAACCTTGCTTTTGAATATCTTGTTTAACTTCTGCAAGTATCTGATTTAATCTGCTATCCTGGACGGGACATTGATTTAAGTTAATCAATTGGTGACTACCTTTTTGGTAGTAACCAGCTTGAACATCACCAGTACGGGATAAGCCCATAGGGTAAGTAGCTTTATTGCGATAACCTAAAAAAGAAGGTGCTGCAAGTACTTCATCTACAGGTGGCTCTACAAAACCACCAATACGTTGCAAAGCTTGAATAACTTGATTACGTTTAGCAAAGGTTTGGTACTTATAATCAATATGTTGCCACTGACAACCGCCACATTTATCAGCCACAATGCAACTAGGTCTGACACGGTGGGGTGATGACTGCAACAATTCTTTAACTTTACCGTGAGCTAAATTCGCTTTCACCTGTGTCAAACGACTGAAGATGCGATCGCCCGTAACAGTATCCGGAACAAACACAACCCGCTCCTGCGATCGTCCCACTCCATCACCAGTATCACTTAAATCAGTGATCACTACTTCTACTAAATCACCCTGCTGCCAATTCATCATTATCTCAATAGTCAATCAATCGTTAAATGTTTTAACCCACTTTCTTCGTCTCTACACCCCCTCTTCACTTCTGACCACAACAATCGTTAAACTAGTAACAAATAATATTTCATATCATTGGAATAATCATGACTGTAGTAAGCCAAGTGATTCTTCAAGCCGACGACCAACTGCGGTATCCTAGCAGTGGAGAGCTTAAGAGTATCAAAGAATTCTTGCAAACTGGTGAACAACGGGTTAGAATTGCCAACACTTTAGCTGAAAACGAGAAAAAGATAGTTCAAGAAGCTACTAAACAACTTTGGCAAAAACGACCTGACTTCATATCACCAGGTGGCAATGCTTACGGTGAACGTCAGCGTGCCTTATGTATTCGTGATTACGGTTGGTATTTACGTTTAATTACTTACGGCGTACTTGCTGGAGACAAAGAACCAATTGAAAAAATCGGTTTGATTGGTGTACGGGAAATGTATAACTCTTTAGGTGTTCCCGTTCCTGGGATGGTAGAAGCAATCAACTGCTTAAAAAAAGCCTCCCTTAACTTACTAAGCTCAGAAGACGCTCCCGAAGCAGCACCTTACTTTGACTACATCATCCAAGCGATGTCCTAGTGCCAAGTATTTGCGCTCATTACTGGATGGACTTCCTGATTTAATAGAGTGAATGTATTTGCTCAGCACTCTATGATTATTATACTCTGGATTTAACTATCCCCACACTTGTTAGTGGCTACGGCAGAATCTCTGTCAAGTTAGTAGCAAGTTGTGGGGAAATTTTATTATTTGTAGAAATATTCCGGATTCGCAGAATTGTTCCAGTAGAGAGTTTGAAAGTCAGTAATATAAAAAACCGACAGTCTCTGGTAGAAATCTGTCGGCAGTTAGTGTGTTCCCTATTAATGACTCGGCTAGAGTTCAGTTATATGTAATTATGCTTATTTTGCAGGTTTTGCAAGATGATCCTAATCATACATATTTGTGATTGTTATCACAGAACTATTACTCACCGCTTCTACCTCACTCTTCCCCCTTTCCCAAATACAAAAAACCGACACTCTCTGTGGAAAGTTGTCGGTAATTAGTGTGTTCCCTATTAATGACTCGGCTAGAGTTCAGTTATAAGTATTATCCATAGCTACATCTTCAAAAGATACGATCTTAATCATGGTTATCTGTGATTGTTGTCACATAATTATGAATGCCAGACTGTTTAATAAACACTAAATTATATTGCTTAGGATAAAGTTGTAGCCTAGGTTACACACGTTTAAAGTGTGTTTGCTCATTTATATATTTTTTAAAGCAGTTGAAATGACTGTATTCCAACACTGTTAAGAGTTTCCTCTCTCAATTAGATAATTTATTTTGCATAACCATAATAACAGACTACAAGAAATAATACTATCTTAAGTAGGATTGCTAAAAATTTAAAAATATGTAGTAAGTAATAAGCTTGATTACAAAAATGGTAATCAATACATTACAGTTATTTTCGCTACCAGTACGCGACATACTATCCTGACTTTGTGTGAGATTAAACAATAATTAAACCGGGCATGATATAAACCGATAAAATAATTTTTTGTCCCATCGGTGCATTACGAGTATGACCGCTACCTCACACACTCCCTTTACATCCGCAGAAATCGCCAAAGAAGGTATCAAACCAGAAGAATACAGAGAAATTGTCCACCGTTTAGGACGACATCCCAACAAAGCTGAACTAGGAATGTTTGGGGTGATGTGGTCGGAACATTGCTGTTACAAAAATTCACGACCCTTACTAAAACAATTTCCAACAACAGGTTCACGCATTCTTGTTGGCCCAGGTGAAAATGCTGGTGTTGTAGACTTGGGAGGATTACGACTCGCATTTAAAATCGAATCTCACAACCATCCTTCTGCGATCGAACCCTTCCAAGGAGCCGCCACAGGTGTAGGTGGCATTCTTAGGGATATATTTACAATGGGCGCCCGTCCAATCGCCATCTTAAATTCCCTACGGTTCGGTTCCTTGGAAAATCTAAAGACACAGCGCCTATTTCAAGGAGTTGTAGCCGGGATATCTCATTACGGTAACTGTGTAGGAGTGCCTACTGTTGGTGGTGAAGTTTATTTTGACCCTGCATATTCAGACAATCCCTTAGTTAATGTTATGGCATTGGGATTAATGGAAACACCAGAAATTGTCAAATCTGGTGCATCTGGCATTGGTAATCCTGTACTATATATTGGCTCTACAACCGGACGTGATGGTATGGGAGGTGCTAGCTTCGCTAGTGCAGAACTCAGCGAGGAATCAATGGACGATCGCCCAGCTGTACAAGTGGGGGATCCATTTTTGGAAAAGTCATTAATTGAAGCTTGTCTTGAAGCATTTAAAACAGGTGCAGTGGTAGCGGCCCAAGATATGGGTGCTGCGGGTATAAGTTGTTCAACATCAGAAATGGCAGCAAAAGGTGGTGTGGGAATTGAGTTTGATTTAGATAAAATTCCTGTACGGGAAACGGGGATGGTTCCCTATGAATATTTACTGTCAGAATCTCAAGAAAGAATGCTGTTTGTTGCCCATAAAGGACGGGAACAAGAGTTAATTGAGATATTCCACCGTTGGGGACTTCATGCAGTAGTTGCTGGAGAGGTAATTGAAGAACCGATTGTACGGATTTTATTTCAAGGTAAAGTAGCAGCGGAAATTCCAGCCAATGCGTTAGCAGAAAATACACCTTTATACCATCGGGAATTACTGAATGAACCGCCAGAATACGCTCGTAAAGCTTGGGAATGGCAATCTAAATCTTTACCACCTTGTACTCATGCTGGGATTGAAGTTCAAGGAAGATTACATACGTGGAATGATATTTTAATGACTTTGTTAGACACCCCCACTATCGCTTCTAAACGTTGGGTATATCGTCAATATGACCATCAAGTACAGAATAATACAGTTATGCTACCAGGTGGGGGAGATGCTGCTGTAGTCAGGTTACGTATTAAAGGGGAGAAGCAACCTGGTGTTGCTGCTACTGTTGATTGTAATCCTCGCTATGTTTATCTTGACCCTTATGAAGGTGCTAAGGCTGTAGTTGCGGAAGCTGCGCGAAATTTATCTTGTGTTGGTGCAGAACCTGTAGCAGTGACAGATAATTTAAATTTTGGTAGTCCTGAAAAACCGATTGGTTACTGGCAATTAGCTTTATCTTGCCAGGGTTTGGCAGAAGCTTGTCGGGAATTGGCAACGCCAGTGACTGGGGGAAATGTTTCACTTTACAATGAAACTGTCGATTCTCAAGGCAATCCTCAGCCAATTTATCCGACCCCTGTTATCGGGATGGTGGGGTTAATTCCCGATTTAACTCAAATCTGTGGTCAAGCTTGGCAAAAAGAAGGTGATGTCATTTATTTGCTGGGTTTTCGAGAAGATGGTGAGTTTGCACATCCAACCCTAGGTGCATCTGAGTATTTAGCTGTTATCCATAATGTTGTGGCTGGAAAACCACCACGGGTAGATTTTGATTTGGAACGTCGTGTCCAAAAAGTCTGTCGTGAAGGAATTAGAAATAATTGGGTAGTCAGCGCTCATGATTGTGCTGAAGGTGGTTTAATTGTAGCGATCGCCGAATGCTGTATTGCTGGCAAGTTGGGTGCAGAAATTACTTTACAACCAGCAGGTGATATGCATATCTTACGTTGGGATGAAGTGCTATTTGGAGAAGGTAGCGCTAGAATAGTAGTCTCTGTACCTTTAGTACAACAAGAAATTTGGGAATCATATCTTAAGGAACACTTGGGTCAAGATTGGCACAAACTTGGCACAGTTCGGAATCCCGATAAAGGTTTACTGGTTTTAACGACTGACAACCAAATTTTAGTTGAGGTTAGTATAGATGATATGAGCGATCGCTATTTCAATGCTATTGAAAGACGTTTAGTTACAACTGGTCATTAACACTTATTAGGAGTATAAGGGAGCCAAATGTTGGCTCCTTGGCTGTTTTTTTCTCTCCTGAGCATAAATACTGTACTGTTTTAAATGGATGGTTAAGGGAAAATTAAGATTTCTGCAACTATCCGTTAACATATTCTCTGTGAGTTGATACCCTCATCAGGAGCAAAGCTAGCATGAATCCTCGCCATCCCGTTACTGCCGATAATTATCCCAGACAAATTAATAGCTGTGAATCTCCTGACAAGCCAGAAGAAGCTTGTGGGGTTTTTGGTGTTTATGCACCAGGGGAAGACGTTGCTAAATTAACATATTTTGGATTACACGCCCTCCAGCATAGGGGTCAAGAATCCGCCGGGATTGCCACATTTGAGGGTGCAAAAGTCCATCTGCATAAAGATATGGGCTTAGTGTCTCAGGTCTTTAACGAATCGGTTTTACAAGAGTTGCCTGGTAACATTGGTATTGGTCATACTCGCTACTCTACCACTGGTTCTAGTCGCAGGGTTAACGCTCAACCGGCAGTTGTAGAAACTTCTTTAGGTTTGCTAGCTTTAGCACATAACGGCAATTTAGTCAATACTGCCCAATTGCGAGAAGAGTTGGTAAAAAGCAAATGTAACTTAGTTACTACAACTGATTCAGAAATGATTGCTTTTGCGATCGCTCAAGAAATTAATGAATGTGCAGACTGGTTAGAAGCGTCTATAAAAGCCTTTCATCGTTGTCAAGGAGCGTTCAGTTTAGTAATTGGTACACCAGAAGGAATAATGGGAGTCCGGGATTCTAATGGTATTCGTCCCTTAGTAATTGGCATTTTAGGTGAAAATCCAGTACGTTATGTACTAGCTTCAGAAACCTGTGGGTTAGATATCATTGGTGCTGAGTATCTGCGAGATGTAGAACCAGGAGAAGTAGTTTGGATAACTGAAGCCGGTTTAGCTTCTTATCACTGGGGTAAAAAGCCACAGCGTAAGCTATGTATTTTCGAGATGATATACTTTGCCCGTCCTGATAGCGTTATGGATAACGAGACATTATACAGCTATCGGATGCGTTTAGGAAGACGACTAGCTCAAGAATCTGCCGTTGATGCTGATATAGTATTTGGTGTGCCAGATTCAGGTATTCCTGCTGCGATTGGGTATTCTCAAGCTTCAGGTATTTCCTACGTTGAGGGATTAATTAAAAATCGCTACGTTGGACGCACTTTTATTCAGCCTACCCAAACTATGCGGGAGTCTGGTATTAAGATGAAGTTGAATCCACTTAAAGATGTGTTAGTTGGTAAAAGAGTAATAGTAGTTGATGACTCTATTGTCCGTGGAACTACTAGCCGTAAATTAGTAAAAGCTTTACGTGATGCAGGAGCAGCAGAAGTACATATGCGAATTTCCTCTCCTCCTGTGACTCACCCTTGCTTTTATGGTATTGATACAGACTCTCAAGACCAATTAATTGCTGCGACAAAATCAGTATCAGAAATAGCGAACCAACTAGAAGTAGATTCTCTTGCTTATCTCAGTTGGGACGGAATGTTAGAAGAAACGAGGGAAGATACAAGTAGTTTCTGTTCGGCTTGTTTTACCGGAAATTATCCTGTACTTGTTCCAGAAATGCTTAAGCGTTCTAAGCTGATGTTAGAAAGTGCTGTAGTGTAGTGATTTTAGCTAGGGCTTGTTGTATTTATAGCAGTTCTAAATCATTTATTAATTCCTTTTTGTAGAGACGTTCCGGTGGAACGTCTTTGCGGGAATATATTTTTTGACGATTTACCTACTAATGCTATAGCAACGTGTATAAATTTACTTTGCAGTCGTATCCTCTTGAGACTTATTATTATTAATTAAGTTTTTTTACTTTGCAGTCGTATCCTCTTGAGACTTATTATTATTAATTAAGTTTTTGAAATTTTCATCGTCTTTAATAGTATTAAAAGCTGATTCAGTTATAGCTTTTTCTTTATTTATTTCCTTGTCTTGTCCTGTTACAGCGATTTGTAAATATTCTAACGCTTTTTCTTTTTCATCTACTAATGCATAAAAGCAAGCCAAATAATACGGATCGTTGATAGATGTAAAAGCTGGGTCTGCTTTAGCTTTTTCCTTATATTGTTGCTCTCCTGTTTTTTCATCTTGTTCTGGTAAATTATCATTAGTTTGTTGTAAAGGTTCAATTGCTTTTTTAAGAGACTCAATAGCTTCATCCCATTGTTTTGCTAATGCGTGACAAGCTGATTTATAATACCATCCTCTATGTAATCCTGGTTCTATTTTCACAGCTTTAGTGTAAGCATTAATTGCTAGATTATACTCTAGTAACTGTCTATAAGCTTCGCCAAGATAGTACCATGCTAAATAATAATTATTATCTTGTTGTGTAGCTAAGTCATATTGCTTTATTGCTTCTGTATAATCGCCATCTACAGAATACTTATTACCAAGATTTACATAATAATTAGCATTCTGTAAATCTTTGAGTCGAGTAGATATATCTTTAAGATTGTTCTCAATATTCTCTAAACTATTTCCAAATTTTTCACACATATAATTATCCAATATTTTCTTTAGTACTTTATATTCTGCACAATCACGATTCTCTGTTTTTTCATTTAATTTAGACATAATCTTTTCCGAATTTGTGATTATTAAGTCTGTGATTATATCTGGATATTTGTTTAAAGCCTCCTTGATAATATTATTATCGATTTCCTTAATCTTATCATCTATACACCCACGTTAATCTTTATTAATTTTTTCTGATGCACTATCAATCAATCCTTCTCTAACACTATTATATAGAAACCAAAAATACATATTTCCTATAAGTGGTATTGCTGTAACTATAAATAACAATAAATTTATTAAATCTATATTGCGATTTATTGTTTTATCAATTACTTGTTCTAACTGTTCAAAAGTAATTTTTTTGTTATCAAAAGAAGTATTATGAGTTACAATATCTGATATTAAAAACAAACCAGGAATTAACCAGACGATTAATGCTATTTTAGAAATTAATAACCCAATATTTTGAAGTTCATCATTTTTAATTTGTGAATCTTTCTCTTTCTGTGAGCTATTTGTATCCATAGAAGTTATATGTTTAGAAAAAATCTTAATTTGAACTTTGGACAAAATAGTAAGTTTGCGAACAATGTTTGTGAACTAAAAAAAGACACAGTTTTTTACCCCAGTTATGAGATTAACCGAGTAAAACAAGTATATTTACAGAAAAATTACGCAGCTTGAGACTGCGGGATGTTTGATTTTTGACTTTTTTTTGATAACAGGACGCTTAACTCTTTTTGTCTTGTCTGGGTCTGACCCCTCGCCCGACCAGTCGAATTTCCTCTGGCTTTTGGTGAAACTTACTTACTTATACTAAAAGTGAGAAGCTATTTTTTCGACGTACCTGCCATGTGCATTTAGCCTAGTTATTTCTGCTCGGTCTTTTACTTTCTGTGGCACATCCGCAATTCTTAGCTTTAACAGGTTTTGGTCTTGCTCAGGAGTCAAGAATATTCTTAAACGAGCGCTCATATATAAGTCACCTCGGTAGACGCATTCTCCGTATTTACTTATCTTTATATAGTTTGGTTTTTTGTGCCTACCTACTTATATATGATAGCTGAACAAATATTTTTGTTTTGTAGTTACAATCTACTTTATCAAAGTTTAAAATAAGTATTAGAAGTAAATACAGTATGAAATTTTTATTCATGATTAATTATTTAATGCAAAAAAAATGATAAAAAATAATATCCCTGACTTCTTCAAGAAGTCGGGGATATAAGTTTTTCATAAAAATTCCAAAAAATTATTTGATATTAAATCAATATCCTCATTCACTCTTGCTGCAAAAACTCAATTTTTGGTAACAAGGGGTCATCGACAATACCCACACCTTTAAAACCCCAACGTTTAAGCAAACCACCTAACTGTGAACCAGTGATAGACTCTATACCAAAACGATTTGCTAGTTCTGCTGCATGGGTATTGAGGTAACTGAGCGCATCAAAATGTTCTCGAAATAACAATAAATAAGTTGATGTATCATCTTGATTAGGACGTGCTGCTAAATGACGACCATCTGCTTGCGATCGCACTAGGTAATAAACTTCAGATAACATATTGGACGGTTGTAATTAGAATTTTTTGATGCGTATATACTTCCAAGGGTGGGTTTGGCATAAGTATTACTTGTTGGAATTAAGGTTTGTCTGCTAAACCCACCCCTATGTACCCCCACGTATACCAAATTAATTTAAATTTTCTAAACGGATACGTGGGTCAGCGAATTTTAGTAACAAATCTGCTATTAAATTACCAATAATTAACAATACTGCGCCCATTACCAAGCTTCCCATCAATAAGTACAAATCTTGAGCTTGTAAAGCTAGTAAAGTTAATCTTCCTAAACCGGGCCAGTTGAAGAAAAATTCTGAAATGAATGCTCCATTCAATAAACTAGCTAACTCAAAGCCTAATAAAGTAATTAAGGGGTTAATAGCATTACGCAAAGCATGAACGTAAATTACCCGGTTTTCTGGTAATCCTTTAGCACGGGCTGTTTGAATATAATCTTGACGCAGCACATCTAACAATTCACCTCTAGTAATCCGTTGTAAACCAGCAAAGCTAGTTACACTCAAAGCAACAGTAGGTAGAATCATATGCCAACCAAGGTCTAGCAATTTCCCAAACCAGGTTAGTTCATTGTTATTAATACTAGTCATACCACCTACTGGGAATAGAGGTGAAGTGTTTTGGGCAAAAATCAATAGCAATAAAGCGGTAATGAAAGAAGGAAATCCTTGTCCTGCGTAGCTAATTATTTGCAGAACCCGGTCTGTGGTACGATTTTGCTTGACAGCAGCAATAACACCCAAGGGAATAGCAATAGCCCAAGTCACTACTAAAGAAGCGATCGCTAACCACAAAGTGGCTGGTACTCTTTCCCATAACAGCGATGATACGGAACGTTTGAAAGTAAAGCTTGTCCCAAAATCTCCCTTGGTAAAAATTCGCCACAACCACAAAAAATATTGCTCTGGCCAAGACTTATCTAAACCAAACTGTTGCCTAAGTTCGGCTATTCTTTGGGGAGAAATTGTCGGGTTCTGCTTTAAGGAGTCTATGTAATCTCCAGGAGCTAATTGTATAATAAAAAACGATAAAGCGGAAGCTAGTAATAATGTTATCAGCGCTTGCATCAGGCGCTTAATTATATAAATAAACGTTTCACTTGTCAGAAATTTTGCCAGATGGTCTATACCTGACTGTAAAGAAGATTTAGTAGATATCATTTTTGGAGAGAGTTGGTGGTTAATGGTTGTAGGGGCAGGTTTTAAACTTGCCCGTACGGTAAGCTGATAGTTGGTAATTAATTGTGTGGTAGTTGACATCTCCCCCGGTTGGAAACACGGGGGATTCTAAAAGGATGTTACGCCTCGGTCTGAAAACACGAGGCTTCACTTCTTTTACGATATGATTTATTTAATCGCATGAACAAATCAAATCGTTGTGGCAGTGTCAAGCTGCCCATACCCACCTCGGCGAAGTTTAACTTTAGCTGTGTGGCTACTTTTCTCAGTATATTAGCTGCGGCATTGCAATCAGCGTTAACCAAAAAGCCTTGAGATGTTTTATATAATCCGCGCTCAACTCTCTGTCCTGATGGCTGCCAACCTTGGGGTTTTTCACCGTATTTCGGTAACAAATCACCATCAAGAAATGACCCTTTAGATGTGTACGATTCTTCAGTAATCGTTAAGGTTATTCCGTACTCTGGACAAAGTTGTTTAAGACGCTCAATCAATCGTCCTGTAGGGATGACCACAAAGTTTTGATTACCTCGCTTACCCATACTAGAACCATTTTTTTGACGATCATTCCAGCCAATAATCAGATTACCAATCCGATCATTAAGGCACTGATTAATAATGAATCTTACCGCTT
>Ga0224723_1000972_pt1 | contig 18299 bp, 15 predicted proteins | sample Balambano_FR2_Me_FD_161647 | JGI IMG/M metagenome (GOLD analysis project Ga0224723, IMG submission 161647) | Freshwater sediment microbial communities from Lake Towuti, South Sulawesi, Indonesia - Balambano_FR2_MetaG | ecosystem: Environmental > Aquatic > Freshwater > Lake > Sediment | place...
CTTCAGGGGACGGGGCGCGTCCCCCGAACCCCCTCCGCAAAGGGGTGATCTGTGAGAGTTAGGGCTTGCTTCGCTTCGAGGGGATGCCTTCGGGCTTCGAGGGGATACCTTTGGATTGTGGGGCTAAGAGAAATCATTGCCCGTCCCTACTCCCCATACTCTAGGCTCTGTTTTAAAGCCCTGAGACCCTCCCTAACCCTCTTTGTTAAGGCGGGAACCGAGCCGCTCAAAGTCCCCTTTAAAAGGGATTTAGGGGGATCTTCAAGATTAGGGCATCCATACAAGGCTCTTAAAACACTCCCTAGAAGAACTTTAAGTATCGCTGAATCTCCCAGTCGGAGACGTGGCTATGATACTCTTCCCACTCTTGAGTTTTGAAATCGACGTAGCTTTGATACATTAAGTCACCCATAACGGTTTTGCTGAGGGGGTCGGAGGCGAAGGCGACGATCGCCTCTGCCAAAGTGCGGGGGAGGAATTGGATGCCTTTGGCTGCGAGTTCTGCAAGCGAGTATTCATACATGTTTTCGGTGTGGGGTTCGCCAGGGTCGAGTTCTTCGCGGATGCCTTCGAGTCCGGCGGCTAACATCAGGGCGGCTCCCAGATATAGGTTGCTGGAGATGTCGGCGGCGCGGCATTCGACTCGTCCGCCTGCCAGGGGAATGCGGAGCATGTTGGTGCGGTTGTTGTTGCCATAGCAGATGTAGACGGGTGCCCAGGTAAAACCAGACATGCTGCCTCGGCGCACCAGCCGTTTGTAGCTGTTGACGGTGGGGGCGATGACGGCGCAGATAGCAGGGGCATGGCGCAAAATTCCGGCGATGAATTGGTAGCCCAACTGGGATAAACCGCAGCGGCGGGAATCGTCGGGGTCGGCAAACAGGTTTTTTCCGGTTTTGAGGTCTGCCAGCGACATGTTGTAGTGCGCGCCACTGCCGGTTCGATTGGCGAAGGGTTTGGGCATAAAGGTGGCGAAGTAGCCGTGTCGTTTGGCGATCTCTTTCACCATCAGTCGAAAGAAAGTGAAGCGGTCTGCCATCGTCAAGACATCGCAGTAGGCGAAGTCGGTTTCAAACTGTCCGTTGCCGTCTTCGTGGTCAAACGAGTAAACGTCCCAGCCTAGTTGGTTCATGACTTCGACAATTTCTTGCACCCAGATGAAGTTGTCGAGCAGTCCGGGGAGGTCATAGCAGGGTTTGGTAAGCGTGTCTCGATCGCTCACCGGCACGCCCCGACCGTCTTCTGATTCTTTGAGAATAAAGAATTCAGTTTCGATCCCCAAGTTGAAGGTGAAGCCCATCTCGGCGGCTTCTGCCAGCACGCGCTTGAGAATGCCCCGACAGCAGGCATCAAAGGGTTTGCCTTCCAGATACAAATCGCTGGCAAACCAAACGAGTTCAGGATTCCAGGGCAGAACGATCGCCGAGTTTGGATCGGGTCTTGCCGACACTTCTTCATCGCTGACGGCTTGTGGCACGCCGTCCAAAGCCGCGCCGGTAAATAGCTCTGACCCCGCCATCATCTGCCCCAAATGCGACAGCGGCACGGCTTTTGCCTTACACATGCCGTGAATATCGACAAAGCTCGCTAGCGCATATTTCACGCCCTGGTCTTTGAGCGAGTTTTTCAGCGATTGCAGTTCCGGTGTCAAATCAGTCATCGCGTTAAAAAATAAGTGTGGTTGGCTGCTAGCTAATCGCCAATCGCTTCCTCTAGCGGCGTTCCCTCAGCCATTGCCGCTTGCAGTTGAGCGCTGAGTTCTTGAATGCAGGTTTCTAGAATTTCCTTGCCAAAGCTGACATCGGCTTTGCTGGGCGCACCGACAGCCCCGTGAACGCTTTCTTTGTTGACGGTGTAGGCAAAAAAGCAGCCCGCCGATCGATCGGGTTCGTCAACGGCTTTGTCTAGCTGCACTAGATCGGGACGCAGCGCCAGCATCACCGAGGTTTCGGCACAGTTGGCGTGAAAGTTGACGGCATCGTGGTGGTAAAACTGATGAATTTTTGGCGAGATTTCCCAGATCGATCGCAGCGCGATTCGCAAATTAGGGTAGGTGTGGCGCACGTTTTCTAGTCCGCAGCGCAAAGGTGCCCAATTGGTGACATGACCGTTGAGCAACAGCAGGCGATCGAATCCGGCACTGTATACCCATTCGGCAATTTCCAATACCAGCTTGGTCAGCGTTTCAGGACGCAGAGAAATTGTGCCTGCCCACTGCTTTGAGTGTCCGAGCGAACACCCGTAGGGCAAGGCTGGAAGTACAGGAATTCCGGTTTGGGCAGAAACCCCGTGTGCTACCGCAGTCGCTGAGAAGGTATCCACGCCAACCGGCAAATGCAGGGCGTGCTGTTCCGTTGCGCCGACGGGCAAAATCACCAAATTCATGCCACGATCGCGCAGTTCTGCAATTTGCTCCCAGGTCAGCTCGTCCCACAGCACAGGCTGACTCATCGCTTTGTCCTCCGGCAACGCTGAACGATAAAAGATAAAGGATTAATCAAATTCCGGCTTTCAGCCTTCATGTTTCATCCCTTGTCCTTACTTCCTACGATCGCCTGCATCACCAGCTCCTGAAACAAATGAGTTCCCATTTCGCGCGTGGGCGATAAGCGACCCTGCATGTAGCCCATCGACTGAATCCGTTTTTGCACTTCGGGCAGCAGCTTCAGGTCTTCGATCTGAATGTCATCGTAAAACTGAATCAGCGGCTCCAAATTTTCAGGAGATTTTGCCGCTTCGGTGTTCGGTACAAGCCAATCCCAGCGGACTCTCGTTTGATTCACGCCTTGCGGGTCGATTAGGTAAATAATCGCGCAGGTAGGAGAGAGAATCCAGGCGAAGTTGGGAAAAAAGCTCATTGTCGAAACGCCTGCCATTTCGCGATCGTTTAAGCCCTCGACATAGCAGCCGGGTTGATAACTAGAGAGCACATCTTCACCGTCGGGCAACGCCGGGGTGTATTGCAGGTAATAGTGATGCCGCGCTTCGGCGACAACATGTTTGTAGTACTTCCTGAGAATTGGGTGAACGGTCGGCTCGTGATAGCTCTCGGTGTTGTTTTCGACGTAAAGCTTCCAGTTTGTATCTGTCCAATAGTCAATGCTGTGAACTCGCGCCCAGTCCTTTAACCGATATCGCTGAAACAGTTCGGGCAGTTCGCCCAACTGCGCTGAGAGCGGTTCAGCATTGGGGTCAAGATTGACAAAAATAAAGCACTCCCAGGTTTCGACTTTGACCGGCTTCAGGGCATGAGCCTCAAGGTCAAACTCTTGTGCTGCTTCCATGTCTGGCATCGATCGCAGGTTGCCTTCCAGATCAAAGCTCCAGGCGTGATAAAGGCAGGTGAGACGGCTGCATTTGCCGCTGCCCTGGGCAACGGGTCCGGCGCGATGCGTGCAGATGTTAAAAAAGCCTCGCAGCGCTCCAGCTTTGTTTTGCAGAATTACGATCGGTTGCTCGGCAATCTCAACGGTAAAATATGACCCTGCTCCCTCAAGCTGGCTGGTATGCCCGACGTAATACCACGATCGACCAAAAATTTGCGCTTGCTCTAACCGGTAGATCGCAGGTGAGATATACATCTCTGCTGGCAGCGTCACTGCTTCGCGATGCAGCGATCGTCGCCGCCAGGACTGCAAAATTTCCGCTACGTCGCTGCCCTGCTCATGGGTCGAAATCAGGTTAACCACGAGTAAGATATGGCTTATGGGTGTCTGACAATTTCTCCAATCAGTCTATAGCGCTCAGACCAATTTTTTGTATCAGCCTTTACGCAACATCAGGCACAACTGTCGCCACAGCAGCTCTGGCTCAAAGACTCGGAGCATCCACTGCTGCTATGCCGCTGCCAACGGTATCTGAGCCAACATTTCTGGTAGTAGCCATCGGTTTAACTAAAACGTAATACAGCTCTTTCGGTTCACAGCCCGCTTGCCCACTGTCAAGGAACTTGCCACTATGCTCGATACCAATCCATCCACCGATCTGCGGCAGCAAGACGCGATCGATCGCCAGGCTACTCTGCCCAAGATGGAGGTACGCGATCTGTACAAGTCCTTTGCGGTGCAGGGCAAGCCGTTATTGGCGCTGGAAGCGATTAACCTACAGCTCTATCCCAGAGAATTCGTTTGTTTGGTCGGAGCCTCAGGCTGCGGTAAGTCCACGCTGCTCAACATCGTTGCGGGGCTGGCAGCCCCCACGTCTGGTCAGGTGTTGATAGACGGCAAAGCAGTCGCTGGACCAGGCAGCGATCGGGGCATGGTCTTTCAAAACTACACGCTTTACCCCTGGCTCACGGTGTCACAAAACATTGCCTTCGGGCTACAGCTCCGCAACCTGCCCAAAGCCGAGCAGCGAGAGCGGGTCAACTATTACCTCAACGTCGTTGGTCTGACGCAGTTTGCCAAAGCCTACCCCAAACAGCTATCGGGCGGCATGAAGCAGCGTGTGGCAATCGCCCGTGCCCTGGCAAACGAACCCGAAGTGCTGCTGATGGATGAGCCGTTTGGTGCACTCGATGCTCAGACTAAAGAGCAAATGCAGCAGTTTCTGCTGGAACTCTGGGAGCAAACGCACACCACTGTGCTGATGATCACTCACGACGTAGAAGAAGCGATTTTTCTGTCACAGCGAGTCTACGTCATGAGTGTGCGCCCCGGTCGCCTCAAGCTTGAGGTGCCGATCGATCTGCCAGCCCAGCGCGACCTCGAAGTCAAGCTCACCCCCAAATTTATCGAGATTAAGCGACAGGTTCTTCATGCGCTGCGCGAATAGCGTCTGGGCTTTATTCTGGCGCAAACTGCTCGATCGCCGATAGCGTTGGCAGTGGCTGCTGAAAGGTTTGAAACAGCCGCGACTGCTGGCGGCGTTGGCGAAATTCCTCAGGTGTTAATTGCCGCACCCGCTGTCGCACCCGCTCAATGTTGCGCTCGCCGCGAGGAATCGTCACTTCTTCGCCTGTGCTCAGCAAAATTTCCTCAGTCTGTCCGGGCAGCCGCACCGTGACATTGCCTTCCCACGAAAACAAAAGCACCGGGACGCTGACATCACTGGAAATTCGGGCAAATACCGTTGTGCCCTGAATCCCAGCAATTGCCTCTGGAGTCACGATCTCTGCTGGAACCTGACGACCAGGCTGCACCCAGGTAATCATTTCGCCCCCTGTCAAATTCAGTTGATTCTGAGGCTGGAGCGTCAGAATCGTGTTTCCCGCCAGACGAAATGCCAGCCCGTTCTCCAGTTTCACTTCTGCCAGGGCTTCCGCTTCCGTGCGGACTGTCTCACCCACCTGCAAGCCCATTTGCTCTCGCGCCAGCACCTCAGCCGCCTCCAGCGGACGCACCCACACCGACGGACGAGGAATGTCAGTAATCGTCGCAGCGATAACCCGATCGGGAGAACTGCCTGTCGGCTGTGTCGGAATCGATCGATCGCCAGCCGGAGTCGCATCGCATCCCAATAAAACAAATACTGCCAGGAGCCAGCTCACAACTAAGCCACAGGTCTGGATCAATCTAGTGCTCATGAATTTTGTAAACAGAAGTACTCAACGACTGCATCAGCAAAAGCCACCCCTATTTCTACAGCTTTTACTGCCAGCGTCAGCCTGCTATCGCAGATGAATCCAACGGGATCACCGCAGCCCACCGCTCTGCCGCAAAACAGCGGGCGTTAAGTCCCCACCAGATTACGGATCGGTTCACTCATGTAGGATCGATCGCCCAGCACCTCCAGCAGCGGACCATAGTCCTTAAATTTAACGATGCTGACTGAACCTGCCAAGGCGTTAATGCGATCGCGATACCGACCGAGGTCGATCCCCAACAAGCCACAGAGAATAATGCGGATCGTCGCTTTGTGAGACACCACCAGCACGTTGCCGCTCGTGTATTTCGACTCAATTTCGTTAATCACCAGCGAAGCGCGACTGGCAATCTGCACCGCTGTTTCACCACCGGACGGCGCGTTCCAGGCAGGCTCAGTCATCCAGTGCAGATAGTCTTCGGCGTAGTGGGCTTTCACGTCATCTAGCGTTTTGCCTTCCCACTCGCCATAGCGAATTTCTTTTAAGCCATCCCGGAGCTGCATCTCTAGCCCCACGGCATCACACAGCGGTTTCGCGGTGGCGATCGTCCGTTTCATCGGGCTAACGTAGGCTGCTGTCCAATCAATCGATCGATAAGCATCGGCAAATTCTTTTGCCATTTGCATTCCCGCTGAGGTGAGTTCGGGGTCGAGATCGCCACAAAAACCCCCGCTGCGGCTGTACTCCGTTTCTCCGTGCCGCAGAAAATAAAGCATTAAACTCATAAAAATCCCTGTTGAGTCGGTGGTTATGAATCATGGTGGGATAGCTTTTAGCGATTAGCTTTTAGCTTTTGGCTAATCGCTAAAAGCTAAAAGCTAGGGATTGATTTTGACCACCGCTTTTGCCTGGACATACTCATCCAGCGGAATTTGCACGGGTTCAACATGCCAGATTCCCTGACAGTAATCGTGGATCGATCGATCCGAAGAAAACTTACCCATGCGTGCCACGTTCAAAATTGCCATGCGCGTCCAGCGCTCTTGATCCTGGTAGGCGAGGCTCACCTGGTCTTGACAGTCGATGTAAGCCTGATAGTCTGCCAGCAGCATAAAGGGGTCTTGATTGAGCAGCGAGTCAATCAGCGGCTTAAACAGTTGAGTGTCGCCGTGACAGAAAAAGCCGGTGCCAAGCCGATCGATCGCCAGCTTTAGCTCTGGGTTGCTGTCGTAATACTCGCGAGGATTGTAGCCCGCCGCTTTCTTGTCGTAAACATCGGCAGCGGTCAGCCCAAACAAAAAGAAGTTTTCTGCCCCGACTTCTTCGCGGATTTCGACATTGGCACCGTCGAGCGTACCGATCGTCAGGGCGCCGTTCATGGCAAACTTCATGTTTCCGGTGCCAGAGGCTTCTTTGCCAGCGGTCGAAATCTGCTCAGACAAGTCAGCAGCCGGATAAATGCGCTGGGCAAATTTCACGTTGTAGTCTTTGAGAAAAACTACTTTCATCCGTCCCTGCATGTCAGGATCCCGGTTGACCACATCGGCGATCGATGTGATTAGCTTGATCATCAGCTTCGCCATGCGATAGCCGGGAGCCGCTTTACCGCCAAATAAAAAGGTGCGGGGAGGCACATCCAGATTGGGGTTTGCCTTAATCCGGTTGTAGAGCGTGATGATGTGCAGCGCGTTCAAATGCTGCCGCTTGTATTCGTGAATTCGCTTCGACTGAATGTCAAACAGCGAATCGGGGTCAACCTCAATGCTGTAGTTGTTGCGGATGTGCGTCGCCAACTGTTGCTTGATGGCGTGCTTGACCTGCCGAAACTCACTGCGGAAGTCGGGGTCATCGACAAATGCCTCTATCTGCCGCAGCTCATCCAGATTCTTGATCCAGCCGTCACCGATCTTGCGGGTAATCAAATTGCACAACCCAGGATTACTCAACGCCACAAAGCGGCGGGGAGTCACACCGTTGGTTTTGTTGTTGAACTTTTCTGGATACATTGAGTAAAAGTCGTGCAGCACGTCTTGCTTAAGCAGCTCGGTGTGCAGCGCCGCCACCCCATTGACTGCGTGGCTGCCCACACAAGCAAGATGCGCCATGCGGACATAGCGTTCGCCTGTTTCGTCAATCAGCGACATTCGCCGCAGGCGATCGAGGTCGTCGGGATACTTAATGCGAACGTCGTCTAAAAAGCGCTCGTTGATCTGATAAATGATCTCCAGGTGGCGAGGCAGCAGGTTGCCAAACAGCCGGATCGACCATTTCTCCAACGCTTCCGGCAGCAGCGTGTGGTTGGTATAGGCAAACGTGTGGGTGGTGATGTGCCACGCTCTGTCCCACTCCATGCCGTGGTCATCCATCAACAGCCGCATCAGCTCAGCGACAGCAACTGCGGGATGTGTGTCATTGAGCTGAATCGCAAACTTCTCGTGAAATGTTTCGAGCGGTAGATTCTGCCGAATCATAATGCGAATCATATCTTGCAGCGAACAAGACACAAAAAAGATTTGCTGCTCTAACCGCAGTTGCTTGCCCTGAATCTGGTCATCGTTAGGGTAAAGCACCTTGGTGATGTTTTCTGATTCGCTCTTTGCCTGCACCGCTTTCATGTAGTCTCCGGAGTTGAATGCCTCGAAGTCAAAAGACTCTGGGGCTTCGGCTTTCCACAGGCGCAGCGTGTTGGCAGTATTGGTTTTGTATCCCAGAATTGGCGTGTCGTAGGGAATACCTTTAACGACTTTGAACGGCACCCACCGCACCCGCAGATGCCCGTGTTCGTCGGTAAAGGTTTCGGTGTGTCCGCCCAGCTTGACTTCGACTTCCCATTCAGGACGCGCGATCTCCCAAGGATTGCCGTAGCGCAGCCATTTGTCAGTGATTTCGACCTGCCACCCGTCGCGGATATCCTGGTCGAAAATGCCGTACTCATAGCGAATGCCATAGCCCAGGGTGGGAATTTCCAGGGCGGCGAGCGAATCCAGATAGCAGGCGGCTAAGCGTCCCAAGCCGCCGTTGCCCAAGCCAGGTTCTTCTTCTTGTTCCAGCAGTTCCTCTAAATTGAGTCCCAGCTCTTCGATCGCCTGTTTCACCTGATCATAAATGCCCAGGCTAATCAAATTGTTGCCCAACTGCGGTCCAATCAAAAATTCCGCAGACAGATAAGCGACGGTGCGCGACCCATTCTCCAAATACACTTTGGTTGTGTTGAGCCAGCGTTGCAGCAGTCGATCGCGCACGGTATACGCCAGCGCCATGTAGTAGTCGTTCTGCGTTGAAATCTGAGGAAACTTGCCCTGCGTGTAAAACAAATTGTCGAGAAAAGCACGCTTTAAAGTTTCGATGTCCAACCCAGTGCGGTCGTCTTCAACCTGCACAGTCGGACATTCAAACGGTTGATTCGGATTCGGTGCGGTTTGCATAGGTCTTAGTGGAATGAGAAATGAAGAGAGCGGGATCAGGAATGAAGAGCGGAAGGCTGAAGCCGGAGATATCAAGGATCAAAAGGGACAAGGCAGGGATGGGAAAAAGGTTGAGGAATAAAGCAGAACGGACGATCGACGCAGAGACTCATTCATCCCTTGTCCCTCTGCTTTCATCCTGGCAATATCGCTCCCAACCCTGCGCCCATCTCAGCAGGAGTGATTCTGCCGTCTTTGTTGAGATCAAGCGCGTCGAATACTGCGTCGGTGCCTAACCACTCCTCGCGAGTGATAAACCCATCCCCATCTAAATCGTAGGTGTGAAAAATGTCCTCCGCCGCATGGTTGATCACTGTTTCGCCCTCCAGCATCGCCAATCGCTTCTCTAGCAGCGTTTCCAACACCATCAGGGCTTTTGTGAATCCGGTAATGCCTTCATCCAGCTTCTGAGATGCCATGCGATCGGCAGCGTGCATCTGGTCAAAGGTGGCTTTGTCTATTTCTATCTTGTCGATCGCCTGCTGAGCCGCTTTGCTGGGTTCCAGTCGGCGCGGCAGTTCTGCCACCGTGGTTTGCAGTTCTTTTAGCAGAACGGGAGAAATCGTTAGCAGATCGCAGCCTGCCAGTTCAGTAATCTCGCCGACGTTGCGAAAGCTGGCTCCCATCACTTCGGTGGCGTAGCCAAACTTTTTGTAGTAGTTGTAGATGCGCCTCACCGAAACAACACCGGGATCTTCGGCGGGTGGGTAGCTGTCGCGCCCGGTTTCTTGCTTATACCAATCGAGAATCCGCCCTACAAACGGCGAAATCAGCGTCACTCCGGCTTCAGCACAGGCAATCGCTTGATGAATGCCAAACAGCAGCGTCAGATTACAGTGAATGCCTTCTTGTTCTAAGATTTCAGCGGCTTTGATGCCTTCCCAGGTCGAGGCAATTTTGATCAAAACTCGATCGCGAGCAATGCCCGCTGCTTCATATTGGGCGATTAATTCGCGTCCTTTGGCGATTGTGGCGACGGTGTCATACGAAAGCCGCGCATCCACTTCAGTCGAAACTCGACCGGGAATAATTTGGAGAATCCGCAGCCCAAATGCCACTGCCAGCCGGTCAAATGCCATCGTCAAAATCTGCTGATCAGCCGCACCCGACCCAGCATCTTGCTTTGCCCGCTTCAGCGTTTCATCCACGATCTCCTGATATTGAGGCATTTGTGCCGCTGCGGTAATCAGCGAAGGATTCGTCGTGGCATCACGCGGCTTAAAAGTTTCGATCGCCTGAATGTCTCCAGTATCAGCCACGACAACGGTCATCTGACGCAGTTGCTCGAGCAGGTTCTCAGCCATTCTTTACTCCCTTGCGGTTGAAGATTCGATCAGCATCTTTCACAAACGGTTTCCGACAGTTCATGAAGATTCAGTGATTCTCTTGATTCCCTATGAACGTCTGGGGCGACTTGCAGCAGGTCAATCAGGCAGACCGATAAAAATGACCGATACAACGGAATGCAAGAAACGCCCTCAGTCATCCTATCCAAGCGGGCAGCGATCGTTGAGAGAACACCTAAAAGTTTTAATCCACTCCACCAGATCGCGGTTGGACTGTAATCCGCATATCCGCACCTGGGTTGGAACAAGCGGCGTAGCTCTTCCCCATTCCTGCCGAAAGCCCCGAAAGCAGGTGTTCTATGGCGCAATGTCTCCGCTGCGACAGTCCCGTAGCCAGATGCGAATGGCTTGAGCAACCACGCCCTGGCTGGCATTCTGGGGAGGGGTCGGCGGCTCGTCTGCCGGAAGATCGCCAATGCGAGAAATCAGGCTGACGAACCACCAGCCGCTTTCAGATTGCGCCAAAAACAGCCAGTAATAGTGCTGCAAGTTGATTGGGCGATCGTCGATGTACTGCCGCTCTAGCAGTGTAAAAAACACCTGACGCGGGTCATCATCGTTCAGCTCGGTTGGTGCATAAACACCCGGACCTAAAGTCAGGGGCGCAAACTCTGGCTCTCCTGCCAGCACCACATAGCCAGGGCGTTCGGCAGGCAGGCGTAAACCGTCATCGGTCTGACTTTGATTTAACGTCACACCAAGCGCAGCGCGAAACGATCGCTGCGTAACGCGATTGGCATAGCTGGGTAAGTCTCGCAGCAGTCGCGCGGTCAGGTCTTCTACTTGCGTGGGACACGCGGTATGCGGTCGAATGTAGTCGGCTTTGGGTTGCGTGGCAGCGCTGTCGATCGCTGCCAGGGCAGCAGGTTGAGCAGAAAACGCCAACCCACCGGCTGCCAGACCAATCAGACTCCAACTGACCGCCTGTTGTTTCATCAGCCCTGTGCGCTTGCGTTCAAATTTCACTGACGATCTCTTCACAAATGCGATCGAAGGCGGCTGCCGGGTCGGGTGCGGCGGTGATCGGACGACCAATCACCAGATAATCGGCTCCGGCTTTGAGGGCTGCTGCTGGAGTGAGCGATCGTCGCTGATCGCCCGCTTCTGCCCAGGTCGGACGCACTCCCGGACATACCAGCAGAAATTCACTGCCACAGGTCTGCCGAAGTTGGGCGACTTCCTGAGGCGAACATACGGCTCCGGCAAGACCGCTATCTTGCGCTAGCAGCGCCATTTGCAGCGCGTAGTCAGGCAGCTCCAGCGGGATCTTTAGCTCAAATGCCAGCGCTCGTGAGGTGAGACTGGTAAGCAGCGTAATGGCAATCAGCTTTGGTGGCGCTTGCGCTGCTGCGGCTGCGCCTTCTTGAGCGGCGGTCTGTGCCGCCTTAAGCGCCACTTTCCCGGCTGCCGCATGAACGGTCAACAGCTCTACCCCATGTCTGGCGGCGGCTCGACAGGCACCCGACATGGTGTTGGGGATGTCGTGAAACTTCAGGTCTAAAAAAATTCGCTTCTGACGATCGCCCAATCTGTTTAGAATCCCCGCCCCACTGCTGACAAATAGCTCTAGCCCAACTTTCCAGAAGCGAACCTGAGGTAGCCGATCGAGCAGGTCGATTGCGGCAACTTCACTATCGACATCAAGGGGAACGATGATTTGTTCGGCTGGAGACATGGGTTTTGGGTCGTGAAGAATCAGGACTTGATGAGGAGAAAGCGCGATCGAAACCCTCTCACCCCCTATCCCCATGTTTCCTACAATACCAGGCGCACAAATTTATTCTTGCCGACCTGCAATACCTTGCCGTCTAACTGGTCAGCGCTATCGAAGCTGAGGTCAACTTCTGTCACCCGATCGCCGTCGAGCCGCACCGCGCCGCCCTGAATCTGTCGCCGCCCTTCGCCGCCGCTTTTACACAAGCCGCTGGCTCCCAAAATATAAAACAGCTTGGCGGGAAACTGTACCGTCGTCAGCGGAAACGTTGGGACAGCATCAGACTGACTGATATCGCCCTGCACCAAACTTTGTGCTGCTGCTTGGGCTGCCAGCGCTGCATCTTTGCCGTGGTATTGACTGACGACATCGATCGCCAGCAGCTTTTGTCGATCGCGAGGCGCGGCGGGTAGTTGGTCGAGCGGCAGGTTGGTCAGCAGCTCAAAGTAATCGTTGATCAGCGCATCTGGGGTTTTCTCTAGCTTGGAGTACATCGACAGCGGGTCTTCTGCCAGACTGACATAGTTGCCCAGCGACTTCGACATTTTTTGCACGCCGTCGGTGCCCAACAAAATCGGCATCAGTAAGCCAAACTGCGGACGCTGATTAAAATGCCGCTGGAGGTCGCGCCCGACTGCCAGGTTAAACTTTTGGTCGGTGCCGCCAAGTTCCACATCTGCTCGCAGCGCCACCGAATCATAGCCCTGCATCAGCGGGTACAAAAATTCATGTAGAAAAATGGGGGTTTCTTTTCGGTAGCGATCGGCAAATCCTTCTTTTGCCAGCATCTGCCCAACGGTCATGGTTGCCAGCAGCTCTAAAATATCTTCTAAGTTCAGCTTTGACAGCCACTCAGAGTTATAGCGAATCTCTAACCGCCCTGGGGTCTCAAAGTCCAGAATCGGTCGCACCTGATCCAGAAAGGTTCTGGCATTCTGCGCCACCTGCTCGGCGCTGAGCTGCCGACGCACTTCAGATTTGCCAGTTGGGTCACCAATTCTGGCAGTGAAATCGCCAATCAGCAAAATTGCGGTATGTCCAGCATCCTGAAATGCCCGCAGTTTTCGGAAGACAATACTATGCCCCAGATGTAGCTCTGCTCCGGTCGGATCAACCCCCAGCTTGATTCGCAGCGGCTGATCGGTTTGAGTCAGGCGCTGCGCCAGATTTTCGTCGGGGCTGTCAGAATCAGGCTGATTTGGGAAAATTTCGCTGATCCCCCGATGCAGCCACGCCAGTGACTGAGTGGGATGCGATGCGTCAAAAACAAGACTTGGCATAAATCGGGGTTGATTCGCTACACTCACTGAATCAATTACGAAAGCGCTCGATCGGATCATGTTGGTCAGCGTATCCCACTCGATCGCCCAATGGCAATTCGCCGTAATTCGTGGGGTTGGCAGGTTGTCAGCCTCTCAATCTCTGGATCATTGCAAAACTTATGGGTTGTGAGAATCGTTCTGCAAAAAAACCGTTTAGTCTGGAAGTGTTTGTGAGTTAGCATTGCCGGAACGAGCTGACCTGCCGGGGCGATCGATGCCGCAAATACCGCTGCAAACATGAGTGACACAACGTTGTGATTTTGTTCCAGATCCCCTATCTTAGATAGCTTAAGGAATCAGTACTGCCGTGGCATCCAACACTGCCCGTTCTAGACAACCCGACAACCAGAAGCAAGTTCAACCGGCTCCGCTGCTCCAGTTTGTGCAGACGGTCGGTCAAGTCACTGTAGGCACAGTTTTGGGAGTGACCATGTTAACCAGCTCTGTGATTGCAGGCGGGCTGGTCGGTCTGGCGATCAGCTTTCGCAACCTGCCCGATGTGCGGGTGCTGCGAAACTACGTTCCGGCTGAAACGTCTTACATCTACGACATCAACGGCACGCTGCTCGATAGCATTCACGATGAGGTCAACCGCGATGTGGTCACGCTCAACGACATGTCGCCTGATCTGAAGCGGGCAGTGATTGCGATCGAAGACAGCTACTTTTTCTCGCATCGCGGCATCAACCCAATCAGCATCGTTCGCGCCTTTCTCGCCAACTTAGAAGAAGGAGAAACCGTAGAGGGCGGCTCGACGCTGACAATGCAGTTGGTGAAAAACTTGTTTCTCACGCCAGAGCGATCGATCAGCCGCAAAGTGGCAGAAGCTGTTTTATCGCTGCGTCTAGAGCAAATCTTCACCAAAGACCAGATTCTAGAAATGTATTTGAATCAGGTTTACTGGGGGCACAACACCTACGGCGTGGAAACTGCCTCAGAAAGCTACTTCAATAAGCCTGCTTCAGAACTGACCCTGGCAGAGTCCGCGATGGTGGCAGGCTTGATTCAAGCGCCCGAAGCATACAGCCCGTTTGTTGATTACCAGCTTGCTAAGCAGCGACAGGCGATTGTTTTGGGACGCATGAGACAGTTGAACTGGATCACCGCCGAGGAAGAAGCCGCCGCCAAAGCACAGCCGCTGCGTCTGGGGCAGGTTACGTCCTTCCGCGCTAGTCAGTCGCCCTACATCACCGAGGCGGTGTCGCAGGAACTGATCGATCGCTTTGGGCAAGAAGCCGTGCTCAAAGGCGGAATGCGGGTACAAACCACGATCGACCTGAATTTTCAGCGGTTGGCAGAAGAAACGGTCGAGCGAGGCTTCCGCCGCATTCGCCGTCGCGGGCTGCGGGCAGATCAAATGGCGCTGGTGGCGATCGACCCGCGCACCCACTACGTGAAGGCGATGGTGGGCGGCGTAGACTACAGCCGCAGCCAATATAATCGGGCGCTGCAAGCCTTGCGTCAGCCCGGTTCAGCGTTTAAGCCGTTTGTTTACTACACCGCTTTTGCGTCTGGCAAATTTCGTCCTGACTCGACGGTGCTCGATACGCCGGTCAGCTACCCCGACGGCAACGAGCGCTATGCGCCCCAAAACTATGACGGCAGTTTCTCGGGCGCGATGTCGGTTCGATCGGCGTTAGAGCAGTCCCGTAACGTTCCTGCGATTAAACTGGGGCAGGCGGTGGGGCTGAGCCGCGTCATTGAGGTTTGTCGCACTCTGGGCATCACCAGCCCGATCGAACCCGTGACCTCACTGCCGCTGGGTGCGATCGGACTCACGCCAATGGAAATGGCAGCCGCCTACGCGACGTTTGCCAGCGGCGGCTGGTATTCAGAAACGACCTTTATCGTCCAGGTGAGTGACAGTCGAGGCGATGTGCTGCTCGACAACACGCCGCATCCGCAGCTTGTGCTAGACCCCTGGGCAGCCGCAGCCCTGACGGACGTGCTGCGCGGCGTGATCGATCGCGGCACGGGCACTGCTGCCAAGCTCGATCGACCCGCCGCCGGAAAAACCGGAACCACCACCTCTGAACGAGACATCTGGTTTGTCGGCTATGTGCCTCAACTGTCTGTAGCGGTCTGGGTCGGCAACGACAACTACCGTCCGCTAGGTGTGGGGGCAACGGGCGGTGGCTTTGTCGCCCCGATCTGGAAAGACTTTATGCAACGAGCGCTCCAGGATGTGCCGGTTGAAAACTTTCGTCCGCCGTCGGCTTTTTCGCCGCCCTGACCGCTAAACCTGCCGCTCTAACTCTGCCTTCATCCGCTCTAGCGTGAAATGCATCTGGTCAAACATTTGCTGCGGGGTGACTCCAAACTGGCTCAACTGAGTTTTGAGCTGCTCAACTGTCATTTGGGCAGCGAAATCTTCTGATAGCTCAAATCGCTTCATAAAGATGCGATAGCGCTCCATCATCGCTTCCATCTGTTCGATAAAAATCTTTTTGCCTTCGCGATCGAACTTGCCATAGCTGCCGCCCAGTTGCATGAGCGACTGGTAGTCTCCAAATAGCTGCTTCGCTTCTTGCTGAACAATCTCAGAATCAAAGAACCCCATTGTGACCTTATTTCCGCTGATTGCTGTCGTGAATGATCGGTATGGTTGTCCAGGTCGCACAGCCTGACGAAATTAAACGGGGACAAACCTGACCCGTTGATCTCACTATATTTCAATTTCAGCAGTCAGGCGGCTGATAGGGCGGTAATCCCTACCCCGCAGGCGAGTTCACCGATTTGCACGGCTGCGGGATTTGCAGGTGCGGAATTTACATGAACGCAGGATTTACACGGCTGCGGGAACGCTATTGCTTTCTGGCAAACAGCCCAAACAAGCCGCCGCCCTTTTCCCGTTTGTGGGGTGGCAGGTCAAGCTTAATTTTGAGTTTTCGGGCGTACTCCAGCGCCACCTTGTTTTGGGGGTTAAACTTGATTGCCTGACGAAAATGAACTTTTGCCATTCCTGGCAGATTTTGCATCAGATAGGCTTGTGCCAGCAGACAATGGTAATCGCTGTGATTCGGGTCTAGCCCGATCGCATCTCGCAGCTCTTGCACTGCCAGCCCCCAGTTTTGCTTTTTCATATACTCTACTGCGCGCTGGTAGTGGCGCTGAGCATAACTGGTTGGCGGCGGCTCAGGCGCTGTCGGAGCCGGTGTAAATTCAGGTGGTTTTGCGTCTTTTGCAGGCACAATGCCCGTCGGCTTTTCTCGAATCAGCTCACCCATCTTCAGTCGCAGGTAAACCAGATTTAGCTCTTCGAGCTGAGCGGTGATTTGCTCAAACTGGCTCAGCGGTTGATATTGAACTTCTGCAAGTTTGACGATCGCCTGCTCATAAAAGGTATCGACCGCGTGCAGCGGCGTTTTCAAAAGCTGCTGGGCTGCCTGACATTCGGGAGACAGCGTTTCTTCTCGCTTGACCCGCCGCACCTGAAAGCGCAGCATGGCTAGCGTTTCGGCTCTGCCTTTGTCTTGCTTTAATTTTTGATAAGCAGGACTGACCAACCGCGCAAAAAGCTGGCTCGCCAAATCGCGGGTGTCTTCGGTCGCAGTCGCGTGGCTATCGGGGTGCAACAGCTTAGCAACACTGCGATAACGCTTTAAAATGCGGCGATCGTCTGCTGTCACAGATAAACCCAACACCGCGTAGGGGTCTGAAAATTGCTTTAACCAATCAGCAGAAAACGGGACTTGTGACATTAGCGGCGACTGTAAAGGTGAAGATTCGATTGGTCTTAGCGACCCTAAGACCTCTGCTCGAGCCACATTTTGTTTAGCGCAACAGAGCTGAGTTGAATGCGGTATGCCAGCCCGCAGATGCCCTGATGCAACTAAAACTATTTACGTAGAAGAAGTCGCAGAGGATGATCTGGTCGTCTATGGTATCTCCGTTGGTTGACAGCACCCGTTTTCATGTCATGCGGCTAGATCGCTTGAACGGTTCTCATCTGCAAATAGAACCTTAATTCCTAATGTAGTCTGTCTTCATGCAGATGAGAACGGAAGTGAACGAATGTTGACTGGCGCTTGTAGACTAATGGCGCGATCGACATCAGTCTACGAAAAAATCTGAGTGCAGTAAGTCTACCTGGAGATAAATCTGCTAAAGCCGATGCTGTGCTTTGGGTGCAGGCTGAAATCGCAGTCGGTCAGGTCGATATGATAGAAGCAGTCCGTGGAACTGTCGTTTGCAGGAACGTTTGGAGCAGGAGCTGCACCCATGTCTAGCCTGTGGAGTAAACCCAAAAACCGCAAGGTCGCCAGTCTGCTGGCGTTGACCGGCATCGTCTCGCCCGTTGCGGGCTTGCACAAGTTTTATCTGGGGCAGCCGGGTTGGGGCGTGGTCTATCTGCTGCTGTCGTGGACGATGATTCCCAAGGTCGCAAGCGGTTTAGAGGGAATCTGGTATCTGGTGCAAGACCGCGAAGAGTTTGACGGCAATTTTAACGAAGCGGCGACCGAAGTCTCGCTGCCGTCTTCCGCCGCGATCGTTGACCCGACTCAGGTGGGTGCCATTGCCGAGGCGCTGCGTCAGCTCGACCAACTGCGGCAGGACGGGCTGATTTCAGAGTACGAATTTGAGCAAAAGCGCCGTCAGTTTCTCGATCGCATCGCTTGAGGTGAAGCGTGGCTTTGTCAGATTGGTTTAGGTCACGCCCGACAGCAGGGCAACCGCCGCAAGGACTGAGACAGCGCATCCTGCATGACCCCTATTACCGGCTACAATCTGCCGCAGAAGTGCGGTTAGCCGCAGAACTGGGGGTTCGCATTGATGTCAATACTGCCTGTGTCGATGATTGGCTGCGGCTGCCGGGGCTGTCGATCCACCAGGCACGATCGATCGCCGCATTGACGCAGTCGGGCGTACAGCTCCACTGTTTAGAAGATGTCGCGGCAGCGCTAAATTTGCCTGTGCGTCGGCTAGAAC